>Ga0101944_10004228_pt1 | contig 18159 bp, 20 predicted proteins | sample DewCreD2012metaG_FD_75245 | JGI IMG/M metagenome (GOLD analysis project Ga0101944, IMG submission 75245) | Hot spring sediment bacterial and archeal communities from British Columbia, Canada, to study Microbial Dark Matter (Phase II) - Dewar... ... | reverse complement strand
CTGCAATGGGTGAATGCCGGACATTGCGCGCCAATGTTGCTGCGCGCTTCGGGAGCGGTGGAAAGCTTGCGCCCCACGGCGACTCCCGCGGGGCTGCTCGAGGAAGCCGGCTATCCGCTCTCGGAAGCCAGGTTGGCGCCCGGCGACAAGCTGGTCATATACAGCGACGGCTTTCCGGAGGCGCAGAATCCCGCGGGAGAACTGTACGGCGATGAGCGGTTGCGCCGCTTCATCGCTCAGTGCGCGAATCTCGGCTGCGAAGCATTGGTCTCGCGGGTGGTCGAAGAGATAGACGACTTCGCGAGCGGCGCCGACCCGGCGGACGACCGGACGATTCTGGCTGTCGAGTATCAGGCTCGATAGATTTCCCGGACCAGCGCCCGCACCGTATTAGGCACCAGAGACTGCCAATCCTCTCCGGCCGCAATCCGCCGGCGGACCTCGGTGGACGAGATGGGCCGCAGGGCGGCGGGGATTTCCAGCTTCGACACCCTTCCGCGATAAGCCTCGGGCGGCTCGAAAGGCATACCACGGTCGGCCACCCACAGTTCGAATTCTTCCAGTTGTCTGGAGACGGCGTCCGGTTCGCCGTAATCCCAATGCAGGAACCGCTGTGCGGCGTCGGCGCCGCACAGGAACGCCAGCGCTGCGCCAGGGGGATAATGCGCGCGGCACTCCCGCGCGATGTCGATGAACAACCCGCCGCCGGTGACGGCTACGCTGAAGCGCGGGTCATGAGCTGTGGCCGCCAAAACCATACGGAGGCGATCTTCAAGGATGACCTCGTCGTAGCTCTTATGCGGCTGGGTGCGGGGGAGAACGAAGAGCACTTCGCACGCCCGCGGCAGAGCCGCCTGGGCCAGCGCCATGTGCGCCTTCGTCACCGGGTGGAAAGCCGACGCCAGGATCGCCAGCCTTGCGGGCGTTCCCTCGGCCTTCCTGTAAAACTCCATACCTGGATTGTCGCTCGAATTTGGGAACTCGTTCGCACCCCTTGCGTATAATCAATGCGAGGAGGGTTATGGCGCTCAAGGACTTTCTGAAGAAGCAGTTCATCGACGTCATCCACTGGACGGAGCCGGAGGATGGCATCCTTGCCTACCGCTTCCCGATGCAAGACATGGAGATTCAGAACGGGGCGAAGTTGACGGTCCGTGAATCCCAGATGGCGATGTTCGTCAATGAAGGGCGTGTGGCGGACGTCTTCAGTCCGGGTTTGTATACGCTTAACACACAGACGCTGCCGTTGCTCACGAACCTCATGAATTGGGACAAGCTGTTCCAAAGCCCGTTCAAATCCGACGTCTATTTCTTTTCGACTCGCATGCAGGTGAACCAGCGGTGGGGGACGGCTACGCCGATCACCATCCGCGACAAGGACTTCGGAGCCATCCGCCTGCGGGCGTACGGGATTTACTCGTGGCACATTTTTGACCCGCGCGCGTTCTACCTCAAGGTGAGCGGCACGCGCGAGAAATACATGGTCGGGGAGATTGAGGGCCAGCTCCGGAACACGATTGTCGGCCGGATGACCGATACTTTCGCCGAAAGCCGCGTTCCGTTCCTCGACATGGCGGCGAATCAGATCGAACTCGGGCAACAGATCGCGGAATACCTGAAGCCTACTTTCGCCGATTTCGGCCTGTCTCTTGACACCTTCGTGGTGGAGAATCTCTCCCTGCCGGAGGAATTGCAGAAGCTGCTTGATCAGCGGATCGGCATGACGATGGTGGGCGACATGGGGCGTTACACGCAGTTCCAGGTGGCGCAGTCCATGCCGGTCGCCGCAGCCAACGAAGGTTCGGGCGGCGCCGGGTTGGGCGCCGGGTTAGGCGCTGGAATGGTGATGGCGCAGGCGATGATGGGAGCCGTGCGGCCGCCGGGTCCAGCGCCCGAAACTCCGGCGGCGGCGCCAGCCACTCCGCCGCCGGCGCCTGCCGCGGGAGCTGCGGAAGGACAGGCGGGCGAGCTGAAGTTCTGCCTGGAGTGCGGCAAGCAGATTCCCAAACGGGCGAAGTTCTGCCCGGAGTGCGGCGCGGCACAGTAAGATGAGTAGGTCATGCTCGAAAGCCAGGGCTGTGAATGGCTAGTGGAGGCGCACGGGTGCGAGCCGGAGCGCCTCCGGTCCCGGCCGGCGCTAGAGTCCCTGTTCGCCGCGCTGCGGTCGGACCTTGACCTTCATCCGGTGGCCGTGGAGGAGTGGTTTTCTTTTCCCGGTCCAGGCGGATGGACGGGCGTGCAGCTTTTGGCGGAATCGCATCTTGCTTGCCACACGTTTCCCGAGTATGGCTCGATGTGCCTCAACCTGTTCTGTTGCCGGCCGCGCAAGGAGTGGGATTTCACCGGCTATCTGGAACGCGCGTTTGGAGCGCGGCGCGTAAAGGTGCGGCGCCTGGACCGCGCTTACAAGGAGACCGCATGAACGGCCGCGCTGCCTTCTGCCCGAACTGCGGGGCTCCCGTCCGGTTCCTGTGGTCCAGCGCGGTGCAGACCACCTGCGAGTTCTGCAAGTCCATCCTCGTGCGGCGCGACCTGGATCTGGAAAGAGTGGGCGTGACGGCGGACTTGCCCGGCGACGCCTCTCCGATTCAGTTATTGACGGAAGGAGTGTACCGGGGAAAGTCGTTCCAGGTGATCGGCCGCATCATGTACCGCTACGATCAAGGCGCCTGGAACGAATGGCACTGCGTGTTTCAGGACGGCGCGAGCGGATGGCTCTCCGATGCGCAGGCGGAGTACGCGGTTTCCTTCTTGACGCAGCCGCCCACGCCGCTTCCAAGTCCTACGGAAGTGAGTCGAGGCTTGCAAGTCAGCTTGTACGGCGCTTTGTATGAAGTCACTACGCTCACCGAAGCGTTTTATGAGGGCGTGCAGGGCGAACTGCCGTTCGAGTACTGGGACAAGAGCCGCTGCCTGTTCGCCGACCTCAGGACGCGGGATGCGCGGTTCGGCACGATCGACTACACGGAAACGCCGCCGCTTCTGTTTTTGGGCGAGTGGGTGGACTTCGAGGCTTTGAAGTTGAAGAACCTGCGGCAGTTCGAGGGTTGGTGAATGGCAACGGCGCCTCAGGTCAAATCGCTTTCCTGCCCCAATTGCGGCGGCGGAGTTCAAGTGCGGGGCTATGCGCGCACGCTGAACGTGGTGTGCATCAACTGCCTGAGCGTTTTGGATGCTTCCACGCCTGAGCTTCAGGTATTGCAGACCTTTCAGGCTAAGGAGCGAATCCGTCCCCTGATCCCGTTAGGATCGCGCGGCAAGCTGCGCGGCGACACCTGGGAGGTGACCGGTTTTCAGGTGCGGGAGATCCTGGTGGACGGCATCCCGTATGCCTGGCATGAATATCTGCTGTTCAACCCTTACAAAGGCTTCCGCTATCTGACGCAGTACGACGGGCATTGGAATTTTGTCTCGACTCTGCGGTCGCTCCCGGAAATGACCACGTCGCGCGGGCGTCCGGCAGTGCGGTGGATGGGCGAAACCTACAAGCACTTCCAGAGCGCCACGGCTGTCACCGCCTATGTCATGGGCGAGTTTCCCTGGCAGGTGCGGGCGGGCGAACAGGCCCAGGTTGCCGATTACGTTTCGCCGCCGCGGATGATTTCGTCGGAGCTGACGAGCGGCGAAATCACCTGGTCGCTCGGTGAGTACACGCCCGGCGAAGACATCTGGAAGGCTTTCAACCTGCCTGGCGCCCCTCCGCCGCCCAAAGGCGTTTATGCGAACCAGCCGTCCCCGCACTCCGGAAAGGCGAAGGCGGCATGGACAACCTGGCTGATTCTGAACATCCTGCTGTTTACGGTGATGTTGCTCACATCGGCGCTGACACACAATGAGCTGGTTTTCGACCGGTCGTTCCAATATTCGAGCGCCATGAAAGGCGAGGCGTCCTTCGTTACGGAGCCGTTCGAATTGAAAGGGCGGATTTCGAACGTGGAAGTGACGATCAGCACCGATCTCAAAAATGACTGGGCCTATTTCAATCTGGCGCTGATCAACGAAGCCACCGGTCAGGCATACGACTTCGGGCGCGAAGTCAGCTACTATTTCGGCCGCGACAGCGAGGGAAGCTGGAGCGAGGGGCGCGCGCGCGACCGGGTGATCGTGCCTTCCATTCCCCCAGGGCGGTACTATTTGCGCGTAGAGCCGGAGATGGCCACCGAGGGTTCGACGCCCGGGTTCTCCGATCACCGGGTCGGATACCGCATTCAGATCCGGCGGGATGTTCCGAACAACTTTTTCTTTTGGATTGCCGCGCTGCTGCTATTGATTCCGCCGGTGTTTGCCTCTTTGCGCGGAATCGGATTTGAATCAGCCCGCTGGCGCGAAAGCGATTACGCCGGCGGAAGTGGAGACTCGGACGAATAATGCTCAAGACGCCGTTTTTTTTGCTCTATGGCCTTATGATCGTCGGCCTCACCGGGTGGGCGAACTACCGCGGGTGGAGCTTTTCCAGAGTAAACGAGATTCGCGATGTACCGAAAAGCGTTCGCGACAATCCCGGCGCATACCGTTCGCCGTACGTGGGCCAGCACCGTTACACAGGAGGAAAGTAGATGGGCCAGTTTCATGTGGAGTACCTGATCAACGCTTGCGTCTTCGCCCTCTTGGGCATCGTGATCTTCATAGGCGCCTTTGCGTTAATCGACAAGATGACGCCGTACGCGCTGTGGAAAGAGATCGTCGAGGAGAAGAACGTCGCGCTCGCCATCCTCATCGGCGCGATGTCGATAGGGATTTGCATCATCATCGCCGCGGCTGTGCATTAGAAACCGCTCGGGATGACGGCTGTACTCTTCCTTTCGGTCTTCCTGATAGCCGCCTGCGGGCTCATTTATGAGCTGATCGCGGGCACGCTCGCCAGCTATCTGCTGGGCGACAGCGTTCTTCAATTCTCGACGGTCATTGGCGGCTATTTGTTCGCCATGGGAATCGGGAGCGGTTTGTCGCGCTTCATCCGTTCGGACTTGGTCTCCCGTTTCGTGACCATCGAACTGATGGTCGGTCTGCTCGGCGGCTTCTCTTCCGCGCTGCTGTTTCTCTCATTTGCTTACACGCAAAGTTTCCGGCTGTTGCTCTACTTGCTGGTCCTGATCATCGGCATTCTGGTGGGTTTGGAGATCCCGCTCTTGATGCGGATTCTCAAGGAACGCTTCGCGTTCCACGATTTGGTGGCCCATGTTCTGACGTTCGACTACTTGGGCGCTCTCGGCGCCTCGCTGCTGTTCCCGCTGTTGCTCGTTCCCCGCTTGGGGCTTGTGCGGTCGGCGATTCTTTTCGGCATCATCAACGCCGGCGTGGCGTTGTGGACGACGTTTCTGTTCGGCCAGAAGATGCGCGACCGCGCGAGACTCCGGCTGGTGTCTTTTGGCGTGTTAGGGGCTTTGGGCGCGGGGATGGCGGGGGCGGACAAGATCGCGGATACCGCGGACAGCCAGCTCTATGCGGACGAAGTGATCTTCGCCCGCACGACAAAGTACCAGCGCATCGTTCTCACCAAATGGAAGGACGACGTGCGGCTGTTTCTTTCTTCGCATCTCCAGTTCAGTTCCCGCGATGAGCACCGCTATCACGAGGCGCTGGTGCATCCCGGCTTGGCTTCCATACCGGGGGCGCGGCGGGTGCTCGTGCTCGGCGGCGGCGACGGGCTGGCGGTGCGCGAGATCCTCAAATACCCTGCGGTGGAAAGCGTCACGCTGGTGGACCTGGATCCGGAAATGACCAAGCTGTTCGCCACGCATCCCTACCTGAGGAATCTGAACGCCAATGCGCTCAACTCGCCCAAAGTGCGGATCATCAACGAAGACGCTTTTCCGTGGCTCCAGAAGAATGACGAGATGTTTGATTTCGTCGCCGTGGATTTCCCCGATCCGACCAACTTCTCGCTCGGCAAGCTGTACACGACGGCGTTTTACCGCCTGTTGAAGCGGCACATCAATGCGGGCGGGATGGCGGCGGTGCAAAGCACGTCGCCGTTGTTCGCGCGGCAGTCCTATTGGTGCATTGTTGAGACGATGAAGCAAGCCGGGCTGGAAGTACATCCCTACCACGTCTATGTGCCGTCTTTCGGAGAGTGGGGATTCGTGCTGGCGGGACACCGCAAATGGGAGCCCCCGCAACAGTTGCCGCAGGGGTTGCGTTTTCTTACTGCGGCGGCGATTCCGTCGCTGTTCCTATTTCCCACTGACATGCAGCCGGTAGAGGCGGAACCCAACCGTCTGAACGACCAGGTGCTTGTCAGATACTACGACCGCGAATGGAAACAGATCGTCCACTGAGCGGCAGCCGGCGCCGCTTTCTGGGAGCGGCGGCGCTGATTGGGCTCACTCCTAAAGCCGGAAGGCCCATCGCCGGGTCCTTCGTCAACGACGATCATCTGTTCGGTCATGAGCTCCGCCACCGCGGACAATGTTTGAAACGCCCGCAAGCGGCGCGCCGCGTTTCGGCGGTCATCGTAGGGGGCGGCATCGCGGGGCTTAGCGCCGCCTGGCGCTTCGACAAGCGCCGTTTCCGGGATTTTGTGCTTCTCGAAGCCGCCGCTTCCCCGGGCGGAAATTCCCGTTGGGGTGAGAACAGCGTTTCAGCTTATCCGTGGGCGGCGCATTATGTTCCGGTGCCGGCAAGACGTTCGGCTCCGCTGGTTCGGGAACTGATGGAGGAGTTGGGAGTTTTACGCGAGGGCGCGTGGGCGGAGGAGCACCTGTGTCATAGCCCCCAAGAGCGGCTCTTTCTGCACGGGCGCTGGCAAGAGCACATGGAGCCGGAGATCGCCGCCGGAGCTAGAGACCGAGAACAATACCAGAGATTCGCTGAACGGATGGAGCGTTTTCGGCGCAGCAACGAATTCACCATCCCCATGGAGCGCGGGGCGCGCCCGTCGCCGTTGGACCGCATCTCCCTGCGCCGGTGGCTGCTCGACAATGGTTTCGACTCGCCGTACCTGCACTGGCTGGCTGATTATTCCTGCCGCGACGATTACGGGGCGCTTTCCAGCGCCACGTCCGCCTGGGCGGGCATCCACTATTTCGCCGCCCGCGAGCCCGAGGACCGGGGACCGCTGGTTTGGCCTGAGGGCAACGGATGGATCGTGCGGCGGTTGCTCGAAAAACTCGGACGTTATGTGCGGACCAACGCTTTGGTCTACCATATCCGCCCGGAGGGACTGCGCTACCGGGTGCGCACCGAGGAATTTGACTATCTGGCGGACGCCGTGATTTTCGCCGCCCCCGTTTTTCTCGCGCCGTATGTGGTCGAGCCGGCGCCGGAGGTGAAGGGCTTTGAATACTCGCCGTGGGTCACCGCCAACCTCACGCTCGAACGCTGGCCCAAAACCAACGGAGCGGAGCCTGCCTGGGATAACGTGATCTATGATTCGCCCTCGCTCGGCTATGTGGTGGCGACGCATCAGAGCCTCAAGACGCGGCAGGAAAAAACGGTTTGGACCTGGTACCACGCCCTCGCGTATGCCCCGCCCGCCGAGAGCCGGAGGTTGCTGCTCGAAACCGACTGGAATTACTGGAAGGAGTTCATCCTCGACGATCTGGCGCGCGCCCACCCGGACATACGGCAGTGCGTGCGCTCGATTGACATTATGAGGATGGGGCACGCCATGGTGCGGCCGTCGGTGGGTTTCGTCTTCTCCGAGCCGAGGCGAGCTGTGGCGCGCCTCAACGGACGCTTTGTATACGCGCACGCCGATCTCAGCGGCTTTTCGATTTTTGAAGAAGCGCAATACCGCGGCGTCCAGGCGGCGGAGCACGTTCTGCGAGTTCTCGGCGGCTGAAACGCCGCCGTTCGGCGGACCGTGGGACAATAGAATAGAGGGGTTATGCTGGTTCGACGAGCTTGGGGGGTCCGTTCGTCTGAGATCACGCCGAAGAGCGTGTACCTCAACCGCAGGCAGCTATTAGCCGGAGCTGCTGGACTGATGGCTGCCGCCGGTGGAGCGGAGGCGGCGAAGTTCGAGGGGTTGAGGAAGAGCCCGTTCAGCACGGACGAAAAGCCAAGTTCTTTCAAGGACGTCACGCAGTACAACAACTTTTACGAGTTCGGCAGCCAGAAAGACGAGCCCGCCCGGCTAGCCAAGAACTTTATCACTTCGCCGTGGTCCATCGCAGTAGAGGGAGAGGCAGCCAAGCCTAAGGTCTTCGATTACGACGACCTGTTGAAGTTGGCGCCGCTTGAGGAGCGCATCTACCGCATGCGCTGCGTGGAAGGTTGGTCGATTGTCGTGCCCTGGGTGGGTTACCCTTTGAGCGAACTGCTGAAGCGCGTCGAACCCGGATCGAAAGCCAAGTTTGTGGCCTTCCAAAGTTATTACAACGCCAGACAAATGCCGCAAGCCCGGTTTTCGGGCATTCCGTTTCCCTACGTCGAAGGCTTGCGGATGGACGAAGCCATACACCCGCTCACCATCCTCTGCTTCGGGCTTTACGGCGAGACGCTGCCCAATCAGAACGGCGCTCCGGTGCGAATCATCGTCCCGTGGAAGTATGGCTTCAAGAGCATCAAGTCGATTGCGAAGATCAGGTTGGTGGAGAAACAGCCGCTTACCACATGGAGCCAAGCCAACCCGCGCGAGTACGGCTTCTATTCCAATGTCAATCCCAAGGTCGACCACCCGCGCTGGAGCCAAGCCAAGGAGCGCCGCCTGGGGGAATTCTTTAAGCGCGACACGCTGATGTTCAACGGTTACGGCGAGCATGTGGCGGGCTTATACGCAGGCATGGACCTGCGCAAGTATTATTGAGGTGCGGCGCGTGCTGCGCAGCCGCTGGTTCAAGGCAGGCGTTTTTCTGGCGTCGCTCACGCCCTTGCTCGCGCTCGTGTGGCGGGCGTGGCGCGGGGAACTTGGCGCGAATCCCATTGAAGCCGTAACGCACTCCACCGGGCTGTGGACGCTGCGCTTTCTGCTGCTGACGCTCGCGGTGACGCCCGCCCGCTTCTTGTTCGGGATTCCGGATCTCATCCTGATCCGCCGCACGCTGGGCTTGTTTGCTTTCTTCTATGCCTCTCTGCATCTGCTGACTTACGTGTGGCTGGACCAATTTTTTGACCTCGCCGCCATCGCAAAAGACGTGATCAAGCGGCCCTTCATCACGGCGGGCGCGGTGGGATTGGCGGCCATGGCTCCACTGGCGTTGACGTCCACCCGAGGTTGGATTCAGCGCCTGGGGGGAAAGCGCTGGCAGCGGCTGCACCGGCTGGTCTATGTAAGCGCCATCGCTGGCGTAGTGCACTACCTCTGGCTGGTCAAGTCCGACATCCGCCCGCCCGCGCTTTATGGCGTCATTTTGGGAATCCTGCTCCTTTACCGCTTCGCGCGCGCCATGCGGCGGCGCCTTTCGTAGCGGGCCTGGTTCGGAGCAAGCCCCCTCAACGTTTCAGTTGGCTCTTTCCCGGCATTGTCCATGGCCACCGGCTGACGGGCCGAGGCATCTTACGCCCATCCTGGGCGGTAGGGAGGGTCTACGTAGCGGTTTGCCTCGGAGTCATTCTTGATTTTCATGGCTTGGCTGTCCCACTCCAGGCGGCGTCCCGGGAGGCGTTGAGCGATGCAGCCGAGCAAGAACGCCTCGGTGACCGGCGCTTGAGCGGTGAACGCCGCTTCGGTGGCGGGACCGCCTTTACACGCCGCGATCCACTGGTCGAGTACGCTGTCGCGTTGCTCGCCCGTTCGCCTGGCAGGCGGCGCTTGATAGTTCGGATTGGGCGGCAGCAACCGCGGGTTCTGCCCGTTGAACCCCGCCAGAATGGAGCCTTTCTCGCCGACGTACAGGATGCCCTCCGCCCGCGGACCAAAGAACGCTTGCGCCTCCTTGTCCGGCAGGTCCTCAGGGCGCGGCGGCTTCAGCCCGCCGTCGTACCAGGAAAGCAGCAGCGGCGGCATTCCGCCCCTCGAGGGAAATTTCAGGCGGACGATGGAGGCTTTGGGATAAGTCTCTTCGAATGGCTCGCTGGTGGAAGCTTCCACCCACAGCGGGGCTGTAAGGTCGAGGATCTTGTATAGCCCGGCGAAGCTGTAGCATCCCATGTCGCCGAAAGATCCGCATCCGAAGTCGTACCATCCGCGCCAGACAAAGGGCAGATAGGCTTTGTGGAACGGGCGCTTCGGCGCCGGACCAAGCCACATATCCCAATCCAGTCCCGGAGGCACGGGCTGTTCGTCTTTCGGTCTCGGAACGCCCTGCGGCCAGTAGGGGCGGCTGGACCAGTTGTGAACCTCGCGCACGCTGCCGATGGCGCCATCGTGGATCCACGAACGGAGCAGTTTTGTGGCTTCCGAAGTGGGGTTGTTGACCGTGACTGAGGTTGCGACGCGGCTGTCTCGCGCCGCCTGCGCCATGCGCCGGGCTTCGCCGATGGAATGCGTCATAGGCTTTTGCCCCAGCACATGCTTGCCTTTTTTCATCGCCGCGATGCCTATGGGCGCGTGCCAGTGGTCGGGCGTGGCGACATAAACCGCGTCGAGGTCTTTCTCCTTTTCGAGCAATTCCCGGTAATCGCGGTAGGCGTTGCAGCCGGTCCAGCGTCCGGAGGGCTTGTGTCCGGCGTAGTACGCCTCCACCAATCGCTTGGCAGGTTCCCGCCCGCCGAAGCCGAAGCTCGTCTTGAAGGTGTTGGTTAAGAACGCTTCACCAGGCGAAGCCAGATCTTCGCCCCAGGTTTCGTATCCTGGACCTAACGTGCGCCGCGCCTGCTGGAGCATGGCATTACGGCCGTACTCGGCGTAATCCTTGCTGGCTTCGTTGCAGTCGCACACCGCCACGACCTGGACGTCGTCCATGCGCAGCAGGTCCATGGTCACCGCCAGGCCCTGCCGCCCCATGCCGATGGCAGCCAGCGTCACCCTGTCGCTAGGGGCGGTATAGCTTGCGCCTCCCAGCACGCGCCGTGGAACAATCGTAAAAGCCGGCGCCGAGATCAAAGTCCGCCGCGTCATCTCCCGCATACCGCCCATTCTGGAATTTCGGGGACAGGCTACGCAACCCCCAAATTCCCTCTTCGGACGGCGATAAGGGCTATTTCGGTCTGTCCGGGCCAGGAAGAAAGGCTGGATCTCCAGCGAAATCCCCTCTTCCGACGGCAAAAAGGGCTATTTGGGGGTTGCGTAGCCTGTCCCCGATACTGGCCTTGAAGGGGAATTTGGGGGTTGCGTAGCCTGTCCCCGAAATTTAACAATTGGAGAGGCCCGGGTGGCGAAATAGGCAGACGCAAAGGACTTAAAATCCTTTGTCCCGCAAGGGACGTGCGGGTTCGAGTCCCGCCCCGGGCACCAGTATGCGGTCCACTTTCTTCCGGATGGTGGCGGCTGCTTCGGGGACGTGCAGTACGTCGCATTCCGAGCCGAGAATGTGAGGATGGCCCGCCTGGCGCATGCGCGCTGTCAGTTCCGCGGCCATCTCACCCACTTTTTCAAGCGGCAGCGCGGCGTCGGAATAGAAATTCTTGGTCGGCAGGTTTCCAAACAGGACTACATCGCGGGGAATCACCGCAGCGTCTTCCCACAAGCGCCGGGAACTGCCGAGGCTCAGAATCACAGGACGCAGGCGCACACCGAACTGTTGGACCATCTCCGCGGTCAGTTCGCCGCAGTCGTGGAAGATCAGATCAACGCCCGCGTCTTCGAGCAGGCGCCTCAAGCGCAGGTTCGGTTGCATGACAAATTGCTCGAAGACGCCCGCTCCGGATCCGACCTGCTTGGGAGAAATATACACCCGGTTCGCCGCCGGCTCGCAGATCAACATAGCCTTCGCTCCGGCTCGAATCTGCGCCTGCACGGAGCGCTGAACAGCGCACTCGGCGAGCGCCAAAGTCCGTTCGGCGAGCAGCACCAACGGCTCTGCTTCCGCCGTCGCGCCGGCGCCTGCCATAGCCACAGCCGTAATCGGGTCCGCCATGAGTTTGGTCATTAACGAAAACGGTCCAATCGCCATGCCTACCGGCATAAGCGGCGTCCGCTCCGCGATATACCTCACGCTGTCGATGTGCGCCCGGTTCCGCGGAGCAAACTCTCTCTGCGCCGCGCTGCGGACGCGTTCGATGTCTTCCTCCGGCGGAGGCGCTCCAAAGTGAAACCCATCCACCCCGGCGTCCGGCGCCCCGAGCAGGCGCAACAGATCCGCCTTCTCCAACTTCAGGTCCATTAAAGGGAACGCCAGAGGCGTGCCGTAACGGGCGGCCGCGGCTTCCACCACGCGCCCAAGCGCCTCCCCGTCGAGCTTCACTGCCTCCGGATCCGGCTGCTCGTGCAAAACGAGATCCGTGCCGATGGGCATCCGCAAGCCTGAGGCGGCAAGCTGCAAGTAGAACTCTCTTTTCATTGGCCCGCCAAGGCAACATCATATCATAATATGAATTGCCTGCCGCGAACCGCCTCTTTTAGCGCAGGTCGAGCAATAGGGCGTCCAAGGCGATGCTCTTCTGAATGTTCCGGCGCACAAGACCTGCGATTTCATCCACCCGGGCGGTGGCGCGCGCCAGCCAATCAAACGTCAGCCGAGGCGCCAAAGCCTGGTACTCGCCGCGCAGGTCGATATTGCGGAGTGGCGCGTCGCAACCCCGGGCGTGAACTTGCAGCAAGTCTTCGAGCAATGAGTAGAGAACTTTGAAGTAGGCGTCCAGCTTCTCCGTACGCGCCGCGGCGACCTTCTCGGCATAAGGCGCCCATGCGGCGAACGGCGTGGCGCCGCAAGCCGTCTTGACCAGCGCCAGCATCGCCGCCCGGCGCCGGTCCCACGCTTCCAGATCCAAGGAAATGGCTGCCCCCGGGCTGCCGTTCGCCAGCGCCGCCCGGCGCTCAGGATCGCTGAGCCGGCGCTGCTTGACAAACGCGGCGATCTCGGCTTGAGAGAGCGGCGCGAGGTGCAAAATGACCGAGCGCGAGCGGATGGTGGGCAACAAATCGTACGGGTTCTCGGCGGTGAGAATCAACACCAGATAAGGGGGCGGCTCCTCGAGCGTTTTCAACAGGGAATTGGCCGCCTGTTCGTTCGCCCGGTCCGCCTGATCCACCAAGAAGACGCGCCGGTGGCCGCGCAACGGGGCGAATTGCGCCCGCTCTTTGAGCAGGCGCATCTGCTGAATGGAAATCTGCCTCAACGGCCCGTCGGGCGGGAAAGTGAGAAAGTCGGGATGCGCGCCAAACAGCAAAGGATCTTGCACGCGGTGCTCGGCGGGCCACTTTTCCCGCTCCGCCAAAATGGCCTGGTTGTCCGGCAGGCTCAGGTCGTCCGCTTCCACCCGCCGGCCATCGGGCAAAACCGCGGCGGCGAACCGCCGCGCGAGCGTCGCCTTGCCCACCCCCTCCGGACCGGCTAACAGGAGGGTTTGCGGAATGCGCCCGCTACGGATCATCTGCTCAAGCGCTTCGACGGCGCCGGCGTTGCCGAAAAAGCCTTCGAACATTTACCGCGCCACCCTCGCGATGAAAGGCGCCACCGCATTCCAAGTAGCCTGGAATACGTCCTCGGGCGGCGGCGCGCCGTCTATCACCCGGAATCGCGGCTCCCGCCGGGCCATTTCGAGATAAGCTTCTCTCACCCGCCTGTGGAACCCGGCCTCCTGTTCATCCATGCGGTTCACGCCGCGCTTGCGGGCGCGCGCCAAGCCCGTTTCCACGTCGACGTCGTAGCACAGCGTCAGATCGGGCTGCAAGCCGTGGCAGGCAAGCCGGTGCAATTCGTTCACCGCCTCCGGTCCCAGCGAGCGGGCAAACCCCTGGTAGGCCATGGTCGAATCGGTGTACCGGTCTGAGAGGACGATCTTGCCTTCGGCGAGCGCGGGCAGAATCCGCTCTTCAACGTTTTGGGCGCGGGCGGCGAAATACAGAAGCAGTTCCGTGCGCGGGCGCATCTCCTGGTGCAGCGGGTCGAGGAGAATGCGGCGAATCTGTTCGCCGATGCGCGTGCCGCCCGGCTCGACCGTCTCCACTACGCCATATCCCAGCGCGCAGAGCCTGTCCGCCAGCATTTTCATCTGGGTTGATTTGCCGCTGCCGTCAGGTCCTTCGAAGGTGATAAACAGGCCGGAGCGCTCAGTCATACACGTAGTGGAATACCTTCTTCAGATCTTCCCACGCCTCGCGCTTGGCGTTTTGATTGTACGGCCGCAGCAAGTAGGACGGATGGTAGGTAACCATCACCGGGATGTCCCGCCACTTGTACCAATTGCCCCTCAGCCGGGTCACCCCCTCCTTCTTCCCCAACAGGGCGCGAGCCGCCGTTCCGCCCAATGCGCAAATGGCCTTGGGCCGGATCAGGGCCAACTGCCGGAATAAGAACTGGCCGCAGATTTCCATCTCGTCAGGTTCCGGCGTCCGGTTCTCCGGCGGGCGGCACTTGACGACGTTGCAGATGTACACGTCCCGCCGCTTGAGCGGGATTCCTTCCCGCGCGGCGGTATTTTCAATCATGGCGGTGAGCAGTTGCCCCGCTCTGCCGACGAACGGCAACCCTTGGGCGTCTTCGTCGGCTCCCGGGCCCTCGCCTACAAACACCAGTTGGGCTTTAGGATTACCCTCGCCGAAGACGATCTTGTTGCGCCCGGCGTGAAGACGGCACCTGCGGCAGTCTCCCATGTCGGCTTGGATCTGCTCCAGGGAATCGTCCTGCGGCTCGAGGGAGGGCAAAACGGGCAGCCAAGCTTCCTGCGCCGGTTCCTGTGCGGGCGCTTCCGCCTTCTTCTGCTCCACAGGCCGAAGCTCCCTCGCCGGCGGCGCCTCGGAGACGTACAAATCTTTCAAGCCGAGGTCGCGGAAGAAAGCGAGATAGGCGCGCAGGTCTTCGGGCGTCATCCGGCGGAGTGCAATGCCAGGCGCAGACGCAAAGCGTGGTCGAAAATGTGGTCTGCGATCTCGCGCTTCGGCGCGCGGGGAAGTTTCACGGTTTCGCCGCCGGCCATCACCAGCACCACCTCGTTCTCGTCGGACTCGAATCCCACGGACTCGCCCACGAGATTGGCCACCACCATGTCGCAGTTCTTGGATTGCAGCTTGCGCCGGGCGGATTCGACCAGGTTCTCCGTCTCCGCGGCGAACCCGATCAGCATGCGGTCGCCCTTATTCTGTCCCACTTCGGCCAGAATGTCCGGCGTAGGTTCGAGCGCGATGGTCATGCGCATGGCTGTTTTCTTGACTTTCTGCGCAGGCGCATTCGGCACATAGTAATCGGCGACGGCGGCGCTTTTGATGATTATCGTGGCGCCCGCCAGATGATCCATCACCGCCTTCCGCATCTCGATGGCGGTCTTTACGGGAACCACAAGCACTCCCCGCGGTGGAGCGAGATGGACCGGTCCGGAGACCAGAATCACCTTGGCGCCCCGCGCCGCGGCGGCCTCGGCGAGCGCATAACCCATCTTGCCGCTTGATCGGTTGGAGATGAAACGCACCGGATCGAGCGGCTCTTGCGTAGGGCCGGCCGTAATGAGCGCCGTTTCGCCCGCCATGTCCTGAGGCCGCCCTCCGGCTGCTTGCACCGCGGCGGCGATTACGGCTGGATCAGCCAGGCGTCCCGGACCGGTCATGCCGCAAGCCAGCGGGCCGCTTTCCGGATCCACGATCACGCACCCTCGCTCGCGCAGGGTTCTCAAATTCGCCTGCGTGGCGGGGTGCTCCCACATGTTGGTGTTCATGGCCGGCGCCAGAACCACCGGGCCCCGAAAGGCCAAATATGCGGTGGTCAGGAAATCGCCCGCCAATCCGTGGGCGAATTTCGCCAAGAGGTCCGCCGTGGCGGGCGCCACCACCATCAGGCCGCTTTCCTGAGCCACGCGTATGTGTTCCACCGAACTGGCGAGCACCTCATCGGCGCCCGATGAGGGGAACAACCCGGTGATGACTTTCCTTCCGGTCAGAGCGGCGAAGGTCAGGGGGCGGATGAACTCTTGAGCCGCCTCGGTCATCACCGTTTGGACGGAGTGGCCCTGCTCCATGAGCAACCGCGCCAACTCGGCGGCTTTGTATGCGGCGATGCCGCCGCCGACGCCCAGGAGCACATTCATCGCCGCCCCGCTATTCTTCCGGCTGTTGCTCGCTCGCGGCGGGCGCTCCGTCGCGGGCGACGTCGACGTACTTCACCAACCCGCGGCGCACCTCTTCCATCGCGGTGACCGTGGGCTTCCGGTTGATGGTTGGCAGGAGCGTGCGAGCGCCGTTTTGGATTTGCCGCGCACGCTTGGCCGCCACCAGGATGAAGCGGTACATGCTCTGCTCAGGGTCGTCGGGCAAAGCATATTGGGTGTTGCTACGGGTTGTGATTTCAGGCATCGGTTAAAACCTGTCAGCTGCGATCCTCGAATGTCTTGAGAATGGGCCGGACTTCCGGCTCCATCCGGCGGGTCCGAACGCGCTCAGCCTGGATGATCGCCTTAAGTATCGCCACGGACGCCTCCACTTCCCGGTTCACCAGGATGTAGTCATAGTCCCGATAGTCTTCGATCTCCCGGGCTGCGCCTTCCAGCCGCCGGCGTATGACTTCCTCGGCGTCTTCGGAGCGGGCGCGAAGCCTGTGCTCCAATTCTTTCCGGGAAGGCGGCAAGATGAATATGCTTACAGCGTCCGGAACCTTCCTTCTCAATTGTCGCGCACCCTGGACGTCGATGTCGAGCACCAGGTCCTTGCCCTCGGCTTCGGCTTGGCGCAGCATGCTGATGTGGGTGCCATAGTAATTGCCGAATACGTCGGCGTATTCCAGAAATTCGCCGGCGGCGATGCGGCGTTCGAACTCCTCGCGGGAGATGTAATGATAGCTAACCCCCGGCTTCTCTGCGCCGCGAGGCTGCCGGGTCGTGTAAGAGATGGAAAAAACGAGCTTCGGGTCCTCGGCCAGCACGCGATTGACAATCGTCGACTTGCCTGAGCCGGAGGGCGCCGAAATGATGAAAACACTGGTCATCTCACTCTAAATTCAATGCCTGCTCGCGAATTTTCTCGATCTCCGACTTGACGCCGAGGGCGATCCCGGTCAGCTCCAAACCCACCTCCCCTGCGCCGCTGGTCTTCGACAAGATAGTATTGGTTTCGCGGCTCATTTCCTGCAAGAGAAAGTCGAGTTTCTTGCCCACTTCTCCCCCCTTCGCCAGGATCTCATGCAACTCGCCGGCGTGAATCCGCAAGCGGGCGATTTCCTCGCCGATGTCGGAGCGGTCGGCCAGAATCGCCGCCTCTTGAGCCAGCCGCTGCGGTTCCATGCCGGCTGCGCCGAGCAGAACCGACAGGCGCTCATTCAGGCGCGCTTGAAAATGCTCCACCGCCCCGCGCCGGATTTCCTCCATCCGGACGGCGGCGGCTTGAATGGACCGGACGTGCCCCTCGATCGCAGCCGCCAGTTCCGCGCCTTCACGCTCTCGGAACTCGTTCAGCGCCCGGAGCGCCTGCTCCATGAGTTTCGCCAGGAATCCGCCCACCTCGGGCGGCGCTTCTTCGTCCGGGGATTCCTGTAGCATGCCCGGAATGCGGAAGGCGGCGTTCAAGTCCGGCTGCCCTGCCAGCCCATATAATTCGCACGCTTCGCGGAATGCCGCCAGGTAATTCTCCATCAGCGCGCGGTTCCATCCCGGCGCGCCCGCCGCCCGGCTCCGCGTGCGCGAAATCCGCACGTCCAGGTGGCCCCTCGCAACCTGCTGTTTCACCAAAGACCGCAGGGTCTGCTCGAAGGCGTCGAACTCGGGCGGCGAATAGAAATGCAAATCCAGGCCGCGGTGGTTAACCGCCTTGATCGTCAACACCAGCTCGCCATCCGGCAAGCTCTCGCGAACGCGGGCGAAGCCCGTCATGCTACGGATCATGGGTTCACCAAGGGATCGGCTTCCAGGAACTGCAATTCATGGAGCCGTTGATACACGCCTCCTCCGGCGACCAGCTCTTCGTGGGCGCCGATTTCGCAAACCCGGCCCCGGTCCAGAACTACGATCTTGTCGGCGCGGCGGATCGTGGAAAGCCGGTGGGCTATCACGATCACCGTTCGATTGGCCATGAGATTCGCCAGCGCCCGCTGCACCAGCATTTCGGACTCGGTATCGAGATGCGAGGTGGCCTCGTCCAGTATCAGGATCGGAGCGTCGCGCAACAGCGCCCGGGCAATGGCGATGCGCTGCCGCTGCCCGCCGCTCAGCCGCGCGCCCCTTTCGCCGATCACCGTATCGTAGCCCTCCGGCAGA
>Ga0101944_10004226_pt1 | contig 18166 bp, 13 predicted proteins | sample DewCreD2012metaG_FD_75245 | JGI IMG/M metagenome (GOLD analysis project Ga0101944, IMG submission 75245) | Hot spring sediment bacterial and archeal communities from British Columbia, Canada, to study Microbial Dark Matter (Phase II) - Dewar... ... | reverse complement strand
GTCCGCGCCGCCCTCGTCATGGGCGGCGGTCAGGGCGACCAGTTGACCCACCACATCAACGCCACAACGAGCATCAAGAATGCCCAGGGGACGACGGTCCGGACGCTCGCCGGCACGACGCAGGTGGACGTCGACGCCCCCGCCACCCAGGGCAACGACCTGGTCGCCGTCGAAGTCGTCGTGACGTGGGACGGGACCGACGACCAGGGCCGGCCGGTCCCCGACGGCAACTACGGCATCCAGACCTCCGGGACGCTCGTGAAGAAGACGACCGGCGCGGACGGCGAAATCCGCGAGAGCGCCGTCAGCGCCTCCGAGGCGGCGACGACGACCGCCACGCTCTCCTTCGGCGAGATCGCCGCGTCCATCACCCAGTTCCCGCCCAATCCATCCAACGCCGCCTCCGCGACCTTCGCCTTCACGGTGAACGTCGCGGGCTGCACCTTCGAGCGCAGCCTCGACGGCGGACCGTATGTTGCAGCGACCTCGCCGGAAACCCTGACCAACCTCGCCGAGGGATCGCACACCTACCAGGTCCGCGCCGTCGGACCCACGGGAGTTCCGGACCCCTCCGCGGCTTCCTATTCGTGGACGGTCGACCTCACCTCGCCGGAAACGACGCTCACGCAGACGCCCCCCGACCCGTCGAACGCCGCCTCCCCCGCCTTCGCCTTCTCAGCCAGCGAAGCAGGGTGTACGTTCGAGCGGAGCTTGGACGGCGGCGAATTCGTCCTGGCAACCTCCCCCGACACGGTCGGCCCCCTCGCGGACGGCCCGCACACCATTACCATCGAGGCCGCTCCGCCCCCTCCGCCGCCGCCTCCTCCCGTCACACGGATTACACTCGAAATGATTAGCGGCGACGGCCAGAACGGATTGGTCAATCACGGCCTGCTGGCCCCCCTGATTTGGAAGGTTGTGGATGCTGATACGGGGGAAGCGATTCAAGGTGTACCAGCAACGTACGATTTCTTAGCCGGAGACGGAATATTTCTGGAAGATGATGGTTATTCATCCATCTCCGATGCGGGAGGTTGGGCCGGGATTCGGATTGTCTTGGGATCCCAAGCTGGGCCGGTGAGCGTTCGAGTCCGGGCGCCTGACTGGTTTGAAGCGGATCCCTTGGTATTTAATCTTGTCGCAACTCGGCCTCACGTAGATCTCATCGAAATGGGGCGCCCAGCGCCGGGTGACCTTCAACGTCCTAAATATGGATTGCGGATCTGGACGGAAAGCCTTCATCGCCGGCGGCGCCCCCTTGATCGAAGAGCGTTATCCCGGCGACGCTGCAAGCCGGATCATTGGCATCAACGTGCGGGATAGCGAAGGACGTCCAATCTCAGGCGTCCGCGTCGTGCCCGCCCTACTGGACGTCGCAGGTCTCGGGGAATTGTTGTCGAACAAGGTGGACTTCACGCCCACGCAAGCGATGACGGACGAGCAAGGGCGCGCTTGTTTCGCGGCGATCCTTTCGCTGGCTGTGCCTCCTCGGCTCCTGCGAATCCGCTACGAGCTCCCAGACATCGATTCGGGGGACGCGGGACACTCTCCTCTCGGCTGCGAGTGGGGTCTGCTGGTGTTGGATCCCAATACTCCCAAGCCCTCGAATCCCGCGGAGCCGGTGCAGACCCTCTATGCGGGGGATGGGCAGGGGCAAGTCGTCTTAACGGGTAGCCGTGCCCCTGTTCCCCTGGCCGTCGTTGCACGGACCGGCACCGCGCCGGACATATGGGCGTCTTTCAGGACGACCCAACCGGGAGATCGCCTGAGCATCGTCGAGGGGATACTTCACCGCGATACGACGGATCCGGCGACCGGCTTGCAGGAGTTGTCGGTTTTCACGACCGCCGGACGCATAAAAGTCGGTTTGGAGCTCGGCTCCATCCCACTGCCCCGGACGGTGATCATGACGGCCTACGATAGGAATCCTGTCGTATTCGCGGTCGGGCCGCCGGAGGTCTATTTCGCGCAAGAGGATGCTCGAGGAAAAGCAAATAAGCTGGTTGCCATCCCGACCCCGGATATGAAACGGGGGATTTTATCCGGATCCGTACCGCTGGAGGCGCATGAGCGATTCGTGCTGGAAGCTCGCTTGCCGGCCTCGTGGATCGACACCGTGTCGGCGTCCGTTGTGGCGACGGACTCCGTCGGTCTGGCGCTTCCTCCGAGCAGGGCATTGAATACGGAGGATGTGTCAGGGAACGCGGTGCGGTTCCTGACGGCACCCTCCGCATTAGCCTTCGATCTGGGAAACGGGGGCATCCAAGAGAACCGGTTCCGTGTATTCCGGAGCGGCCCTCTCGTCGCATGCGACAGCTGGATTGAAGGAGGAACGACGGTAATTTCCGGTGCGCAGGCTGTCGCGAAGGACGGGTTTGGCGCCCTGCGGGGCGCGATATCCTTCGAGGGCGGCCGCTATGAGACGCGCTGCCCGTCGGCCGGGGTTGCGATCGAGCCTGGAGGAATCCAAGGGATCGGCGTCGGACGGATGCAGGCGTGGAGGACGGTCGCGCGTTTCCCGCGCACTGTGGAAATCGGCTCGGTAGAGGCGTCCCTGGACGATGGATCGGACAACACGGACGATATCATCCCCCTTGCGATGTCGGCTGTCGCAGACGACGGCGGATACGCCGCGGTCTTCCGATGGAACGAGTCGGCCCCCCTCGGCGAGGGCCTCAAGCGTCTGCGGATGTCGGGCGTGGACGCATCTGGCATCCTCCACCGCCTCGAGACGGTCTGGTTCGTTCACGATCCGGAGCTGCACAGCCGTGTCGTGGCGACCGATGCCGTGCGCGGGGGGCTGGAATACAGTTCTGGCGGCGAAACGGGCCGATTGGCTCTCGTGCGGGGGCGGCTGCTGGCCGACGTCGGGCCGAACATGTCCGACCACCGCCTCAGCCGGCACCTTCGGGATCACCGAATGATCCTGGCTGCGGCCGACCGTTATTGGGGAGCCTGCTTCCTCAAGAGCCTTGGCACGACAGATGATTTCCTGCGGCGGAACCTGGTGCAGGACGACGGCTTCGCCATCGCGACTGACGTCCCCGGGCTCCTGTCGTCCGGCGGCACGGCGCCGGAGTTCCTCGTCCATGGTCCGTCCATCAACCTCGGGGAGGGGCGCGATCTGGCGGTTTTCCTGGACATCCCGCCCCTGCCGGTGCATCCCTTCCTGCTCAGCGAGCGGACGATGTCGCCCCAGAACGCCCCGGTCCCGATCGCGGAGCATCCGGACGGGCAGGTGGCGGTCCAGGATATCGATACAGGGAAATGGTACGAGCTGAAAGCCCTGCGGGAAGGCGGGTACGTGGAAGTTCAGGAGGATCAAGAGATCATCCTGTTCAGCAAGGCGGAGGCGGACGGGTTTGCTTCCTTGTCGGGCATCCGATCGATCCAGTACCAGCTGGCCGCGAAGGTAAGCGGACTGGTCCCCGTCACGGCCGGCCAGTTTCATGCGATCCGGCAGTGGATGAACATGGCATACGACTTCAGTCCCGTGGCGGATGTCGAGTCGATCGGCGAGGCCGCGGAGAATCGCGATCTCGCCGGGATCGGGATGTCGGTTGCCGCCTTCGTCATTCCGGGCGTGACGGGAAAGACCGTGAAAAAGCTCGGCCAGGCTTCGCGCGACTTTCTGGAGGCGCTCCTGCGCGATCACTTCTATTTTCACCCACGGGATTTGGCCTCCCTGGAGCGACGATACGGGAAGAAACTGGAGCATTTCTCCCGGGACGAACTGGCCGAGGCGCTGAACCGGACGTTGGATCCGCGCGCGAAACTGCCGCAGGCGGCGGTCGAGGACCTGGCCTGCTGGAACATGGGCATGGTCGCACGCCGAAACGGACTGACCGGATACGTGTACAAAGGACGCCGGTTCAGCAAGAAGTATCATGGATTCAACGACTTGGCCGAGGATCTGGATGGGAACATCTTCGTCTTGGAGTCCAAGGGCGGGTCGGGCAAACTGGACAAGCTTAAGCCAATGGTTGATCCCAATACGGGCAAGATGATTGATGTCAAACAGATGGACAAGAACTGGGTGAGGGCGAAAATACAGCAACTCCACGAAAGTGCGGATGCGCTTGACCGGGAAGTGGCCGATGAACTCATGGGGAAATGGAAGCAGGGGAAGCTCAAGGGGCGCGTTTATCACACGGATATCGTCGATGGTGTTGTAGGCAGAACCCGGACAGTCGATTTCGATTATGGGACGGAACCGCCATGGTAACAGCGAAAAAGGACCGTCTGAATTCGTACAGCGACAAAGACATGGAAAATATCATGTCTTCGCACTTTGAAACCTTGCGGAAATTCGCGGGCGACGTCTGGTCGATGAATTCGCATGCGGCACGCGTGACGTTGTGGGCCAGGTGGTCCTCATGGAATTCGATCGCGCTGTACAAGATCGGCCTGAAACGCCCGCCCGAGGAGGTCCGCGAGGCCTTCGCCAACGCGGCGCGCGAGGTCGTGACGTTCTTCGACCTGTGCTGGAAGCGGCGGGAGGAGGTAGCCCGGGAGTCGAGGCCGAAGGTGGAGGACGCGCGGTCCCTGAAGGATGGCACTTTGGCCGTTACGCATTCCATCCCGTTTTCTCAGGCTAACGTTGGCGACTACATGGGCGGCCTGCAATTTGCCTTGCTGGGTGGAGTATGGAAGTATCGGCATGCCTTGGCTAGCATGGAGCAGAACACATATCACTGTGCGGAGGGGGAGGATAATTCTCGGGAGCTTCTTCTGCGTGGTGAAATTATTCGCCTGCTCGTAAGGGGAGAGGACAACAAGGCACGAGAATTAATGGGGCCGTTGGAGAAGGCTGTTTGCATAGAAGGCTGTAAATATGGCCCCGGGGCCATCCGGCTGGAGGAGATCCGGTGTTTGATCGAGCGGAATAAGTCCATCCTTACGTTCCTAATGCATGCCCATTTGGAGTATCACAAGAAATTGGCTAAACGTGGGTGTTGGAGAGTAGATCCGCACGGATTAGCATCTTTCGGTGGCTTGGCTATCGCGCGATTGGCACTAGAACGTGGAATGGATCTCGACATTCAAAACCCCTATCTCCCACTGGAAATCATCCGTTATCCACTTCAATCATAGCTGTAATTTCCTCCGCCGCCGACACTGCATCCGCTGACGCACTCTGCCTGTGCAATGCATGCCAGCCCTTGAAAGCACGCCCCGCCTTTCAGCGGGGCGTCGACCGGACCGCCGTCACCAGCCCGTCCGCCTACACCTACAGTTTCACCCCCATCTTCTTCTCGACGCTGTCCGCCAGCTCCGCCACATACGGCTGCACCCCCGCATCCTTCTGCCGCGAAGAGAATCTCGAGGAGGTCCTTGGCGCGGATGGACCCGCCGTTCTGCCCGGCCTTCGACCGGGCGATCGCTCCGGGCCGCCGCGGTGGGCGACGGCGCGGGGCGGACGAGCCGACCGTCGCGGCGGCGAGGCCGAATCGATCCGGCTGGTTCGGGACGTGGCCGGCGCATCGGGACGGCCTGCGGGGCGCCGCTTGCATTAGACCTCCTGATCGTGATATAAACGACGCCCCGTCGCCCCGGCGGATCGCAGGGGTGGACGGGATCTTCTTTCTGGGAACCCGACGATGCAGCACCGGAAGCACGTGGACGCGAAGGGGAACTGGGTAACCTACCGGCCGGACATCAAGGTGCTCGACTGCACCATTCGCGACGGCGGTTTGATGAACGACCACAAGTTCGACGAGTCGTTCGTTCGGGCCGTCTATGACACCTGCGCCGCCGCCGGCGTCGATTACATCGAGCTGGGATACAAAGCCGACAAGAAAGTCTTCGCCCCCGCCGACCACGGGCTCTGGAAGTACTGCGACGAGGACGTCCTCCGTCGCGTCGTCGGGGAGGGGCCTCGCGACATCAAGCTGAGCGTGATGGCGGACGTCGACCGGACCGATTACCATCACGACATTCTGCCGAAAGAGAAGAGCTGCCTGAGCCTGATCCGCGTCGCGGCCTACATCCACCAGATCCCCGGCGCGATCGACATGATCAAGGACGCGCACGACAAGGGGTACGAGACGACGCTGAACCTGATGGCGATCTCGACGGTCCAGGAGCGGGAGTTGGACGACGCGCTGGCCGCGCTGGCCAAAAGCCCGATGGATGCCTTCTACCTCGTCGACAGTTATGGGGCCCTCTACTCCGAGCAGGTTCACGACCTGGTCAGCGGGTCGCTGGCGGCCCTGGAGGGGACGGGCAAGCAGGTCGGCTTCCATGCGCACAACAACATGCAGTTGGCCTACGCGAACACGATCGAGGCGCTGATCGTGGGGGCGAGCCGGCTGGACGCGACGATCGACGGCCTGGGGCGTGGGGCGGGGAACTGCCCGTTGGAGCTTTTGCTCAGTTTCCTGAAGAACCCCAAATTCAAGCTCCGCCCGTTGATTGAAACGATCGAGAGGCATTTCGTTCCCTTGCGGAAGAAGATCGACTGGGGCTACAGCATTCCTTATCTGATCACCGGCATGCTCAACGAGCACCCGCGGGCGGCGATGAAGGTGAGGGAGGGCCCCGAAAAGGACGCGTACCTGGCGTTCTACGACCAGATGATCGAAAAATGACGGTTCCTATGGCAAAACGACCGGCGCGGCGAACGACCGCTGCGCCGGTCGTTTTTTTGTCCCCGTTTCGGGGATCCGCTGACAGGGGGGGACTGGGCCCGCATTCGTTCCTGGGCGCGAAGACTCGGCCCTGTGTCCGGCGCCCGCTTCCGTTCTGTGGATGCCGCCATGAACCGGCTCCTTCCCCTTCTTCTGCTGTTCCTGCCGGTCGCGCAACCCCTCGCGCCGGGCGCGGAGACGCCCGCCCTGCCGGGCCGCCTCTTCGTCGACGCCCCAGTGGAGGGCGGGACGGTCAATATTCCCCCGACCCGCACGCGTGGTCTCCTTGCCGGCAGGGCGGAAGCCGGAGACGGCTTCGCCGGGTGTGTCGTCCGCGCGGGCGGCGCGGAGGTCCCGGTCGCGTCGGACGGCGCCTTTCAGATTGATCTCGTCCTGGCGCCGCGGCCGGGGGCCGCGACCGTCCAGCGTGGGGCGAACGCGCTGACGGTCGAGCTCGTGCGGGAGGGCCGGGTCCTGGCGGCGCTGACTCGGTCCTTCACGGTTACGGTGATCCCCGAGTCCGCGCTGGCGGGGATGGGCGGGGGGGGCGGTCGGGCAAAGGTCCCCGCGGTTCGCGTCGGCGACGCGGCCGGGTCCGTCCTCAAGCGGCTCGGGCGTCGGCATTTCCTGCTCGGTGTTATGAGCGGTCCCGGCGATCGCTGGATCGAGGAAACCCGGGCGCAGGGATGCGCGTGGGACGCCCGATACCAGTACCTCGCCGGCGGCGTCAATACCGGCCACAAGTGGTATGCCGGGGCCTTCGTACCGGATTATCTCAAGGAGTCCGAGCGTCTGGGGGTTGTCCCTGTCTTTACGTGGTACATGATGTATCAGTCCCGGCCCGGCATCCATGCCGGGCGCGGCGAGGCGGGCGGGAACAAGATGAACTGCGAGAATGCCGACACGATGCGGGCGTATCTGTCGGACCTGAGGGCTTTTTTCGCCGCCGCGGGTGCCTGGGGGAAACCCGTCATTCTCCACCATGAGCCGGACCTCTGGGGGTACTTCCGGATCGCTCCGGAGTTCCAGCCTAATACCCCGGACGCGATCCGGGTGGTCGTCCGATCGACCGGTCTTGCCGATGTCGCCGCGCACCCGGACACGGCGGCGGGGTTCGGGCGGGCGATCGCCTCGATGCGCGACGCGCTGGCTCCGAACTGCCTGCTCGCCTGGCACGCCTCGAAGTGGGGGAACCCCGCGCCGAAGGCCTTCGCCGACTTCGTCAAGGCGTGCGGGGCCTGGGACCTGATCTTCACGGACCCGAGCGATCGCGACAGCGCCTGGAAGATCGCCAACAACTACCATGCCGAGGGGGCGTGGTGGACGGACAAGGACTTCGAGTCGTTCCGGGATTGGAGCGGGGATCTGCACAAGCTGACGGGGTTGCCCCTGATCGCGTGGCAGATCCCGGTTGGGAACACGGTGATGGCGTCCTGCAACAACACCCTCGGGCACTACATGGACAACCGTGTCCAGTACTGGCTGGACGGCTTCCCGGCGAACCGTCGACTCGCCGAATGGGCGGCCGCGGGGTACATCGGGCTTCTCTTCGGCGGGGGGGCGGCGGGGTGCACCGGCTTTACCGACGCGCAGAAGGACGGCGTGACGAATCCCGATCCGGTGGCGGGGAACAAGGGCGAGAAGGCCCTCTTTCCGGACGACGACGGGGGCTTTCTCCGGCTGCGGGCGGGGGAGTACTACCGGAAGGGCCCTTTGCCGCTGGGGAGATGATTCCGCGCGGCCGCCCCTCAGAGGCGGCACGCGTCGCCGCGCGACCGGAGCGTCTCGACGATTTTCCGGATCTCCTGGGTTCGCCCGCGGGGGCAGACGAGCGTCGCGTCTGGGGTGTGGACGACGACGAGCCCCTTCACGCCCAGGGCCGCCACGAGTCCTCCCTTCTCCGCGACGAGCAGGTTTTCCCGGGCGTCCTCCGCCACCGCATCGCCGACGCAGACGTTGCCGCAGCGGTCGGCAGGGTGGTGCGCCGGGATCGCGTCCCAGGTCCCGACGTCGTCCCACTCGAACCGGACGGGGAGGACGGCGACCTGCGGGGCCTTTTCCAGGACGGCGTAGTCGATGGAGATGGAGGGAAAGGCGGGGTAGGCGCGAGCGATCGCGGCGGGGGCCCATCGCGCGCGGTCGAGGGCATCGAGGCGGCGGCCGAGCGTGGGGTGGCATGCCCGGATGGCGCCGAGGATCGTCTCCGCCCCCCAGGCGAAGATCCCGGCGTTCCAGAGGAAGCGGCGGGCAGCAAGGAAGCGGCGGGCCCGGGCGAGGGAGGGTTTTTCAATGAAGCGGCGGACGCGGCGGGCTCGCCGGTCGACGGGCAGGGGGGGGCCCGTCTCGATGTATCCGTAGCCGGTGGCGGGGCCGGTCGGGCGGACGCCCAGGGTGACCAACCACGGTTCCCGGGCGGCGAGCCGGAGCGCCCGGGAGAGATCCGCCCGGAAGGCCCTCTCGTCCGAGATGACGTGGTCGGCGGGGAGGACGGCCATGACGGCGCGGGGGTCGCGGGCGCGGGCCAATCCGGCCGCCACCCCGACGCAAGGGGCCGTGTTCCGGCCGACCGGCTCGCCGAGGACGTTGCCGGGGGGGATCTCGGGGAGCATCCGGCGGACGGCGGGGGCGAGCCCGGCGGCGGTGAAGACGAGGGTTCGGGACGGGGGGACGAGGGGGCGTGCGCGGTCGACGGTTCGGCGCAGCAGGGGGGGGCCGCCCGCCAGCGGGAGCATCTGTTTGGGGCGGGAGGCACGGCTCAGCGGCCAGAAGCGGGTGCCGCTCCCGCCGGCCATCACCAGTATCCAGGCGTGCTCGAGGGAAGGCATGGTCGGGGGTTCCGGGGCGGGGCGCATTGTAGCGGTGGCATGCCCGGTCGTCAACAGGGGGATAATCCTTGACTTCATCCGGCGGAAATGTATATTCGCTCGTCTTTTCCAACCTCAAACCCGGGAACTCTTTATTTCAGGAAGGCGGAGCCGATGCCGTTGACCGTATCGCCCCAGGACCTGCTGCGCGCAGGGGTCCACTTCGGGCACAGCGTGAGCCGGTGGAACCCGCGGATGAAGCCGTACATCTACGGCAAGCGGAATCTCATTCACATCATCGATCTGAAGGCGACGATCCGGGGGCTGGTCCGGGCCTACTATTTCGTGGAACGGCTGGCCTCGAAGGGGGAGCTGGTGCTCTTCGTCGGGACGAAGCGGCAGTGCCAGGGGGTGGTGGAGGCGGAGGCGAAGCGCTGCGGGATGCCGTACGTCGCCGAGCGATGGCTGGGCGGGACGCTGACGAACTACACGACGATCCGCAAGCGGCTCCAGCGGCTCAACGAGATCGAGACGATGGAGAAGGACGGCTCGATCAACGTGTACAACAAGAAGGAGATCTCCTCGATCATGCGGGAGAAGCGGAAGCTCCGCCGGAACCTGGAGGGGCTTCGCATGATGGAGCGGCTCCCCGCGGCGCTGGTGGTGATCGACCCGTCGCACGAGGCGATCGCGATCCAGGAAGCGGACCGGATCAAGGCGGCGACGATCTGCCTGATCGACACGGACGGCGATCCGCAGGTGGCGGACATCGCCATCCCGTGCAACGACGACTCGTTCCGCGTGGTGCAGATTCTGCTGGGACGCCTCGCGGACGCGGTGATTTCAGGGCGGGCCCGGTACGTGCCGCCGCGGGCGGCGGCCTCGGCCCCCGGCGCCCCGGCGGCCAAGCCGGTTCCTGCGGCCGAGGCGGCGAAGCCGGCGGCCCCCGCGTCCGAGGCGCCGGCCGCGAAGAAGGCGCAGTGACCGTTCGGCCGGACCCAGACTTCCCAGGAGGCAAACGAGACGATCATGGCCATCGACCCGAAGACGGTGATGAAGCTGCGCGAGGAGACCGGCGCCGGCGTCCTCGAATCCCGCAAGGCCCTTGACGAGACACAGGGCGACTACGAGAAGGCGAAGCTCCTGCTTCGCCAGCGCGGCATCGACAAGGCGATCAAGAAGCAGTCCCGCATTGCCGGCGTCGGCCGGATCGGCTCTTACATTCACGGCAATCACAAGGTCGGGGCGATGGTCGAGCTCTGCTGCGAGACCGACTTCGTGGCCAAGAACGAGGAGTTCCTGGATCTGCTGCGCGACATCTGCCTGCAGGTCGCCGGGGCCACCCCGCAGTACGTCTCGCGCGACCAGATCCCCGCCGAGGAGATCGAGATCGAGAAGAAGAAGTTCGAGAAGGACGTGGCGGGGAAGCCGCCGGAGATCGCCGCGAAGATCCTCGAGGGGAAGCTCGGGAAGGCGTTCTTCGCCCAGAAGTGCCTGCTCGACCAGCCGTTCATCAACCCGGGGAAGTTCGACGGCACGGTCGCGGATATGATCAAGTCGAAGATCACGAAGTTCGGTGAGAACATCACGGTGCGCCGCTTCGTGCGGTTCGAGGCGGGCCAGTAGCCGGTCCCGCGCGGGGCGCCACGGGAAGCCGATCGGGACCGGGCGCCGCGGGCGCCGTCCGCGACGCCCGGTCCTTATCCGATGCCCCCGTGGCCTTTTTTTGCCCGGAGCGCGCCCGGCAACGGGCCGAGCCCCCATGCCTGCCAAGACCGCCCGGTATCGCCGCGTCCTGCTGAAGCTGAGCGGCGAGGCCTTCTGCCGCGAGGGGGAGCGGGGGTTCGACCCGGACGTGGCGCGGCCGATCGCCTGCGAGCTGCGCGACGCGGCGCGGACCGGCATCCAGATCGCCGTCGTCGTCGGCGGCGGGAACTTCGTCCGGGGGGCCGTCCTCAGCGAGCGGGGCGTCGGGGCCGCCACCGCCGACTACATGGGCATGCTCGCGACCGTCGTCAATGCCCTCGGGCTCCAAGACGTTCTCGAGCAGGCCGGCACGATGACGCGAGTCCAGACGGCGCTGAGCGTCTTCTCGGTGGCCGAGCCGTTCATCCGCCGGCGATGCCTGCGACACCTGGAGAAGGGGCGGGTCGTCATCCTGGCCGCCGGGACGGGGAACCCGCATTTTACGACCGACACGGCGGCGGCCCTGCGTGCCGCGGAGATCGGGGCGGATGTGATTCTCAAGGCGACCAAGGTCGACGGGGTCTACACCGCCGACCCCCGGCGCGACCCTCGCGCCGCCCGCTTTGCCCGGGTCTCCTACCAGGACGCGCTCGACCGGCGGCTCCGGGTCATGGACGCCACGGCCTTCACGCTCTGCATGGAGAAGCGGATCCCCATCCGGGTCTTCAATCTGAAGCGGAAGGGAAACATTGCGCGGGCCGTGCGGGGCGAGCCGATCGGAACGCTCGTCGGTCCCTTCGACGGGCCGCCCGTGATGGCCTCCTAGCCTCCGGATCGCGGAACGAGATACCAGCAGCGGGAGCGTCACCATGGCATACGACGATATCGTCCTCGAGGCCGAGGAGAAGATGGAGAAGGCCGTCGAGGTTTTGATGCACGAGTTCAAGGGGGTGCGGACGGGCCGGGCGACGCCCGGTCTCGTCGAGGGGATCCCGGTCGACTACTACGGCGCGCCGACCCCGATCAAGCAGCTGGCCACGATTACGATCCCGGACGCGCGGATGATCGTGCTCAAGCCGTTCGACCCGGGGTCTCTGGGCGAGATCGCCAAGGCGATCCAGAAGTCGAACCTCGGGATCAACCCGGCCAACGACGGGAAGGTGATCCGGCTGGCGATCCCGCCGCTGTCGGAGGAGCGGCGCCGGCAGATGACGAAGTTGGCCAAGGACATGGTTGAGAAGGCGAAGGTGGCCATTCGCAACGTCCGGCGCGACGCGAACGCGCAGGCGGACGCGGAGGAGAAGGCCGGAACGCTGACGGAGGACGATCGGTTCAAGGCGAAGGAGGAGATCCAGCGTCTGACGGAGCAGTACGAGGCGAAGGCGGACGAGGCCTTCGAGAAGAAGACGAAGGAGATCATGGAAGTCTAAGAAAACGGCGCCCCATCTGCTATACTGCGGGGGCGCCGTTTTTTCCGGAGGGCGTAGCTCAGCCCGGTAGAGCAACGGCTTTTTAAGCCGTGGGCCGAGGGTTCGAATCCCTCCGCCCTCACGCGAGCGCCGTCTCCGGCGTCGCTCGCGTGAGGGCCTTGCGATCGGTTTCGCCCCGTCGTGCGCGCCTGTCGGGCGGGGCGGAGTCGACCGCAGGTCGTCCGGAGCGCCGGGTGCGGCGTGCCGGACGCGGCCCCGATCGTCTAGCCTGGTCTAGGACACGGGCTTTTCAAGCCCGCAACACGGGTTCAAATCCCGTTCGGGGTACCCGCCTCCGCCCGGAGGTCCTCTTCGGGTCCTCCGGGCTTCGGCGGGCCGGCGTGCGCATCGCGAGCGGGACAAAAAAGCGCGCGCGAGCCTGAAGGCCCGCGCGCGCGTTGAGGTGTCGTCGCGAGGCTTACGGGGTCTTGGGCGCCACGGGGGGCGGCGCCGGCGCCAAGCCCTTTGCCTTGATCCGTTCCTCCCGCTGGCGCGCCCGCTCGTCCTGCAGTTCCCGCGCCAGGGTGGCATCCATCATCGGGCGCCGGGTTCTCTCCCGCAAGGCCCGGTAACGGCCCGCCCGCAGCTCGTTGCCGTCGCGGTCAATCACCGGCCGGTCGTACTCCGCCCAGTCGTGTTCGTCCACCGGCCAGTTTAGCTCGGCGTCTCGCTTTTCCCGGGCGGCTTCCTCCGCCTCCACATCCCGCCGGTTGGCCACCCACCACCGGGTCAGCTCGTCCGACGAACGCGACTCGGAGGGGATGTTCATAAAATGGCGGAGGATCTGCGCGGACCAGTTTCGTGTCTTGGCTCCTCCCGACAGCCCGTACTGGAGCAGGACGGGGATCGCCGGGCGGTCGATCTTCAGCAAGGCGTGGACCGCGATCTCCCGGACGGCCTCCGTCTCCAGGAAGGGCAGAAGAAATCGGGCGCCCTGGGCGCTCTCGCCGATGATGCCGATGAGCTTGATGATGTCCACCTGCAGGTCCAGCCGGCTGGGGGCCTTCCGGAAGGCCTCGATGAGGAGCCTTACGGCAATCGCCTTGTGCTTTTTCAGCGCGGAGGCGGTCTCGAGGCGGAGCGGCTCATCGCCCTTCATGACGAACTGGTCGATGAGGAACCGGACGGCCGGCTCGCCGCCGAGCCGCTTGAGAACGTGGACGAGGGCGGCCTTCTGCTCGGGCGTGCCCCCCGAGGCAAGGGCCTTGACGGCGTCCTGCCGGAGCAGCGTCACGACGTCCTGCCGGAGCAGCGCCAGTTCGAGGGCGTCGATCACCCTTCCGTCCGACTCCTTCCGGAGCGCCTCGAGGAGGGGGGGCAGGGCCTCGGGGACGGGGGCCTGCGCCAGCCCGTCGGCGGCGGCCTTTCGAACGGCCGCGTCGGGCGATGCGAGATCCTCCACGAGCTCCTTTGCGGTCTTTGGGGCCGGGGGGGGCATCGAGGCGGCGTCGCGGAGATCCTTTTTCGTGGGGAGGGCGGGGGCGCCCAGCTCGGCCGAGGCGGCGGGATTGGCCGGCGTGACGGCCGGGGTCGCGCCCGGATCGGCGGCTTTCGCGACGGCCGGCGGCAGCGGGGCGGGCGGAGGCGCGGCCGCGGGGGGCGGCTCAGCGGCCGGCTCGGGAAGCGCCAGCTCGCGGGCCCGCTGCGTTGTCCCGGCGATCTCCGCCGCGGCCTTGTCGAGCGCGACCCGGTCCGGCCCGGTGTAGACGCCGTCCGCTTCCGCGCAGAGCAGGCGTGCCTTGTCGAGCAGCTCCCGGGCTGCGCTCAGTTTCCGGTTTCGCTCGGCGGGGACGTGGAGGGCCGCGGCCTCCTCGCACAGGCCGGCGGCCACCTTTCGGAGCACGTCCGCCTCGGCGGCGATGCGATCGGGGGCGGGGAGGACCTTCCGGACCTCCGCCTTGTCGATGGTCAGTGTGCCGTATTTTGTTTTGATCTCGTAGGCGCCGCCCTTGTCCGTGACGGTCCCCTCAAGCGCCTTCCCGTCCTTGAGCAGCAGGGCGTCGGGGCGGGCGGCGGGAAGGAGGGGGCCGGCCAGGAGGAGAGCCGTCGTCAGGCGCGCGGATGTCGGGGACGACATGGGCGTCTCCTCGAGAGTGGGCGGGGCACCCCGGTTCCCTGGGTATAACCCACAGGCCGTTCGAAGGTTCCTATGCGATGCGCGTCGAGCGGGTTCAGTCGTCTTCCCGGACGCGGCTCCGCCGGACGCCCGCGGCGCCCCGGCCTCGGTAGCGGGGCGTCAAGGCCCCCAGGTCCGAGGCTGAGATCGGATCGTCGTAGTCGGCCCAGTCGGCGTCGGTGACCGGCCAGTCCGCCGCCGCGTCCTCCCGCTCCCACTTCATCTCCTCGGCTTCGACGGATTTCCGATTGAGCATCCACCACTGGTTCCACTCGTTGATCTTTTGGGAGGTAAGCATCTGTCCGGTGAGGCCGCGCAGGATCCAGGCGGACCAGAGGCGGCAGTGGTTGCCGCCGCCAAGCCCCCGGATGAGGGCGGGAACGGCCGGTCGATCGATCTTGAAGAGGGCGTGGGCGGCGGTGTTCCGCGTCGCTTCGATCTCCAGGAGGGCGACCAGAAAAGCGGCCCCCTGTTTGCTTTCCCCGATGATCCCGAGGTACTTGATGATGTCCGTCTGGATGTCGGGTCGGCTGCCGGACCGCTTGAAGCCGTCGACCAGGGGCTTGACGGCCACCTTTTTGTGCTTCTTGAGGGCGGAGGCGACGGCGTTGCGGTTCTCGATGTCGCCCCGTGCGACGAAGCTATCGACGAGAAACCGGGCGCCCGCCTCCGTGCCGGCGGCCTTGAAAAGCGCGATGAGGGCGCGCTTCTGGGGATCGCTCCCCTTGGCGGCGGCCTCCTCGAGCGGGGCCTGCTTCGCCACCAGCGCGCCGTCGAGACTGCCCAGGGCGGAGGCGAGGGCCTGGAGGACGGCATCGGAGGACTCGGCCTTGAAGGCCGCGGCGAGGGGGACGAGGGCCTCCGGGGCCTTGGCCCGGGCGAGCTCCTCGGCGGCGGCCTGTCGCACGCGGGCATCCGGGGATGAGAGATCGGCGATCAGGTCCTTCGGGGTCCGGGGGGCGGCAGGGGCCGGAGGAGTCTCGGGGACCGGCGTGGCGGGGGTGGAGGGGGGCGCGACCGGCGTCAGCGAGGCGGGCTCGACGGGGACGGGCTTCGGCTCCGCCGGGGCGGCCGGCGGCGGGGGCGCCACAGGTGCCGGGACGGGGGCCGGCGGGGGCGGGGCGACCGGCGCCTGCTCCGAGGCCATCTTGTCGCGATAGAGGCGCATCTCCATGATGACCTCGGCGGCGGCCTTGTCGAGGTGTTCCCCCTCCGTGCCGGGGAAGATTTCGCGGGCGCCGTTGTAGACGGCCAAGGCCCGTTCGAGGAGCTCGAGGCCGGCGGTGAGCTTCCGGTTCCGCTCCTTCGGGTCGAGGGAGGCTTGGAGGGCGTCGTCGTACATCCCGCGGGCGATCTTGCGGAGGGTCGAGGCCTCGGCGGTGAGCTGGGCGGGGTCCTTGATGTGCCGCTTCACCTCGGCCTTGTCGACGGAGAGGGTCCCGTAGGGGGTCTTGACCTCGAAGGTGTTGCCCTTGTCGACGACCTCGCCCTCGAGCTTCTTGCCGTCCTTGAGGAGGAGGACATCCGGCGTTGCGGGGATCGCGAACAGGACGGCGGCCAGGACGAGGGGGGTGGAGAGGCGGGGCATGGGCGTCGGTCCTCGCTCAATACATTATGGGTTCTCGGGGCGAGAGCCTATCACATCTGTAAGCGACGGGGAAGGGGGAAATGACAAGAAAGATCAACCGGCTCGAGTCTCGCCTTGACGGCCGGTCGTGCCGGTCATATCGATCGGATGTCGATTCAGGGCAATGGTTGCGAAACGGTGTATTCGATCCGCAATCCGTAGATGCTGATCGTTGTGCCTGCGGCCGGATCCCAAGATATCCTGCAAGCCAGGATCTGGTTGTTATGGTTCACGGTGAACGTCCCATTGAAAACGACGAGATCGTAATTGTTGCCCGGCGTCCCGCTCGATGCAGCCGGTGAGATCGCCCAGGTGTTGCTTTGCATATTTATGACTCCGCACTCGATGTCGTATGTTGAACTTTGATCCCTGCAACGCAACACGATGCGAGTGATGGTCGCGCCGTGCGGGAGCGTGAGCGGAGCGCACAGGTTTTGGGGGGCCGATCAGGTACTTGTCGTTGCCGCCCGTCCAGTTGCTGCCGAAAGTCACGCTCGAACTGGAGGGGGAGAAGCCGGAGGCGTGGATCGACATGTACCGTTGCTGGGCCGTAGCGTATGTGAGGGTGCCGGCTGTCAGGGTCCCGTTGATGCGGGCGTTATTCGGGGTATAGAGGCCATAGCCGGTGGAGGAGAGCTGGTGCCGTAGACGCCGATCGATGCGCCGGTGCCGGTGGCTTCCCCGTAGACGCCGTAGCCCGCGTTCGCGGCCGAGCTGCCCTTCACGCCGATGCCGCCCGCGGCCAACGAGGTGGCGGAGAGGGTGGTGGGGGTGACGTCCGGGGCGACGATCGTGAGCGCGCCGGTCATGGCGTCGCCGGTGACGTTGACATATCTTGCGTCATGGACATGGTCGCCGCAGGCCAGCGTGCTGAGCGTCCCGTAGTCGCCGCCGGAGCCGGCGTAGGCGGCGCTGAACTGGTTGGCGGTCAGGCTGAGGCCGGCTCCCGCGGTGTAGGGCTCGACGTGGACGGTGACGCGGTGAGCGGCCGGGCTGAAGAAGACCGAGGCGCCGCCGCTGCCCGCGAACTGGAGGGCGGGGGCGCCGTCGGTCACGGGGAACTGCTCTTCCCCGATGGTGTTGCGGACGGAGGCGAAGCGGGTCGCATCGTCGATCATCGCGCCCGTCACGGCGCCGGTCCCGATCGCCAGCGTCAGGTCTCCGGACGACCCGCCGCCCGTGAGGCCCGCGCCGGCGGCGACGGCGGTGACGTCGCCGAATTCGGACGCATGCTTGCCGTCCACCGTGTCGGCGTCCTTCGCCCGCATCGCGTACGGCCCGGCGGCGAGCGCGTAGCGGGGCGTCATCTCCGGGTCGTTGCCGACCTGGACGGAGAGCCAGTAGGGGGCGTCGAAGGCGAGGGACCCGAGGTCGGGCGTGCCGCCCTCCAGCGCGGTGCTGTAGAGCCCCGCGTTGACGCCGACGGTGAGCGTCGCGGAGGTCCAGAGAAGCGTGCCGCCCTCCGGCGCGTCGTACAGGCGCAGCACCACGCTGACCGATCCGTTGAGGGGGTTGCCCGTCGCGTCGATCAGGCGCCCTTGGAAGGCGATTCGTTCCGGTGACGACTGTGCCCCTGCCACAGCGGCGTAAGCCGCCAGGAGGATCAGCGTCTGCGCGGACAGCCGGGTCGCGGTGGACATGAGAGCGGAGGGTGATAATCCAGGATCGATTCATTATACGGGGAGAGAAGGCTCTGTCAATGCGGGGCCGATCACTCAAGTTACCCCGGACTTTTCGATCACCCACTGAATCCCGGCCAACAGGCGGTAGTGCAGCAGACGTGGGATGCGGTGTCGGAAGAAACCGCCCCGATGCGTCAACACCTGAAGCTGTCT
>Ga0101944_10004225_pt1 | contig 18172 bp, 16 predicted proteins | sample DewCreD2012metaG_FD_75245 | JGI IMG/M metagenome (GOLD analysis project Ga0101944, IMG submission 75245) | Hot spring sediment bacterial and archeal communities from British Columbia, Canada, to study Microbial Dark Matter (Phase II) - Dewar... ... | reverse complement strand
GCTGCGGCTGACTTGCTATCCGTAGCCTGCAAGGATCGAAGTGCACGGCCAGCAAAGCACGGGTGGGGACCATGTGTTCCCACCCGTGCTTTCATTCCCCGAGCGCAGGGAATCGCGGCTGCAGCCTGCGTGCAACGCGGGCTGCTTCAGTCGCAAAAAGGTCCCCGCCGATTCGTCCGGCAAGCTGCCGTCTTGCATCGCGATGGGCTTCCAGGCACCAAGAACTCCTGTGACATACCAAGACATCCTTTACGAGAAAAAAGCCGGGATCGCGTGGATCACCATCAACCGGCCAGAAGTACGCAATGCGTTTCGAGCGCAGACCGTGAACGAAATGATCCATGCTTTTCGCGACGCGTGGGCCGACGATGATGTAGGCGTTGTGGTGCTCACCGGTGCGGGTGACAAAGCCTTTTGCTCCGGCGGAGATCAAAAGGAGCGAGGTCCGACCGGCTACGCAGGAGGGCCGGGTATTGGCCTCAACGTAGCCGAGCTCCACAGCGTGATCCGAAACATTCCAAAGCCCGTCATCGCAATGGTGAACGGTTACGCCATCGGTGGGGGACACGTCTTACACGTCGTGTGCGATCTCACGATCGCCGCCGACACGGCGATTTTCGGGCAAGTAGGGCCAAAGGTGGGCAGTGTCGACCCCGGCTTTGGCACTGCCTACCTCGCGCGGATCGTTGGCGAAAAGAAGGCGCGTGAAATTTGGTTCTTGTGTCGGCAGTACACCGCGCAGGAAGCGCTCGAGATGGGACTGGTGAACAAAGTTGTTCCAGCAAGCGAATTGCGGGCCGAGGTCGAGCGGTGGTGCAACGAAATTCTCGCGCTGAGTCCCACGGCGCTGAAACTGGCAAAGCAATCGTTCAACGCAGACACCGAGCATATCAATGGGATTACCGAGCTCGGTTTCAGTGCCCTCGAGCTGTACTACCAAACGCCAGAGGCCCAAGAGGGACTCAAAGCGTTCCTGGAAAAACGCAAGCCGGACTTTCGCGGAGCGCGGCGCAAGTAATACCGGGACCACGAGATCGCGGCGCAACTTGCCTCGCGCGATGCGAATGTCCGCCTCCCTTGTGGCCCGAAGATCTGCCAACGCGGACGTCGGGAAGGACGACGATATGAAGCCACACCCTCGCAACCGCTCCAAACCCATGAACGATCACGTGCCAGCAGGATCGCCTGCGAGGTCCGCTCCGCCGCGCCAAGGACGAAAAAAGCCCGCGCCCGCACTCGAAGATGCGATCGAACTCGCCTTGCGAGTCCACCGCAACATGAAAGATAAGGCAGGAGCGCCGTACATCCTCCACGTCCTGCGCGTCATGCTTGCAGTGGAAGGGGACACAGCGCGAATGGCGGCTGTGCTGCACGACGTGGTGGAGGACTCGACCTATACGCTTACGGACCTACGGAAGCTCGGCTTTCCAGAAGAAGTGGTCGACACCGTGGACGCACTCACGCGACGCCCGGGAGAGTCGTATGAAGCCTTCATCCGTCGCGCCGCAACGCATCCCATCGCACGGGTCATCAAGCTTGCGGATCTCCAAGACAATTTGGACCTGCGCCGACTTGCAGGACTGAGCACATCCGATTGGAAGCGGCTCCAACGCTACCAACGAGCCTGGCAGTTTCCGAAAGGAACCGTCGCGTAAGCTGGTCGCCTGGCACCCCTCGCCGCGAAAACCGGCGATTGCTCTCGCGGCCGTCGTCAGTACCCACGAACACCGCGCGCAAGTAGACGCAGCGATTTTCGACCCGTTCGAGGGCCCCCGAAGGGCCACGCTCAGGGGCGAGGCCGTTGGGGCGTCTTACAACCGGCGAAAGCGACGAACGTTAGGAACTCGGTGTTCCCAAGTCGCCGAGCAAAACCAAGTCGTTCCGGTGGATCGCTTCATCCGTCGCCTTGTAACCCAGAACCGCTTCAATTTCGCTTGAGCGAAGGCCACGGATGCGTTCGAGCTCGGCTGCGGCGTAATTGACCAAACCTCTGGCAAACTCATCGCCGGTTTCCGTGACGCAACGCACACAGTCTCCTGCATCGAACTTCCCTTCTACCGCTCGAATGCCTGAGGGTAGCAAGCTCCGACCCTTGAACACGATCGCTTCGAAAGCACCACGATCCACGGTGATCGTGCCCGCTGGCTTCAAAGTGTAGGCAATCCAGTGTTTGCGTCGTTGCAGTCGATCCTCCCGTGGGAGTACGAGCGTCCCTACAGCATCGTCCGGATCCAACACCCGCAGCAAAGTACCTGGCTCGAGGCCACTCGCGATCACGGTTGGGATGCCAGCATGTGCTGCTTTGCGCGCTGCTGCGAGCTTCGAAGCCATCCCACCTGTACCCAAAGGTCCTTGTCCTTCCACCACGATGCCACCGGCCTTTTTCGCATTGGCAATCAGTGGCACCAATCGAGCGGAAGGGTCGCGTCGTGGGTTGCTCGTGAAGACCCCCGGAACGTCGCTCAACAACACCAAAACGTCGGCCTCCACGAGGCCAGCAATCAAGGCGGACAGATTATCGTTGTCTCCGAAGTTGCGGAGTTCGTCGGTCACCACCGTGTCGTTCTCATTGGCCACCGGCAGCACGTCCGCTTCCAAGAGTGCCTCGATCGTGTGGCGCGCATTCAGGTAGCGGTGCCGCGAGGCCAGGTCGTCGTGAGTCAAGAGAATTTGCGCCACTTGCACGCCGTGTTCGGCAGCGAAGCGTTTGTACAAGGCCATCAAATCGATTTGGCCCACGGCTGCAGCCGCCTGGCGCTCAGGGATCGATCGCGGGCGGTATCGCTTGCCGAGTCTCGCCATGCCAGCCGCCACCGCGCCGGAGGTGACGACAACCACGGACACGCCACGCCGGCGGGCGGCACAAATGTCCGCAACCAGCTCTGACAGGCGCTGCTCGTCGATTCCTTCGTGGCTGGACAGAATACTACTGCCGATTTTCACCACGGCACGGCGGACATGGCGCATCCATTGCCGTTTTGCAGCGCGGTGATCGATCATGCCTCGAACCACGCAGGCGTGTGTGCAGCAGTTGCGCTTGCAGCTGCGCTAGGCTGGCTAAGTTCCCGCCAGTGTTGCCCCACCGCTCTCATGAGCTCCCAAACGCCTTCTCCGGTTGCGGCAGAAATGGGGTGGACTCGAATGCCTCGCTTTCCCAAGCGGCGTTTGACTTCCTCGAAAAGCTCCCGGGCACCGGTGAGGTCAATCTTGTTTGCAGCGACCAATTGGGGTTTTTCCGCCAGACGGGCGTCGTACGCAGCAAGCTCGTGATTGATCTTGTCGAAGTCTTCTACCGGGTCGCGCCCCGTGAGCCCACTCACATCTAGAACATGCACTAGGAGTTTGGTCCGGCTCACGTGACGTAAAAACCGGTCCCCGAGCCCGTGCCCTTCATGTGCTCCCTCGATGAGCCCAGGCAAATCTGCCAAGACAAAACTCAGGTCTTCGTCCAAGCGGACGACCCCCAGGTGCGGCACCAAGGTTGTGAACGGATAATCCGCTACTCTTGGCCGTGCGGCGGAGACCCGCCGCAGAAGGCTGGACTTCCCGACGTTTGGAAAGCCGACGAGTCCCACGTCCGCGAGTAACTGCAACTCCAACCGCAGCCGCCGTTCCTCTCCCGGGGTGCCCGGCTGGGCGTACCGGGGCGCTTGGTTCGTTGGGGTTGCAAAATGCATGTTGCCTTTGCCACCTCGTCCGCCGCGGGCAACCACGACTTGCTGCCCGTGTTGCTGCAGATCGGCCAACAGCTCGCCCGTGTCGGCATCGTACACCAAGGTGCCGCACGGAACTCGGGCATACACGTCTTCCCCGCGCTTGCCGTATTGCTGCTTGCCCCTCCCGTGTTCGCCTCGGCCTGCGCGCCAGTGCGGTTGAAACCGGAAATCCAGAAGCGTGCTCAAGCCGGCGTCGGCTACGAAAACCACATCACCGCCGTCGCCACCGTCACCCCCATCCGGGCCCCCGCGAGGGCGATACTTTTCCCGGCAAAAACTCACGCAACCGCGCCCGCCGTCGCCGCCACGCACGTAGATTTCAACTTCGTCCACGAATTTCATGGGACATCCAACCTAGCGTTTCAGGTGGGCACCTGAAACGCGCTGCGAGCGGCGAGGAGGGAAACGCTGAACTTTAGGCCGGTAGCACGTGCACCTGACGGCGGTCTCTACCCATCCGCTCGTAGTGCACGATCCCATCGATCTTCGCGAACAAGGTAAAGTCTCGCCCCATGCCGACGTTTTGTCCCGGGTAGATCTTCGTCCCTAACTGGCGCACCAAGACGGTCCCCGCCTCGGCTCGCTGGCCAGCGAAAACCTTCACGCCACGACGCTGGCCCCGGCTGTCGCGGCCGTTTCGGGTGCTCCCTTGACCTTTCTTATGAGCCATAACTTCACGCTCCTACTTGAATGGCCGTGATTTGAATCTCGGTGAACGGCTGACGGTGACCATACCGCCGGCGATAATTCTTTCGCCGTTTCTTTTTAAACACGAGAATCTTCTTTGCCTTGCCTTGGCGCACGACCCGAGCAACAACCTTGGCTCCTGGAACCACCGGCTGTCCGACTTTGATGCCACTGGAATCGCTCGTAACCAACACCTCCGAGAATTCCACTTGGCTGCCCGGAGCTACGTCCAGCTTCTCGATGCGCAGTACTTCTCCCGGAGTCACCCGGTACTGTTTTCCTCCGGTTCGAATCACAGCATATTCCATGAGCCGGTCTCCCGTTTGCGGTGAGCAAGCTTGACTAGAAGACTGCTCCTTCTTTGTCAACGCGAAGGCGCGGTCGCTCCCCTTCCCTGCCGATGATGCCCACGGCGATGCCTCGCATCGTCCGCAACGACGATCCAAGCCTCAGCTTACATCCTCGCGCATCCGGCAGCTCGGCCAACTTCCTAGAACTCACCTTTCGAGCAGGCCACAAGGACGTCACGCAACCGGCAGAGCGTTGCAAGGCGAACCCATCGTTTCCAGGACGGCGGAAGCAAACAAGCAGGATTTTAGGCTACGCATCAGCGTTCACCCGCCAGCATTGTTTCCAACTTCACCGCAGGCGGGGGCGCAGTTCGCTTGTCCTTCACAAGACGTCGTCCGGATCTTTGCTAAAGAGAGGCCGCTATGCCGACGATTGCAGTGGATGCAATGGGGGGGGACCATGCGCCTCTCGAGGTGGTAAAGGGGGCTGCGGCAATCAGCTTGGAGACCCAAATCGACGTGGTTTTGGTAGGCGACGAGCAACACATTCAGGCGGTGCTCGACCGCGTGCAGTACCGGCCCGAACGCCTTCAAGTCCGCCACACCCATCAATTGATCGGAATGGCCGAGGAACCCCACGCGGCCGTGCGGGCGAAGCCACGTGCGTCGCTGCTGATGGCGGTTCAACTCGTTGCCATGGGAGAAGCAGACGCGGTGGTCACCGCTGGCAACACCGGCGCTGCCGTCCTTGCTTGTGCGCGCTACTTTCGGCCGCTCCCTGGCATTCGCCGAGCGGCGCTTGCCTCGGTGTACCCTCGGCAAACGGAGTATCCAGGTCAGGATCAGCTTGCCCTGCTGCTAGACGTTGGGGCAACTATCCGCTGCGAGGCAACCGAGTTAGTACAGTTCGCGGTAATGGGCAGTGCTTATGCCCGCAGGATTTCGAAGGTGCCGAGCCCGCGCGTGGGCTTGTTGAACATGGGCGCAGAAGCCAACAAGGGTGGCGACACCTTTGTGGAAGCCTATCGCCGGCTTGGCAGCATCCCAGGAGTGAATTTCGTCGGCAACATCGAAGGCCATGAGCTCCTCAAAGGGAAAGCAGATGTGATCGTTACGGAGGGCTTTACTGGGAACGTCGTGCTCAAGCTCCTTGAAGGCGTCGCGGATATTGTCAGCGAACTGGTGGGTGCAGCAGCTCGGGAGAGTTGGCGCTATCGCTTTGGTTTGCGCGTCCTCGAAAGCGGTGTCGAACGGCTGCGGAGTTTGACCGACTACACGGCTTATGGCGGGGCGCCCATCCTCGGCTTCGAGCATCTGCTCATCAAGGCGCACGGACGCTCGGAAGCACGAGCGATCAGCAACGCAATCAAGGTGGCAGCCAAGGCGGTGCGTGACGGTGTTGTGGGCGAGATCCAAGCGAGCTTGGAGAGCCGCTAAGTGCTGTGTACGGGTCGTAAGGTGGAGCGTCCGAGTCCGATTGTCTACCGCTGGGATCTGGATAAGACGTACCTGCGCAGCGAGTTCGATCGCTTTCGGGACTTGGTCAAAATTCCGTTCGAAAAACCGGAAGACAAAGTCACGGTCCCAGGAGTCGTCACTTTGATTCGCAACCTTCGGAGGGTTGCAAGACAACAGAAACGCGAAGTTCGGGTGTACTTTATTTCCGCGAGCCCACCCCAAATTGCGAAAGCAATTAAGGAAAAGCTGGCCCTCGATGGAACCGAATACGAGGGCATTACGTTCAAAAACCAGCTCCAGCACATCATGCGGGCTCGCTTTCGCAATCTAAGGGAGCAAGTCGGGTACAAGCTCACAGTGTTGCTCCGCCAAAGAGTCCAGTTTCCGCAGGAGGCACGCGAGGTGCTGTTTGGCGACGATTGGGAGTCCGACCCTGTAATTTATTCGCTGTATGCAGACATCCTCGCCGGGAAACTCCGAGCCGAGGAGCTGCCCCGTGTGCTGGATTTGCTCGGTGTGGACCCAGAGCTCGCGAGCGAAGCATGCAGCTTGGCTGCTACGGTGGAGCCCGTCGACGCCGTCGAAAGGATCTACATCAACCTTGAACGCGGTTCGCCGCCTGGCCTGTTCGAGCCGTTCGGGCCGCGTTTGATCCCTGCCTTCAACTACTTCCAAAGCGCAAGCTGCCTGTATCAAGACCAACACCTGGACCTGGATGGTGTGGCGGAAGTCGCACAAAGCGTGATGGCGGAAGCAGGTTTGTCTCCGACTCATTTGGCCAATGCACTGGCGGATATTTGCCGCCGCGGGTACCTCCACCCCCATGTCCGCGATACCCTGGCCATGGAGCTTGCACGCCGTCAACTCCTGCCGCCCCCTTTGCGCCATGGTGTTCTCGCACGGCTACGGGAATGGGTGCGAAGGCAAACTCGCCGAGTGGCCCCGCTGCCACGTCTACTCCCACCGCACCAGCCTCGAATCGACTACATTCAGTTAGTCACCCACTGGCGTGAGCGGCACAGTGCACCCAACAATTCTCAACAGAGGAGAGAGCTATGACCCCAGCCCGTTTGCACGTCATTTTCGTCACCGCCAGCAGCATGGAAGAAGCCAGTCAGCTCGCGGAACACCTCGTACGCGAGCGACTTGCAGCATGTGTCAATATCCTTGGGCCGGTTCGATCCATTTACGTATGGGACGGCAAGTTACAAAAGGACAGCGAATACTTGCTCCTCATCAAGGCTGCCGCCGAAAATTTTTCGGCTTTGGAGCAAGCTGTGCGCAAGCGGCATTCTTACACCGTACCTGAGATCCTCGCCTTGCCCGTTGCCGACGGATCCCCCACGTACCTCGAATGGGCTTGCGCCGCTCGTCCCGAAACCAAGCCCGACGGTGACGAGTAGAGCCCCGGTGTCGCGGGAGTCTGCACCCCAACACATGGACTGCAAAGCTCAACCCCGCAGCTACCCGCAAACCGCGCGATGAGGTTCCGTGAACAAGGAAAAGCCTGCTGCGACCCGGGTCCATTCGAGCTTGGAATGCGGGCAGCACGTGGAGGATCACCGCACACTTACGACCCCGAAAGGGCATGTGGCGCGGCCTCTGAGTATGTTCGGGCAACGCGCCCCGTGCTGGTTACCGCTTCGGTTGGGCCGGGCCGGAACCTTACCGCCCCGGAGCAAGGTTCCGTACCCGGTCCCCACCACCCGAGTCGAGTGGTGGCCCCCCTTCAGCCCCCAAGATCGACGAGCTTTTTAAAGCTTGCGCGGACCACTAGACGGATCCCTCCCCTCGATGCGCAACCCAGTGATGTCCGCCAGCACGGCCGTTTTCCTTTGCACCGGATGTTTGCGCGCGATTTCCAACTGTTTGATGCGGATGCGTAAGTTGTTGGCACTGTCAGCGTTCGCCAGGGCCTGTTCCTCGCTGATTCGGCCCTGGGCGTAGAGGTCGAACAACGCCTGATCAAACGTTTGGCCGCCCTCCTGAGTGCTGTTTTCCATGGCTTCCTTGAGCTTGTCGACCTCGCCTCGTTTAATGAGTTCTTTCACGTACGGCGTGTCGATGAGGATTTCCAACGCGGCGACCCGCTTCCCGTCGACTCCGGGGACGAGCCGTTGGGAAATGATTCCCCTTAAGTTCAGCGAGAGTTGCAAGAAAATCTCCGGGTGGCGCGAAGCTGGGAAGAAATTCATCACGCGTTCGATGGCCTGATTGGCATTGTTCGAGTGGAGGGTGGCGAGACACAAGTGGCCTGTCTCCGAGAACGTGATGGCCGCCTCCATGGTTTCAGCGTCGCGCACTTCGCCAATCAAAATTACGTCGGGAGCCTGCCGGAGCGTGTTGCGCAGCGCTTCGTTGAACGAGACCGTATCGAACCCCACCTCGCGCTGACTCACGATGCACTTTTTATGGGAATGGATGAACTCGATCGGATCCTCGATGGTCAAGATGTGGCCTGTCGAATTTTCGTTCCGGTAGTCAATCATTGCCGCCAAGGTGGTCGACTTCCCGGAACCGGTCGCGCCAGTGACTAGTACGAGCCCACGGCGGCTCATTGCGATGTCCTTCAACACTGGCGGTAGCCCGAGCTCATCGAGCGTTGGGATTCGCGTTTTGATCTGCCGGATCACCACCCCCACGACACCCCGCTGGCGATACACGTTGATGCGAAACCTTCCCAAGCGCTCCGAGGCGATGGCAAGGTTCATCTCGAGTTTTTCTTCGAACTGCGCCCGCTGTCGCTCGCTCATCAACGAGTTCGCTAAAAGTTCCACGTCTTTCGGGGTCAACGGGGTGGAACCATACGGCTGATTGAATCCCTCGACGCGGAAGACAGGCGGGCTGTCTGCAGCCAGGTACAAATCAGAGGCATTGCGAATCACCATTTCTGAAAGCAACTCGCGAATATCCGGCATCGCCTTCTCTCACCGAGCAATTAGCGTCCCAAAAACGGCCGCGTGGGTTTCGCAGTACTCACTGGGCGTCCTTCGGCCCGTCCCGCATTGTCGGGGCCGAACAAGTTTGGTGTCAGCGTGCGCGACTGCGCTTCTTCCTTCGTCACCAGCCCTCTCGCGACCAGGTCGAGTAGAGCCATGTCGAGGGTTTGCATGCCCCATGCTTGGCCCGTTTGCAGCGCCGATGGCAACTGGTGAATCTTGTTCTCGCGAATCAGGTTCCGAACCGCGGGCGTGCCAATCAGAATTTCCAACGCCGCGATCCGGCCACCAGCCCGTTTCTTCACCAGCGTTTGCGTGATGATTGCTTGGATCGACTCGGCAAACATCGCCCGAATCTGGCCTTGTTGCGCTGCCGGAAAAACGTCGATGATTCGGTCGACGGTTTTGGGGGCACTCGAAGTGTGCACCGTCGCAAACACCAAATGTCCCGTTTCTGCCGCCGTTAGGGCGAGAGAAATCGTTTCCAGGTCGCGCATTTCGCCCACGAGGATCACGTCCGGATCTTCGCGGAGCGCACCACGCAACGCCGCGTTGAAGGACATGGTATGCGGGCCCACCTCCCTCTGGTTCACCAAGCACTTTTTCGATCGGTGCACGAATTCGATTGGATCCTCGATGGTCAGAATATGCCCCTCGTAGGTCTCGTTGATGTAGTCGATCATGGCGGCCAACGTGGTCGACTTACCGGACCCGGTCGGGCCTGTAACGAGCACTAGGCCTTTTTCCTTTTTGCAAATCTCCTTGATCACCGGAGGTAGCCCAAGTTCGTCGATGGTCATCACCTTCGTGGGGATGGTGCGGAAAACCGCTGCCTCCCCCTTCCGGGTACGGAACACGTTCACGCGAAACCGCGCCACGTCGCCAAGCTCGAACGAGAAGTCCACATCGTTGGTTTCCTGGAACTGCTTTCGGGTGGCGTCGTTCATGATGTCGAAGACCATCCGGTGCACTTCGTCCGCTGTGAGGGGCGGATGCTCTATTCGCTTCATGTCACCGTGAATCCGCACCATTGGCGGTTCGCCTGAGGACAAATGCACGTCCGACGCGCCCTCACGATGCGCAAAGGTCAGCAGTTGCGTGATATCCATCGGCATCTCGATCACCTCTTCGGAATGCGGGCACTTGCGCTGCAAGCTTCGGGCCAGCGTTTACTCGGGCTCGATGTTCCTGAACCAACAGCGCAATGGACGTTCTTTGCCATTTGCGTAGCGGCGAGCTGGACCAAGATCGTCAACCCTACAACACTGTGGTGCCCAAATGCGGCACTGCGGGCGCCGTGATACGGCAGCATGCCGCTTTGCGGCATGCAACTGTCATAAGAATCACGGCCCTGAGAGCGAGGCAAGCATCACCGCCATGAGGATGTTGCTAAATCCATGGTAAAACGCCGGTACGAACACCGATCCTGTTCGCGCCCAAAGCCACCCATAGAGGAGGCCGGGCAAGAAAACGACGAGGCGGACCGGCCCTCCATGAAAGACGTGGCATGCGGCGAAAAGCGTGTTTGCAAGGATGAATCCCGGACCCACTCGAGTACCAAGCAAACTCCATCTCGGTGCCCAAACTCGATCGAACTGCGTTTGCATGTATGCTCGAAAGAAGAATTCTTCCGCGAGGCCCACACCAAGTAAATGATCCAGAGCCAATGCGAAAAAGTTTTCGGGGAGGCTCCAAGCGAACTGCATTCCTAGAAGCCACGTACCGTAGAGGTAATGCCCCGCCACATAAGGACCAAACACAAAAGCGAGCAACGCTGCATGAAAACGCCAGCCCGGTACGCCCCGCAGCGTGAGCCCATAACCCTCCAAGTCACGCTTTGCTAGCGCCAGATAGGCGGCTGGCAGCAGCAGCCAGACCGCAGAGGTGCGCAACCACAGGGCGGTGGGCAGCGCGATCAACAGCAGACCCACGGCTTCGATTGCTGGCAGCCAACGTCGCGCGGCAAGAGTCAACGGGCTTCCTCTGTGGCGATCACGATTGGCGTCAACCCCAAGCGGCCGAGTTGCCGTGCATGTTGCACTGCCTCCTGGTGGTGACGGAATCGGCCAACTCGAACGCGGTAATAAGTTGCGCCGTTCGCCCGCCACGCTTGCACGTACGCCGTGGAGAAACGGCCAATCAAGGCACGGCGTAGCCGCTCCGCATCGCGACGAGCGACAAACGACCCGAGCTGAATTGTGTACGCGCCATCTAATCGGCGAGGCGCATCGAAGCCGAGAACTTCCAGCCGGACCCTCGCCGTACCCGTCCCAGTCATGCCCAAGCTCCGTCCGGCTGCGTACGAAAGATCGAGCACTCGGCCCTTCACGAAGGGGCCGCGATCATTGATCCGCACTTCCACTTGGCGACCGTTCTCTAGATTCGTCACCAACACACGGGTTCCCAGCGGCAGTGTGGGGTGCGCAGCGGTCAGCTCGTACTGATCATATACTTCGCCGCTCGCGGTTGGGTTGCCATGAAAGCCGGGACCGTACCAGGAGGCAACACCCACTTGCGTAGCTCCGATGCGCGGCTCGATCGGTCGACTCCGAAACCACGCACATCCTCCAAACAACACCACCCCGACAACCACCCAGCAACCCTGCCGGCAGGACATCCGACTACCTCTGTAAAATTAACCTCGTCCAGCAACTGTGAGTCGACCGATCAGTACGGTGGGGCTAGCGATGCTACGTCGGCATACGAGATCGCTCCCGACTGCCTCGATGCTCGCGAACATCTCCAATAAATTTCCTGCCACGGTGACTTCTTGAACGGGGAAAGCGAACTCACCGTTCTCGATCCAGAGACCCGCCGCGCCGCGCGAGTAATCGCCGCTGGTCAAATTGACCCCGAAACCGATGAGCTCCGTGACGTAAAGCCCCTGCTTTAAAGAGCGCACGACCTCTTCAGGCGAAGTCGTGCCCGGTTGCAACATAAAATTTGTCGGGGAGGCAAAAGGGTTGGAGCCTACTGAGCGACTAGCGTTCCCGGTGTTCTGCAGCCCCAAGCGACGCGCACTGTAAGCGTCCAGTAGGTACGAGCGCAAAACTCCGGAGTCGACCACCATGGTCCGTCGAGTTGCCACTCCTTCCGCGTCGAAAGGCTTCGAACCCAGGCCCCTGAGCAAGCGACCATCATCCACGACGGTCACAAAGTGCGGGGCAATCACGTCTCCCAAGCGCCCGGCTAAAAACGAAGCTCCGCGATAAATCGATTGGCCGACCACAGCACTTGCGAGGTGGCGCAACAAACTTGCAGCGGTTTCCGGGTCGAACACCACCGGTACCTCGCACGTGCGCACCGGCCTTGCATTCAAGCGACGCAAGGTGCGTTCAGCCGCGGTTCGCCCAATTCGTTCCGGTGGTTCCAGCAACGCTAAATGGCGGGCCGACGAATACCAATAGTCACGTTGCATCCCGGCAGAGTCTCTGCCCACGGGCACGACCGACACCGAGATGGCCGAATCTTGGTAGCCGGCGGAAAAACCCGCGGTCGATGCGTACCACACGTCTGACGTGTGTGCCGTGCACTCCGCACCTTCCGAGTTCACGATCCGCGAGTCTGTGTCCATTGCGCTCGCTTCCGCACGTAACGCGAGTTCCTGAGCGCGTTGCGGATCGACGTTGGCCACCTCCGGGTCATAAAGTTCGAGGTCGGGAATGTCCTGGGCGAGTTGTTCCAAAGGGGGCAAGCCCGCGTAACTGTCCGCGGCAACCATCCGCGCGAGTTCGTACGCGGCCCGGGCGAACTCTTGCAGGTTCTCCCGGCGTAAATCCGATGTCGAGGCCACCGCACTTTGGCTGCCAACGAACACCCTCAGCCCTAGGCTGGCTTCCTCCGCCTGGGAGATTTTCTCGAGCCGACCGCAGCGCACGCCAACCTCCAGTCGTCGCCCTTTCACGACCACTGCATCGGCCGCAGTCGCGCCGGCGGATTTCGCTGCAGCAAGCACGAACTCGACAATTTCGGGTAGCAGCATCACGTCGCTCTCAACTCGCTGGGCGGGTTCCACCCACGGTCAGTCCGTCGACTCTCACAGTCGGTAGCCCCACCCCGACGGGCACCGATTGTCCATCTTTCCCGCAGGTGCCGATCCCTTCATCCAACTGCAGGTCGTTCCCAACCATGGTCACCCGCTTCAGCACTTCGGGGCCGTGGCCGATGAGCGTTGCCCCCTTGACTGGCCGGGTGAGGCGTCCATCTTCGATGAGAAACGCTTCGCTAGCGGAAAACACGAACTTCCCACTGGTGATGTCCACCTGGCCCCCGCCAAAATACGCTGCATACAGTCCCCGCTGCACAGAGCGGATGATCTCTTCCGGAGTGTATTCACCAGGCAGCAAGAACGTATTTGTCATGCGTGGCAGAGGCATGTGGGCAAAGGATTCGCGCCGGCCGTTCCCTGTGGGTCTCATGCCCATCAACCGCGCATTCAAACGGTCCTGCAAGTAGCCTCTCAACACCCCGTTTTCGATCAAGACCGTGCGTGACGTCGGCGTCCCTTCGTCGTCCACGTTCAGCGAGCCCCGACGATTCGGGATCGTACCATCGTCAACGACCGTGCACGCCGGCGAGGCAACAACCTCGCCCAAACGCCCTGCAAACGCAGACACACCCTTGCGATTGAAGTCGCCTTCCAGACCGTGACCAACAGCCTCGTGCAGTAAGATCCCTGGCCAGCCCGGCCCCAGAACGACCACCATTTCACCAGCCGGAGCATCGGTTGCGCTCAAATTCCGGACCGCTTGTTCCGCCGCTTTGCGAGCATAGGTCAAGTACCGATCGCCCTCGGTCAGGAACGCGAACTCGACGCGCCCGCCTCCGCCAAAGCTTCCTTGCTGCCGGCTGCCGCGGTCTTCAGCAATGCACGTCACCTGCATGCGCAACAGAGGTTGAACGTCACCTACAACCAGGCCGTCTGCCCTAGCAATCAAAATAACCTTGTGTTCGACCACGATGCTCGCCAACACGTTGCGGATGCGCTGGTCAAAGCCTCGTGCCACTTCGTCCACTCGAGAAAGCAGGTGGACTTTTTCCTGTGGGGGCACCACGATGGGTGGTTCTTTCAACCGATACAACTGGTGCGGAGGTCGTTCCACGCGAACAGCGATCGAGCGCGATTCGCCGCTTTCCAGCGCGATGTACTCGGCAGCACGGCTTGCCAAGCACACGCTTTCAAAGCTCACGTCGTCGGTGTGTGCGTAACCAACACGATCGCCCACCACGACGCGAGCGCCGACTCCTTGCTGTACGTGCCGGGTGGCGGTCTTTACCAAACCATCTTCTAGGCTAACGGACGCGATGGTCCGGTGTTCGAAGTACAAGTCTGCATCGTCGGCCCGCCGGCACAACGCGCGGCCCACGTTTTCTTCGAGCCAGCGCTCCTGGATACCGAGTTGCTCGAAAAAAAATTCTCGCGCGTCGACCGGAACCGCAACGTTTTGGCTTTCTCCCACGCCCATCGCCGGTCAACTTTATCCACCCACGCCTCTGGTGGCAAATCGCTAACGTTCCGCCACTCTCCTGTAACCGAGGCGGCACCCACCTACTACACAGCGGTCCCGGCGCCAAGCAGTTTCAAGACAAACTGGCCAACTCGTGTTGTAGCCCAAACTGGAGGTGCCGAGCTTTATAGGTGGCACTCATACGGCGCGCAGGGAGGCTAAGGTAAACCCTTTTGCACCCTGATGAATGCATCACGAACTCTGGTCGCGGTATGGCCTTCGGAATCAGCGGCATCAACGCGAAGATTTACGACTTCGCCGTTCAGCAGGTCGGAATCCATTGCAACCTTCGCACGAATCACTGCTTTTCGCTTAAGTTCGGAAAGCCGCCATGAAACGGAACTCCCCCCTACAAACAACTCTATTGTTTGAGGCTCAGGGGTCGCACTCACGAAGGTAACGACTTGGGGAAGGGTTAGTACCACATCGACATCCCTCAGCGGTGCCGCAGAGGTGTTGTCCAAAACGATCCTCAACAGCGACGTGCTACCCGATAGCACGTACCGGCGGCTAGCCAGCCGAACGTCCAGCGGACGAAACCTTGGCTCCGGTCCAGCGTGAACGGTGACGCGAACCTCTCCACCCGGCCCCTCAGAGTCCTCAACCCGGATAATATGCGGCAGCGCGGCACCGGGGGAGACTTCCGGTCTGAGCTGCGCCCGCATAAGCAACTTTGCCGACCCACTACCCCCCATCGATCCGAGGGTAAACGTTGCGCTCTGACCGGAAATGCTGGTTGGAGCAGGCATTGCGTCTCCTCGTGAAAGCCCGGTGTCTAAACGACTCGTCACAAGCACTCCGGACGACGTCACAGATGGATCACACAAGCTGTACACCACCAAAGTATAAAACGCCTCAGTTTTTTCCGGCGGCCTCAAAACGGCAGGTGTTACGTGCATACCGACCACATACGGATCCCGCAGTTTTACATCCGTACTTGTCGCCAAGGCGTTGTTCGCCAAGTTGCTGTCCGTGGTAGAAGTCGACACCGACGTTTGGTCGACAATTACCGCTCCCTTGAGCGAGCGGCTTACGAGACCGGTAATTGTCACGGTCTCGGACTCTCCCGGATCGAGCGACCCAATAGAACACGTCTGCGTTCCCAGCGAGTCTACACAGCCGGGATCAGCATGATCAAAAGCCACCCCAGCAGGTAGACTGTTCAAAACTTCGACGTCGTCCGCACACGACGGACCCAAGTTCGTAACGGTGATTTCCCAAGAGAGAAAGTTGCACACCAACACAGGATCTGGAGAATCCGACACGCTCACGACTAAGTCTGCCACCGACTGAATACCATCGGTGTCTGTACTGGAGTTGTTGCTCAGGTCGGGGTCGTCGACCTCAGGATCTGGAGTCACCGTAGCGGTGTTCACTACGCTGCCACCGGCACAAGGGTCCACGGTGGCAGAAACCTGGATGGTCACACTGGACCCCACTGGGAGATCGACCAGCTCCACAATGTCTCCCGCGCCACTGGGGGTGCATGAGGCACCACCGCTCGGGAAGCAAGTCCAGGAAACACCTGACAGCTCTGGTGGAAAGTAGTCTTCTACGAGCGTACCGGGCGCATCGCTCGGCCCCGAATTGGTGATCACGATCGTGTAGTTCGTTCCCAAGCCGGGCGTGACCACGGTATAAACATTGGTTTTTGTCACACCGAGATCCGCTTCGGGGGTGAGGGCGTCGCTATCCGTGCTCGCGTTCGACCCGGGGTCCGGGTCCGTCACACCACCCGGTACGAGCACCTGTGCGGTGTTTGCCAAGGTCCCTGTGGCAGCAGGATCGATTATGGCAAAAACAGTGTACGTGAGAGAACCGCTCGCACGAATATTGACAGAGTCCGCAATGTTTCCTGTCCCGCTGCTCGTGCACGACGAACCGGGCGTGGCCGTGCACGACCACGTAATCCCTTGCAGCGCTGCGGGGAAGTTGTCGATGACCGTAGCCCCGGTGACATGGCTGGGTCCTGAGTTCGCCACGACAATCGTGTAGGTGATCGAGGTTCCAGGCACCGCAGTTGTGGAGCCGTCGCTCTTGGAGATCGTCAAGTCCGCAGTGGGCGTAAGTGTATTTACGTCGGTCGAGCTATTGTTACTGCCGTTCGGATCCGTGACTCCCGGCGGTACGGCCACGCTTGCAGTGTTCGTGAGTGTACCTGTAGCCCCCGCGTCGATCGTGGCACTTGCCGTGTACGTGACAACGCCACCGACGGGAAGATCCACCGCATCCGCAATGTTCCCGCTACCGGCCGGGGTGCAGTTAGCACCAAGTGACGGTGAGCATACCCAGGTGACACCTTGCAAAGCCGCAGGAAACACATCGGACACCTGAGCCGCGATGACAGGGTCGGGACCATGATTGGTAACCTGAATTGTGTACGTGATCGACGTTCCGGGCACCGATGTTGTCGAACCGTCCGTCTTGACCACAGCGAGATCGGCGGATTGTGCCCAAGCCGGATGAGCCAACAAGGAGACAGCGAAGATCGCCCAGGCGCAAGCATTCGTACCAACCACTTCTCTCCTCATGGTCTACCGTCTCTCTTTCGTTTTTCGACTCGCGTTATTCTTCCCCATGCGGGCACCGAACAGGAGGAACACGCGGAGCGTTGCTTCTCTTGATACTCAGCAAACTCTGCGCAGTCCATCGAATTTTTCGGGAGACTCGACCAGATTGGAACACCGTAGGAGCAGATTGCTCCGACCCAAGCCACCGCCGGCGCTGTGACGCTTAAAAGTACAACGTGATTCCACCCCGCACGGAGAACGGGTTACCTGGAGTAAAGTGAATGTCCGGCGGTGGGTCCTCGTGTGAACCCTGAAGCCCGGGACGTACCGAGCACGGCGTCCCCGGATGACGCACTGGGTCTTGCAACTCGCCGAGCAAACACGAGTTATCCGAGAATTGTGCTTCTCGCCAATCCCGATCGAGCAAGTTCAATAAGGCAAGCGAAGCCTCCACGTTCTTCCATCGATACCGTGCTAACAAGTCTACCAGGGTGTACCCCCGGGCAGTGAGCGAGCGGTCTTCGATTGCCGGTCGGTCGCCCAGGTATCGCGCGCGCAACGCCGTCTCTAAGCCCACAAACGGGTATACCGTGATCCCTCCGTTCATCAGCAATGTGGGGGCCAGCGGTACGGCCTCCCCGCTCGCCCGGAAGCGGGGATCGGCGTAGCTCAAGTCGTAATCCACGAACAACCACGAAGTCGCCTGATACCGCCCTTCGAAATCGACACCCCAGCGGCGCGTACTTCCTGCAGGTTCGAACGTCCCTCCGGCCCCGATTTGTTGGTTGCCGGCATCGCCAGAAAAAACGAGCTCGCTATCCAAGTCCAACAACCACAGTGCGGCTGCAAGATCGAGTCGTTCGAACTGGCGTGTCCGGGCCCCGAGTTCATATCCTAGAGAGCGAGTGAGCGGGCTCTTCAGATTTCCGGCCAATTGCGGATACGCCTTGGCTAACAGCGCGTTTCGAGCATCGTTCGAGTGAAATCCGCTCCCGAAATTCAAATAAACATCTGTGGTTTGGGTCGGCGACACAATGAAGTTAGCCTTCGGACTCACGATCGAAT
>Ga0101944_10004224_pt1 | contig 18174 bp, 17 predicted proteins | sample DewCreD2012metaG_FD_75245 | JGI IMG/M metagenome (GOLD analysis project Ga0101944, IMG submission 75245) | Hot spring sediment bacterial and archeal communities from British Columbia, Canada, to study Microbial Dark Matter (Phase II) - Dewar... ... | reverse complement strand
TAACGTTTCGGCCACCCCGCGCAGTTTTTCTGCTGAAAGCTCGCTCAGGCGCATTGCCAGTTCGAGGTAGGGGCGGTTGACCGGCTTGCACACGAACTCTTGAATCTCTGGCGGCAGGTTGAGGAAGCGCTGAATCGCGCCCTGCTGACTGCGCCAGCGTCCGATGGGGCCGTGCTGGTCGAAGAAATGTTCAATGGGCAGGTCGAATACCTGAGCGATCACTTCCAATTCTGGCAAGGGAATCGGCTCTTCGCCCATTTCATAGCGTTTCAACTGCTCTTCAGGCAGGCCGGTGCGCTCGGCCATCTCTTGATAAGAGAAGTTGGCGCTGTTGCGCGCGAGGCGCAGGTTTGCCCCGATCATGCGGTTGCGCAGGGCGAAGAGGCGCTCTTTATCCGCCAGCGTTTGAGGGACGGCCGTTTCTGACAGTGCCTGTCTGCCCCAAAAGTGTTCCAGGGGGACGTTCAAAAACAGCGCCAACATTTCCACGTGGGGCAGAGGTGGGGGTGGGTTCCCTTTTTCATAAGCCTGATACTGCGCGGCGCTGATTCCCAAAGCCTGGGCGCATTCCTCAATACTCCGCCGCTGTGAGATCCGGGCATCCATGAGCAGCAGGCCCAGTTTCCTGGCGCGGATTTGAACGATCTGGCGGTTGATAGTCATAAAGTACCCTTCATACAAGGACTTTTATTGTTTAACGTCTGCGCCCACTCAACATTTCAGACAGGTTGGCGCCAAAGATTTCGGGGCCAAGCTTGAAACCAGCCGCTTCAAGGCGCGGACCAAACAGCGGACGGATGCCGGTGGGCTTAAGTTCGCCTAACACTTTGCCATCGCTGGTGAGGCCGGTCTGCTCGAATTTAAAGATATCTGACAGCACCACCGTGTCACCTTCCATGCCGGCGACCTCGGTGATGGCCGTTACCTTGCGGCTGCCATCTCTCAGGCGGCTCTGCTGGATAATCAGATCAATGGCCGAGGCGATTTGCTCGCGGATGACCCGCACAGGCAGGTCCATGCCAGCCATCATGCACATCGTTTCCAGGCGCGAGATCGCATCACGTGGAGAGTTGGCATGCAGGGTGGTCAGCGAACCATCGTGGCCGGTGTTCATAGCTTGCAGCATATCCAGGGCTTCGCCGCCGCGGCACTCTCCGACCACAATGCGGTCAGGGCGCATGCGCAGTGAGTTGCGCACCAATTCGCGGATAGGTACAGCGTGACGGCCTTCGGCATCGGCGACTTTCGTTTCCAGCCGCACTACGTGATCCTGCTGGAGCTTGAGTTCAGCGGCGTCTTCGATGGTGATAATGCGCTCATCTTCTGGAATAAAGCTGGAAAGCACGTTGAGCAGGGTCGTCTTACCGGAACCGGTTCCTCCAGAAATGACGATGTTCAGACGCGAATGCACGCAGGCCCGCACAAATTCGGCCATGCCCTTGGTAATGGAGCCGAACTTAATCAACTGGTCAACCGTGAGCTTATCTTTCTTAAATTTGCGGATGGTGATCACCGGGCCATCCAGGGCACAGGGGGGGATGACTGCATTGACGCGCGAACCATCCGGCAGGCGGGCATCAACAGTTGGGCTGTCGGCGTCGATCCGACGGCCCAAGGGCAAGACAATTTTTTCGATCAGCTTAATAACCGCCGCATCATTTTCAAAAGTGATGTTGGTTTTTGAGAGCTTACCCTTGCGCTCGATGTAGACTTTTTTCGGCCCGTTGACCATCACTTCCGAAATTTCATCATCTTCCAGCAGGGGCTGGAGCGGGCCAAACCCTAACAGATCGTCCAGAATCTCGTGAAAGATCTGGTCGCGCAGGGTGGTCGGAAGCTGTAAGCGCGTGTTCTGGTAAGCCTGCTGAAGATACTGCGAAATGACCTGACGCCGCTCTGAGGACGGTGGGGGGTTGGCTTCCAACTCGCGTGAAACGGCGTTGATTAGATACTCTCGGAGTTTTGCCAGTTCGGCCGCCCGAGGGTTTTGGAGCGTATTGTTCATATCGGTCAACCTGCTTTTCGATCTCTAACTCTAATCCCGGTTGGCAGTCACCAGGTTTCTACTCTTCTGGTATCAGCCAGATAATATGCTCGGTATTGACCACCAGGAAAGGCGCCTGATACAGTTCTTCCTTCTGGTTATTGTATATGACTGCGTTGGTTACTGCAATAAAGCGTTCCTGGCTGTTAATCTCATCTTTGACCCGCGAGTTGGTGCGCACGTGAAACACGCCGCGGATCAAATTCACCTCGGTTTGAATGACGACCGGCACCGGGTGCTTGCTGACAACTTGAGTGAAGATTTTGCCCTTTTCATCGTATGAGGTGACCATGTTTTTTTCCTTGTGAGAGAAGAATCAGTCTGCCCCTGCCTCTTTTTCGATCGGCGGCATCAGGTAGCCCAGGCCAGAGCGGGTGACAATGTGCTGTGGGTTGTGAGGGTTATCTTCTAACTTTTGGCGCAGGCGGGCAATGCTGACCCACAAGATTTCTTTATCGTCGCGGTACTGCCCGCCCCACACAGCGACCAGCAAATCTTCCGCCGAAAGCACGTGGCCGACGTGGTGCGCGAACTGGATTAACAGGCGGTATTCAGTGGCAGACAGGTAAACGGGCTTGTTATCGCGCCAGACCTCGGCGCGGGCAAAGTCTATTTTTAGATTGCCATGCGTAAAGTAACGGTTCTGGGTGGCGGCGTCGGTCGTTTGGGCGCGGCGGAGCACAGCCCGCACCCTGGCGACCAGTTCGGTTGCCGAAAAAGGCTTGACCACGTAGTCATCGGCGCCCACGTTCAGCCCCTTTACGCGGTCCTGTTCTTCTCCCTTCGCCGTCAGCATGATAATCGGCACATTGGAGAACTGCCGGATGCGCTCGCAGGTGGTAAAGCCATCCAGTTTGGGCATCATGATGTCGAGGATCACCAGGTCGGGATTATGATTCGATAATACTTCAAGCGCCTCTTCGCCGTTGCTGGCGCACTTCACCTCATATCCGGCTGCCTCTAGATTTACTTTGATGAGATGCAGGTAGCGGGCTTCATCATCAACAACAAGAATCTGATGGGCCATGATCCTTCTCCTGACTGGTTTGCAGACTCAATCCTGGTAGGGCAGGTAAATGTGGAAGGTGGTACCCTGCCCCACGGTTGAGGCTGCGTAAATTTGTCCCTGATGGGCCTGAACAATCTTCTTACAAATAAATAGACCCAACCCGGAACCGTGAACGTAGGGTTCCAGTTCTGGGTTGCGGAAAAAGCGGTCGAAAATATGCGGCAGATAGCGCTGTGGAATGCCCGGCCCACGATCTTGAATTTCGATGTGCACCCGGTCGTTCTCTTCGTGAATGCTAATGGTGACTTCTGAGCCGGGCGCGTATTTAATGGCGTTGTTCAGCAGGTTTTCAAAGACCTGACCGAGGCGTTTAGGGTCTCCGCGTACCAAAACGCCGGTCTTGCCGGTTTCAATCGTCACCCGCAAGCCGGGCGTATGCTGAATGACGCGGTCGGCCACCGCGCGGGCGAGCGCATCAATGCGCAAGGTCTGGAACTCCATTTTCATAGCGCCGCTTTGCAGGCGGGCCGAATCGAGCAGGTTTTCGATCAGGTCTTGGAGGCGGTCAGCTTCCTGGTCAATGATGCGGAGAAATTCTTGCTGGGTAGCCTGTTCCCACTGCGTATCTGAACGCAGAAGGGTGGTGGTATAGCCTTTAATGAACCCTAATGGGGTGCGCAGCTCGTGGGTAATGGTGGAAATGAAATCTTCTTGCAGGCGAGACTCCTGGTTTTGGGCCTCAAGGGCCTCGTAAGCGCGCTGCAAATTCTGGCGTTCTACCAAGAGGGCGATTTGCTGGGCAATAAATTCACCCAATTGAATGGCTTCTGGCTCAAAGGGCGGACTGCCAAAGCGGATGAAGATAATGACTCCAAGAGTGCGGGTAGAAACGCGCAGGGGGATGCCCAGGATGTAAGGGCGTTCCAGGCGATTGACCTGGGGGTCGTTGACCGGCTCTTGCAGCATCGTTTTTGGGTCATCCATAATCTGGTTTGCCAGCAGTTCGCCCCAGGCAATATCTGCCTCTGCCGAACGCCCGCGCCCCATGGCCCGCGCGTACATCACATCCAGATCATGCCGGGCCGGATCGGCGATATACACGACCAGGTTGTCGAAAATAAAAATCGTGCGGATCAGCGAAGCGATTTCATTGAGCGCAGGTTTCCACTCGGAAGTTTGCGTAACAATGCGGCTGATCTCATAGAGATGATCCAGACCAACTGCGGTGGGAGAGTACTTGTGAACGCCCATAGCCCCTGCTCCACGCCTTACTTCAGCGGCGGCACGCTTGCGCCGTGGATTTTCAGACGAAATTCAAAACAACTGCCCTTACCCTCTTCAGAGATCACGTTAATCAACGAACCATGCGCTTCAACCAGTTTTTTTGCCAGAGCCAGGCCCAGACCGGTGCCGCCGGCCCGGCGGGTGGTGCTGCCATCGAGCTGATAAAAAGAATCGAAAATGGCGTCAATGTGGGCCGCCGGGATGCCAATGCCGGTATCGAGGACAGAGACTTTAATATAGGTGCTACCATCCCGCATTACCCGCAGTTTTACCTGACCACCCGGCTGAGTGAACTTAATGGCATTATCGAGGAACTGCTGAATGACCCACGAAATTTTCTCTTCATCGCCTTCCACTTCCGGCAAATCGGGTTCGCATTCAAAAAACAGTTTAATATTGCGCTCGCGGGCCTTGACCCCCGCCTTGTGGATGCAAGAGGCGCACAGGGTGTTGATTAAGAATGGGGCAATCCGCAGGTGAATCTGGTCGCGCTCAGAGACTGAAAACAGGATGAGGTCTTCGATCAGGCGGCCCAAGCGGTCAGCCGAGCGTTCCATCACCATCAGGGCGCTCTGCTGGGCCTCGTTGATGGACCCCAAATCGCCCGCCAGGATCAACTCCAGGTAGCCTTTCAGGTGGGTCAACGGCGTACGCAGTTCGTGCGAGATGTTCGCCACAATATTGGCCTTCAACTGATTGATCTCTGCGAGTTTGGCAAGGGCGCGTTCCAGTTCGGCGGTGCGCTCTTGCACGCGGCGCTCTAACTGCTGGTTGGCCGCCTCTAACTGCTGATTGGCCTCTTGCAGTGCGGCCCGCAGGTTCATAATCACTTCAGTGACGACCGCATCGCGCGTCTGCGCGTCAATGATGCCCATGTCAATTAGAATCTGCCCAAACAGGCGGTTCTCGCCTTTCTTGCGCAGTTCTTCCTGAAAATCGGCCGCGCGCTGCATCTCTTCGGCGGTGATAATCCCTCGTTCCACCAGGTAGTCGCCAATGCGCGGGACGAGAATTTCTGGAGACAAAGGCGGGATGGGGACTGAATTCATGGCAGTCATGCCTCCTTTTTCCAGACCCATTCCCCGCCGATCATGGTCGCGGAAGGTTGGAGGCTGTGGAGTTGTTCGGGGGGAAGGTGGATGGGATCTTGATCGAGGACAATCAAATCGGCAAACATGCCAGGGGCCAGCCGGCCCAACTGCCCTTCGAGGCCGGCGGCAAAAGCCGGGCCGATGGTAAAGCCGCGCAGGGCTTCTTCCAGCGTCAGGCGTTGGGCCGGGTACCAGCCTTCTGGAGACGGGCTGCCATCCACGCGGCGGCGGGTGACGGCGGCATGGAGTCCCAGGAAGGGATTGGGTGACTCAACCGGCGCGTCGGAGCCAAAGCACAGGGCCGCGCCGCTGTTTAACAGGGTGCGGTAAGCATAGGCCCCCTCACAGCGGCGACCCCAATGCCGGTCAGCGGCGAGCATGTCTGAAGTGGCATGGATCGGCTGGACGGAAGCGATTACGCCCAGTTCGCTCAGACGATTGTAATCTTGGGGATGGAGGATCTGAACGTGTTCGATGCGGTGGCGCAGGGCCGGCAGGCCGTGTTCGCGCTCGTAACGGCGCAGGTGCGCATAAGCCTCTAACACTTCGTGGTTGGCGCGGTCACCAATGGCATGGATCGCCATGCTCAACCCATGCGCAACCGCCTGCTGGCCGTACTCAAAAATCTGCTCGTTGTCGAGGAGCAACATGCCGGTGTTATTGGGCTGGTTTTCGTAAGGTTGGAACATGGCGGCAGTGCGCGGCCCCAGAGCGCCATCGGCGAACAGTTTAACCGACCCAATCCGCAGGACGTCATTGCCGAAGCCGGTGCGCAGTCCCAACGCAATGGCATGGGGCAAATCTTCCAATGGAATGCTCTTGACCACCCGGAGCTTGAGGCGGCCTTCTTGCTGTAAGACCTGCAAGGCGGCGAAACATTGGCTCCGGTCATAATCGTGAACGCCCGTGATGCCCATCCGCCACAGGTTGGTCTGGGCTTCGTTGATGGCGCGGATGATCTCGGGCAGAGTGGGGGGCGCGATGGCCTCGTAGATGAGGTTCATGGCCGACTCGAAGAGGATGCCGGTGGGATCGCCCGCCGCGTCACGCTCGATCCGACCGCCAGAAGGGTCGGGCGTAGCGCGCGAGATGCCGGCCCGCTGTAACGCCGCTGAGTTGGCCCACCCGGCATGGAGCGACTTGGCGGTGAGAAAAACGGGGTGGTTGGGGGCGGCGGCGTCGAGGTCTTGCGCCGAGCCAAAGCCTTCGGGCCAGTCGTTTTGGTTCCAACCATGCCCGCGAATCCACTGCCCTAGCGGGGTGGCGGCCGCCCGCGCGCTCACCCGGCGCAGACATTCGGCCCGGGTGGGGGTTTCGCAGTCTACCATTTGGAGCGCGGCGGCGTAGTGCTGCAAGTGAATATGCGCATCGGTCAGCCCCGGCCACACCGTGCGCCCCTGCAGGTCGGTTTTCTCTGCCGCCGCGCCGAACTGTGCCAGCGCCTCGGCGTCGCCGCCGGTCCACAGCACTTTGCCGTGATCAACCACCAGCGCAGATACCAGCGGGCGTTGGGGGTCTAAGGTGGTGATGCGTGCGTTATACAGGATGCGCATACATCACTCCTTTAAGATCTTGGCGATCATATCGTTAAGTTCTTCGTCCGAAAAATAATAAATCGTCAATGAGCCACCATCTTTGCTGTATTTCAGCTTAATGCGCGTCCCCAAGTAGCTGCGCAACTGTTCTTCCATGGCGCGCACTTCCACGGGGACTTCTTTGCGGGCCGGTCGCACCGAACGGCGCGCGCCGCCAGCCAGATCTTTCACCAAAGCCTCGGTCTGCCGCACCGAGAGCCGGTTGCGCAGCACCGTCTTATACGCCTCCACCATCATCTGAGGCCGGTCATCCAGGCCGAGCAAGGCTCTGGCATGGCCTTCGCTAATCAGCCCTTCGGCCAGCCCTTGTTTCACCTCATCGGGCAGGCGCATCAGGCGCAGGGTGTTCGAGACGGCCTCACGGCTCTTACCCACCCGTTGAGCCACTTCTTCGTGCGTCAGACCAAACTCTTCGATGAGGTGATGGAAGGCTTCGGCGGTCTCCAGGGGGGTGAGGTCGGCGCGCTGGACATTCTCGATCAACGCCAGTTCCAGGCGCTGCTGTTCGCTCGACTGGCGAACAATCACCGGGACGGTCGTGAGACCGGCCAGGCGGGCGGCGCGCAGGCGGCGCTCGCCGGCAATCAGGATATAGCGGTCGGCAGCCTGGTCATAAGATACGACCAGGGGCTGTAAGATGCCGTGTTCGCGGATCGAATCGGCCAGCCCTTGCAGTTCTTCTTCGTTAATCAGCGTGCGCGGCTGGCGCGGGTTCGGGACCACCTGTTCCACCGGCACTTCTAACACCCCTCCCGCTGACCGCGAAGAGAGGCTGTCGCCCGCGGGAATCAGGGCATCTAAACCTTTTCCAAGTCCGCCTTTACGCGCCATACACCTCTTGTTTCTGACTGTGCGTTGATTTTTGGAGTAAATTGAGGGGCAGGCCGCTTCAGTTTACCCCAAAGGCACCATCTTGCTGCCAGTTATACCTGCAAATCAGGAATCATCACTCCATCTTTTGCCAGAACTTCGCGCGCCAGGCCAGCGTAGGCCTTGGCCGCCGCAGACTCAGGGGCATAGATAGAAATGGGGATACCGTAAGAGGGAGCTTCTGCCAGGCGGATGCTGCGAGGGATAACGGAATCGAACACCTGGTTTGGAAAATATTTGCGCACCTCGTTCACCACGTCGGCGGCCAGCCGGGTACGCCCGTCATACATGGTAAGGATCACGCCGTATACTTGCAGTTCGGGGAACAGGCGCGACTGAACGCGCGTGATCGTCTGGGTGAGCTGGCTAAGGCCCTCCAGGGCCAGGTATTCGCACTGCACGGGGATGATCACGCCGTTCTGAGCGGCCAACAGCCCGTTGACGGTCAGCAGGCCCAGCGAAGGGGGGCAGTCTATCAGGATATAGTCGTAGCGGCTTTGAACGTTCTGCAAAGCTTCGCGCAGGCGGAACTCGCGCCGGGGGATTTCGATCAACTCCACCTCGGCGCCGGCCAGGGCCGGCGCGGAAGGCAGCAGCGAGAGCTTCAGGCGCGGGTTGTGCAAAATCTGCGGCCCGACCGGGGCACTGCGGATTAACACCTCGTAACTGCCGGAGCGCACCGTGTTTTTATCAATCCCCAGGCAAGAAGTGGCGTTGGCCTGCGGGTCAATATCTACCAGCAGAACCCGCTGGCCGTAATAGCCCAGGTAAGCGCCCAGGTTAATAGCCGAGGTCGTCTTACCAACGCCGCCTTTTTGATTTACCAGGGTGTAGATGCGAGCCATAGCCTGCCCAACTTTCACCAGGTCTGCGCCTGCTTATTCCAGGATTTCGATCAACCCGGCCTGGACTTCCTCGGGCGTGGGGATGCCCTCCAGTCCGGGACGTTTTACCGATTGAGCCGCCAGGAAGGTGGCAAAGCGCGCGGCCTCCCACGGGTCACGGGTGGCGTGCAGGCGGATAAAGAAAGCTGCGGCGAAGATATCGCCTGCGCCGACGGCATCCACTTCTTCCATTTTGGGGGCCGGGAAGCGCCGCAGGTCGCCGTTCCAATAAACGCGCGCGCCGGCCGCCCCTTCGGTGACGACCAAAATGCGGATTGACGAAGCCATCTCATCAATAATCGCTTCATCGCCGCGCACGTCTTCAATACTCAACACGGCTGCGCCGGCCTGCTGTAAGACGTAGCTGGCTTCGGGCCAGTCAGAGTAATGCACGCGGCCTTCGGCATCCCAGCCGCGCAGCCAGCCCTGAACCGTCAGCCCAATGAGCGAGGTGGGGAAGGCGCGCATAATGTTGGGGTCCACCTCGCGGGCCACCGGCCCCAGGTGGACAATGGGCGTACTGCGCCAGGCTTCTGGGACCATCGAGAGGTCGAGCGTGGGCGCCACGCTGTGCAGGTATTGGACGCGCCCATGGGGCGTTTGGATATTTTCGAAGGTGGTGGTAGTGTCGGCGCGCGGCCCTACCACGCGAATGCCAGCGCGTTCTAATTCGGTAGAATTCAGACATTCCTCACAAGACGTTAAAACGCCCACCCTCAGCCCAATGGCGCGGGCGGTGAGAGAAGCATACGCTGCTGTGCCGCCCAGGCGCGTGCCGTCGGGCAGCAAATCGCGGGTAAGATGTCCAATCACCAGATAATCAACAGGTTCAACAGGAGCGATTCGATACATTATTTAATTATACCTGATTGGTTCGATTTCTGTCTTGACCTCCCCTTCAGCGGCATAGCTGCGGCGGAAGGGAACAGCCGCCTATTTAAGGACTCGCCTGGTCTTCTTGCTCCAGGCTTTCAACCGGTAAATTGCGCATGGCCTCCTCAACGGATGTGTTTTCGCGGCGCATTCCCGGCGCGGGGACGCCGCAGTAAGGGCACAGATTCCAGGCCAGCTCCATCAGCCGGCCGCATTGGTGACAGGGTTTGCGCAGGCGGGTATGGCAGTTGGGACAGGCCACCCAATCTTCGCGCACGCGCCTGCCACAGCCGGGGCAGAGGGCGTTATCCTCGATGGATTGCAGCAGGGCCTCTTCTTCAAGCGTTTGCTCGAACTCTTCCTCCAGGGTACGCGGCGGGCGCAGGATGAGGTAGACGACGATGCCCGGCAGAAACAGCACCGCCACGACCAGCACCGCCAGAATACGCGCCAGCGCGTCGCGGGTGCGGGCGCGGATGTCGCGGTAGGTCCAGATCAGCAGGCTCAACCATAGGGCGGTCAAAAAAGCTACCGCGAAGCCCACAGCCACCAAAACGAGGTTGCTTAACAGCGTTGGATCGAGGGTCATAATCCACTCCGGTGAAAAAATTATAGCATGGTTGCGGCCCGCTTCGCTGAACTTTAGAAGATCTGAAGGGGAAAATAACGTTAATTTTTGAGAAAGCGGATTAGGGGAAGCTCATCCGCCGCCAGCATTGACGCGGCGGAAAGTGCAGGTGACGATATGATCGTTAACCATGCCGGTGGCCTGCATGTGGGCATAACAAATGGTGGAACCCACGAACTTAAAGCCCCGGCGGATCAGATCTTTGCTCATGGCATCACTTTCGGGTGAAGTAGCGGGGATTTCGCTCATGCTGTGCCAATGGTTGACGATCGTCTGGCCGCCGGTGAAAGACCAGATGTAACGGTCGAAGCTGCCAAACTCATCCTGCACCCGAAGAAAGGCGCGCGCGTTGGTGACAGCCGCCTGGATCTTAAGCCGGTTGCGGATGATGCCGGGGTCTTGCAGGAGCGCGGCGATTTTCTCATCACCATAGGCGGCCACTTTCTGCACGTCAAAGTTATCGAAGGCGCGGCGGTAGCCCTCGCGCTTTTTCAGGATCGTCAGCCAATTCAGCCCGGCCTGTGCGCCTTCCAACACCAGAAATTCAAATAACAGCCGGTCATCATGAACCGGCACGCCCCATTCCTGATCGTGATAGGCCATCATCACGTCGCTGCCCAGGCTCCAGCCGCAGCGGATGATGGAGGTGGAATGCTCGCTCATCGTTGGCTCCGAATGGTTGGTTACGATTACTGCGCTGCTACCATTGTATCAGGGTAATGGGTTCCAGAGCATCCCCAACAAGACCGCAAGCGCCGCCAGGAACGCGCCAGCGGCGGCGAAGAATACGCTGATCTCCGTCACTTCGGTGCGGGTGATCAGCGAGGTGGGCAGGTTATCGAACACCTCGTTGAGCTCCTCGGCGCTGGAAGCGGTGTAATACTCGCCGCCGGTCATCTCGGCCACCTGCTGTAAGGTTTCTTCATCCACGCCCACGCGGAAGCGCCCTCCCCCAAACTGCGGGTCCACGCCCTGAATCCCCCCGCCCCCAAAGGAAATAGCGCCGTTGGGCGTGCCAAAACTGATGGTGTAAATGCGGATGCCCCGGTCTACGGCCTGCTGCGCAACCTCTACCGGATGCGGGCCGGCGTTGCTGACGCCATCGGTCAGGACCACAATAATCGCGGGAGCATAAGCGCCGCTGGGGACCGGGGTGGGCAGGTCTTCGGTGTAGCCATTGGAAACCGGCGCAATCTCTGGGTGGGCTTCGGCAATGGCATCAATGGATCTAAGGATGGCCGTCCCTACGGCCGTGCCGCGCCCGATCGTCAGCCCTCGGATGGCATCTTCCAGAGCGTCGCGGTCATTGGTAGGCGGCTGGACAAGCTCGGCAAAGCGAGCAAACGCCACAATGCCGATTTGGGCATTGGGATTCTGGCGGCGCACAAACGACAGGGCCGCGTCTTTGGCGGCGCGCAGGCGGCTGGGCGGGATATCTACAGCCCGCATACTGCCCGAAACGTCAAGGGTGAGCAGGATGGTGGCTTTATCGGCGGGCAGTTTCACCACTGAAACGGGGCGGCTGAGCGCTGCGACCAATGCGGCCAGCGCCAGCAGAAATAAGGCCATCGGCAGGTAGCGGCGCAGGCGCGAGGAGCGCGGCAGGGCCGCGCGCACCAGGGATAAGCTGGAGTAGCGCACGGCGAACTTACGCCGCCGGCGCTGCATCCACAGGTAGACCCCAATCAGAACCGGGATCAGGCCAAACAGCACCAGGAACCCAGGCCATAGCACATCCATTTGCAATTACCTCCGCAAATTTCCCTCTTTTAAGGCAGCCGCGCGAACCACGCCAGCGAGAGCGCCCCTCCCAGCAGCAGCAGTAGAACGCCTGCGCCGGAGAAGAGCGAGGTCACTTCCATCTTTTCCGGTTTTAGAACCAGCGCCGGATTGAGGTTGGCATACACGGCCTGCAAGTCGGCGGCGGTTTCAGCATGGGCATACGTCCCGCCGGTGATGGCGGCGATCTCTTGCAGGAGCGGCTCGTTGAGTTGGGTATGGACGGTGAAACCCTCAATTTCGAGGGTCGTTCCAGCGGCGCTGCCAATGCCCACCGTGTAGACGCGCACGCCGCGCTCGGCGGCCAGTTGGGCGACGGCCAGCGGGTCGGGGGCTTCGTTATTCTCGCCGTCCGTCACCAGGATAATGACCGCCGGGATATACGTTCCTCGCGGGACGGGGGTAAACGTTGGGGTGGCTTCAGGAGTGCGCTCGCTGTATTGGAGCGGCTCTTGGGGTGGGTTGCGCTCCAGTTCAATGATGTTCAGAGCGGCCAGAATGCCGTTACCCAGCGAAGTTCCGCGCTGTGGCGAGAGCCGGCTGATGGCTGTCAGCACGGTGGCCTGCTCATGGGTGGGGTTTTGCACCGATAGGCCGCTGTCGCTAAAAGCCAGCACGCCGATTTTGACGCTTTCGGGCTGGCGCTGTACAAAGTCCTGCACAGCGAGCTTGGCGGCTTCCATGCGGTTGGGCAGCATGTCTTCCGCCGCCATGCTGCCCGACACGTCAAACGCGAGGATGACGATGCCCTCACGGCTGGGCAGGTGAACGGTGGTCTGCGGGCGGGCCAGGGCCACCAGCAAGACGGTCAGCCCGGCCAGGAACAAAATCATGGGCAGATGGCGGCGCCAGCCCAGAGCGCGGGCCGCGGCCCCGACCTGAGCGCCAGCCAGGCCAAAACCGGCCACCGCGCGCTCGCGCCGGCGCTGTAAGCGCAGGTAGAGCGCCGCCAGAACCGGCGCCAGCGCCACAAAAATGAGCATGGTCGGCCAGAGAAATTCCATCACTTCTTCCGCCTTTGCTGTCGAATCGTGGCAAAGCGCACGATCGCGCGGACCAGGTCTTCTCCGGTGGACATTGCCAGATCATCCACCCCGGCGTGTTTAAAGGCCTCGCTCAGGGCTGCCGTGCGCTGCCGGGCGGCCTCGGCAAAACGCGCCCGGAATTTTATATCGTGCGTGTCCACGTATAACTGCTCGCCGGTTTCAGCATCCTCCAGAATCATCGGCCCCACGTCTGGCAGTTCCACCTCGCGCGGGTCCCATAGGCGGATGGCAAGCACTTCGTTGCGCTGGTTGAGCAGGCTGAGAGGGCGCTCCCAACCAGGGGCGCTGATAAAGTCGGAGATCACAAATACTAACGAGCGCCGTTTAATGGCGTACAGGCCGCCCTCGATCAACATTTCCAGGCGCGTGAAGGGCGCGCGAGGCAGGTACGGCTGTCTGAGCAAATCGTGGATGATGCGCAGTACCTGCATCCGCCCGCCGCGCGGTGGGATGACGCGCTCAATGCCCCGCGCGGAGCGCCCGTGCCCGTTGCCCTGGCTCTCCATCTGCCCGCTGTACAACAGTGCCCCCACACGGTTGCCGTGCCGGGTGAGCAGGCGCGCCAGCGTAGCGACCAGGTCAATTAACACGCCGCGTTTCTGGCTGTTGACCACGCCAAAATCCATTGACGGGCTGAGGTCCAACAGGAACCAGGCGGTGATCTCGCGGTCTTCTACGTACTGGCGGATGTAGGGCGTATCCATGCGCGCGGTGACATTCCAGTCAATATAGCGGATGTCATCGCCCGGCTGGTATTCGCGCAGGTCGGCAAAATCAACGCCGTAACCGTAAAACAGGCTGCGGTAGTCGCCCTGCAACAGCCCATCCAGCCGGCGGATGACCTGCCAGTCGAGGCGCTGCAAAATGCGCTCTGGGGCCGCCGGGCGGGGCGCGGCCTCTGGCGCCGGGCCGGCGGACGGCGGTTCTTTAGACGGAAGCACGGGCTTTCGTGGGTTCATGGAGCGGCACCACCGGAATTGGGATACGGTCGAGGATTTTCTTCAACACTTCGTCGCTGCTGATATTATCTGACAGGGCTTCGTAGGTCAGCACCAGGCGGTGGCGCATCACATCCAGAGCCATGTCCAGCACGTCCTGGGGCAGTGCGTAGGTGCGCCCGCGCACAAAGGCCAGGGCGCGCGCCGTGAGGATGAGGTTGATGGAAGCGCGCGGGCTGGCCCCAAACAGGATGTAGTGATCCATATCTTTCAACCCAATATCTTTGGGGCTGCGCGTGGCCGTTACCAGACGCACGGCGTATTCCATCAGGGCAGGGTCTACGTAAACCCGGTCAACCTGCTTTTGGAGTTCTACCAATTGATCGGTGGTTAAAATCTTCTGCACGGCATCCAGCGTGCCGGTCATGCGCTCGACGATCACAAACTCTTCGGTGGGCGTAGGGTAACCCACCAGGACTTTGAGCATAAAGCGGTCTACCTGGGCTTCCGGCAGGGCATACGTGCCTTCCGTTTCGATGGGGTTCTGCGTTGCCAGCACCAGGAAGGGGTTGGGCACTCGATACGTCTCGCGCCCAATCGTCACCTGGCGTTCCTGCATCACTTCGAGCAGGGCGCTCTGCACTTTGGCCGGCGCGCGGTTGATCTCATCGGCCAGCAGAAGGTTTGTAAAGACCGGTCCCAGGGAGGTATTAAATTCGCCGGTTTTCTGGTTGTAGATGCGCGTGCCGATCAGGTCGGCGGGGACCAGGTCTGGGGTGAACTGGATGCGTTTAAACTCGCCGCCAATGGCTTCGGCCAGGGTTTTAATCGCCATGGTTTTCGCCAGCCCCGGCACGCCTTCTACCAGGATATGCCCGCGTGCTAACAGCGCCACGACCAGCCGCTCCAACAGGTGATCCTGTCCCACAATCACCTTTTTGACCTCGTACAGCACCCGCTCGACCGTTTTGCGGTTGTCGGGGTTGAATGGGTGAATTTGGTTCATACTTCAGTGACTCCTTTTTTAATACGGCGGCAGCCCGGCGGCGCCCCCGGCCACGTCAATCGGCACGGCAAAACCAATACCAATGAACACTTCGTCTTCCGTAGGGTTGAGGATGCCCACCACAATCCCAACCACCTGGCCGTAGCGGTTGAGAAGCGGCCCGCCAGAGTTGCCGGGGTTAACAGCGGCGTCAATCTGGATCAGCCCATCGAGAGGTTGGGCACTGTTGGGGGCTTCAAATGAGCGTTCAAAGCCAGAGATCACCCCGGCACTGAACGACCCGTACAGGCCAAAGGGGTTGCCGGCCACGTAAGCCTCATCACCGACTCGCAGGGCGTTGGGGTTGCCCAGCACTGCGGGGACGAGCACCCCCGGCAGTTGGTCAGGCAACAGTACGGCGATATCCTTTTCGGGCTGTTCGGCGGCGATGATGGCCCGCGTGTGGGTTCCATCCGCAAAAATCACCTGAATTTCACTGGCGCCTTCTACCACATGCAGGCTGGTGAGGATTTCGCCCGCGTCTGAGATCACCACGCCCGTTCCAAGCGCGCCATCATTTTCATCCCTGGGGTGGCCTTCGAGCGCAACTCCCCGGCTCTGGATCAGCACGAGCGAAGGCTGGATGGCGCGATAGGCCAGAGTAGAATACGCCGGCGCAGGCGTGGCCGAGGCCATCACCTCGCCGGCGGCATTGCGCACATCGCGCAGGGTAAGCGGGGGCGTTTGGGGCGTGAGGGCATTATAGATCACCAGGGCGGCCAGCGCGGCGAACATGCCAGAGACGAAGGGAACCGCCCGGCGCAGCAGCGCCAGCAAGCGGCGGAGACGGTCGCGCCACTGCTCTAATCGGGAGAGCGTTGGTTCTTCCATTCCTCGGTCCAAAACTCAGCTCCTGGAAGATAACGGCTCAAGCCAGACATACGGCTTTGACTGTCTGACTGAGCAGATTCGATGACGGTTGTTAAAGTCGGGGGCCGGTGCAGGGCGGGCTACGCCTCTGGTTACCAGTCCCCCATGTGCGGATTTTAAAAAATCAAGTTATATCACCAACATTATCGCAATTATATAATGCAATGATGACAGGAAAATGAAGGGGGGCGCAGACCGGCCCCATCAGCAGCGGGGATTACCCGTCACCGATCTTTCGTTTATAGATCGTATTTATACATTATAATCCGTCCCCAGGCGCTTTGCTACCCGCCGGTAAAGGTTAAGGCGGGGCTTTCGCAAAGTCACCCCCACACCTCTCATTCAGTTGGCGGCCTTCTCTCGGCCCTGAACCTGACCGATAACTGCCCCAAAGTGGGGTATTGCTTTCTAGCCGATCGTGTAAAATAACATCAGCCTTCCCCTGCACTCCGAAATTTAATCCTGGAGCACCTGCTGTGGCGCAAGAAACTTCTCTAAAACCACTCTGACGCGGCGATGAAAACTCTGGTATTCGAGCCTTAAAATCAGGAGAATACAACGCGATGCACAAACACACCCCGGATCTCGGCCATGGCACGTGAATCCCCTGCCACTTACCGCATTACTGACCTGACCGAAGCAGAGCGCCCGCGCGAGCGCCTGGCCAAGCACGGCCCGCAGGTTCTCAGCAATGCCGAACTACTGGCGATCTTGCTGCGCGTGGGCATTCAAGGAGAGAACTCCGTGCAGATGGGCCAGCGCCTGCTGCAAGACCTGGGCGGGCTGCCCGGCCTGCACCGCGCTACCCTGGTGGAACTGGCCGGCCAGTTTGGAATGGGCCTGGCGAAAGCCGCGCAGATCAAGGCGGCCATTGAATTGGGCATGCGCATCCACTCACTCAACCCAGAAGAGCGCCCGCTCATACGCGGCCCAGAAGACGCCGCTGCCCTGGTACAGGATGAGATGGCCGCCCTGCCGCAGGAACACCTGCGCGTGATTAACCTCGATACGCGCAACCGCGTCATCAATATCGAAAAGCTCTACGTCGGCTCGCTCAACCAATCTACGGTGCGAATCGCCGAAATCTTCCGCCCTGCCATCCAACGCAACGCCGCCAGTATTATCATCGTTCATAACCACCCCTCCGGCGACCCTTCGCCCAGTCCCGAAGATATGGCCCTGACGCGCGGCATTATCCAGGCTGGCAAGCTGTTGGAGATTAACGTACTCGACCACCTGGTGATCGGCCTGGGAAGTTACGTTTCGCTCAAGGAGCGTGGGGTGACGTTTGGATGAAGAAGACCGCTCTCCCCACAGCATTGGGTAATGCTGTGGGGAGCAATTATTTTATCTCCGCACAGTGGGGACAAACACTTTAAATTCCTCAATGTCGGCGACCAGCGCAAATGTTGAGAAGTGCTGCACCGATGCGGCAACCTGATTGCTGATCGGGTCAACTCTGCCGGGCAGCAGTACCCACTGTTCCTGCCTGTCATCATAGGCGGCCAGGGCAAGGCGGCTCTCACTGCCGCCCACCTGCGCCACCTCATCTTCCTGGTAGACGGCGGTAATCGTCACCGGCTGGTTGAAAGCCTCTACCGGCTCGCCGGCGGCGTTGACGGCATTGAGCATAAACCTCCCCAGGCCGGCCAGGTTGGCGGGCAGCAGCAGATTGGGATCTATCTGATCTGAGAAGTAGATATCCACCCCTTCGGGCACGGCCTCTTCTGGCAAGTCTAACCGGTAGCGGCCGTCGCTGGTCTGTAAGCGGCCGCCCAAGCGGCCAACGCTGCCCAGGTTGAGCGGGGCGCAGTCATCCCATTGGGCCAGGGCATCGCGCACCGGGCCGCGCAGCAGTTCAGTAGCGGCCTGGAGCGAGGCGGTGTTGATCGCATTTTCCTGGGCCGGGGGCGCATTGATAAATACCCCATACACGTAACTGCGCGTCACGCGGAACGGGCCGGAGCATTCTGGCAGGCGCAGAACGCCGACGCGGGTAAAGGCTGATTCGGATGGAATTTCTCCATTAGCGCTTACCGTCCAACTGCCATCTTTATGCGAGACTTCCAGCAGGCTCTTAAACAGGTTTTTATCGGCCTCCGTCATGCCGGCAGGAGCTTCCTGATCCACCAGGGCATTCACGCCGCCCCACTTGCCAGCCATGATGTCATAAAAGTCAATGCGCGCGGCCCCGTTCAGCAGTGAGCCGTTAGCAACC
>Ga0101944_10004222_pt1 | contig 18190 bp, 14 predicted proteins | sample DewCreD2012metaG_FD_75245 | JGI IMG/M metagenome (GOLD analysis project Ga0101944, IMG submission 75245) | Hot spring sediment bacterial and archeal communities from British Columbia, Canada, to study Microbial Dark Matter (Phase II) - Dewar... ... | reverse complement strand
TCTCGTTTGGCAGCCCCAACCTGTCGCTCAGCGAGGACGGTTTTTTTGACGACCAGGTTTCATCGTTCATCATCGCCAGCGGCCATTGGATGTTTTACAAGCACAGCGGATTCCGCTCGCCATACATGCGCGCAGGCAAGCCGCTGGTGCTTGGGCCGGGGCAATACCCCAGCGTGGAAGCGCTTGGCATTCCGGAGGATGATATTTCCTCGCTGCGGGCGGTCAATTTGCCAGTGAATGGGTGAAAACCCTTTTGCTAGGGAATAAATACTTCACAGAACCCGGCGGCGATGTCGCACAGGCCGACTTCTTCGTTTTGCCACAAGACGCGGAATTGGTCGCTGCCAGGCTGCTCGGTCCAGAAGATGAAGTTGCTATCTCGGACAATGCTGCGGGTGCTGAGGTAATAGTCTTTGCAAAGGGGCGGATTGAGGTAGCTGCCCGGGTTGCGTTGGATTTCGATGCGCATACAGCGGCCTGGGTGTAATGTAGGATAGAATTCAGCCCAGGTGGAGCCGATGAAGCGATTGGCTCCATCCAGCCGCTCGAAGATGATAGGGGAGATGGAGCGGTTATCGGGGGATGCGTTATAGATGTAAAAGCCGTAGGAATCGTAGTAGAGCCAAATCCGTTTGAGGTTGGGGTATTGTGGGGTGGTGGTGGGGGTGGCGGTAGCGTCGGGTGTTAGGGGCGAGGCGTCAGGCGTGGAAGTGCCAGGCGTAAGGGACGAGGGGGAAGGGGTAAGCGTGGCGGTTGGGGAGAAAGTGGATGTAACAGTGGCGGAGACGGTGCGAGTGGCGCTTGGCCTGGGGGTAACGGTTTTTGTTGCGGTTGGGGTCGGCGTTTCAGTAGGTGTTATGCTCGCTGACGGCGAGGCGGTGACAGTGGGGAGGTTTGTCCACGTTGGGGTGGGGGTAGGTGTTGGGGCGAGGAAAGGGAAGAGGGCCGGGAATCCGCCCTTTAATTGGACATTCCCGAAAAAGATAAAAGAGAAAAGCAGGATAAGAGTGGCAATGATGAAAAACGGCCAACGGCTGCGTTTGGCTGGCGCTTTGGGCGCGGCGGGCGTGACTTTACGGGTGATGGTGCGGGTTTTACCGCCGAGGACTGCGGCGGGCATGGGTGGCAGGGGTAGGATGCGCTCGCGGGTGGAGGCGGGTTTGGCAAGGGCTTGTTCGAGGGCCTCGATGAGTGCTGCGCCGGTGGGGTAGCGTTCTCTGGGGTTTTTGCTGAGCGCTTTAAGCAGGACGGCCTCGGTTTCGGCGTTGAGTTGCGGGTTGAGGCTGCGCGGCGGCGGGGGCGGTTGGGTCAGGTGTTGGAGGGCAACGCTGGTGGGGGAGAGGTCGTCGAAGGGGACGACGCCGGTCAGCATTTCGTAGAGAATGACACCCAGCGAATACAGGTCGGATTGGGGGGAAGCGTCGGTGGAGCGGCGGGCCTGTTCTGGTGAGATGTAATGCGGGCTGCCAAAGGCTTCACCCGATGAGCCTTGGCTGAGGTCGAGCGCCAGGCCGAAATCTCCCAGCACAATGCGTCCATCTTTGGATTGAAAGATGTTGGATGGTTTGACATCGCGGTGGATGATGCCGTGTTTGTGGGCGTAATCGAGGGCGGAGGCGATGGCCTTGCCGATGCGCAGTACCTCGGTATGGGGCAGTTTTTCGCCGCGCGCTGCGCGCGAGGATAGGACGCTGGCCAGGTCGGGGCCGTCGATGTATTCCATGACGTAGTAATACAGGCCGTCTTGGTCATCGGCGTAGTAGATTTGGATGATGTTTTCGTGCCGCCAGCGGGCAACGGCGCGGGCTTCTTTGACGAAGCGTTGGGCGTAGATGGGGTTATCGCGGTAACGGGCGTCAATGACCTTGATGGCGACCGGGCGCTGGAGTTTGACATCCTGGCCGTAATAGACCTGGGCCATGCCGCCGCGTCCGATGACGCGTTGGATGCGAAAGTTGGCGAGTTGCTTGCCGATGAGAGGGTCGGTGGTCATGGGTTATCGGTCGGGTTTGGTTTTGCGGCTGGCGAGGGTGATGCGGTGCAGGTCGAAAATGTAGTTGTTGAAGCCTTTGACGTAAGAATCGAGGTAGTCTTGGGTAATCTCATGGGCCAGGTCGGCGCGGCCAATGGCCTGTAGGGCGGCGACATGCGGGCGGAAGTCACGCAGGCTGATGCGCATCACCCCATCGGCGTCAGTGATGACGCCCCAGACGAGTTGTTTCTGTTCGTTGTCGTCTTTGGCGGTGACGAATCTCCGCAGGGTGCTGGAGGGAACGACCGCGCCGACGTTGGAGAAAACTTCGCGTCCTTTGATGACGTTGTTGAGCAGCTCGAATCGCCCGGGAATCTGGTCGAGCAGGCGTTGCAAGGGCGGCGGAATGTGCGCCAGTGCCTTGATAGCCCCAACACTGGCGCTTTCGCCCTGGATAGCGATTTCTTTGAGTTTGTCGAATATCGCGCCAAAGCCGGCTAGGGCGGCCAGGTAGGTGCGCTGGGCTTCATCGAATTGGGCGTATAAGGCAGGCCGCTCGCCTTTGTAGCCTTCGTAGGCGTTGAGGGTTTTAATGGCCCGTTCGTGCAGGCTGAGCAGGTCGAGTTCGGCCAGGGGGACTTCCATGCTGAGCGGATACAGCCGGTCGCGTGGAGAGTGGCGGCTGGCGTCCATGGGAATCAACATGGATGGATTCTGGCGACGGGACTCGTCGATGGCTGTCTTGATCTGTTCTGCCATGGCGCGCGTGGCGCGGTCGGAGGCCAGTTTTTTCAGTTTGGTCTCCAATTCTGGCGATGGTTGATATTTTGCGGCGTGCATGGCGCGGTAAAGCACCAGCAGGTCATTGACGGTCAGTTTGAGCGAGTCATTGCGCTGCTTGAAGTAGTGTCGCAGGTTCAGGCAGGCGCGCAGGTTGATTTTGTCTGATTCTGCGCCCGATTCGGCAGTGACGCGCGGGGCGCTGCGAATTTGTTCGCGGTCGGCGGGAGTGAGCGGGAAGGCCAGGGTGCTAAAAAGCCGCTGGATGGCCGGCCGGGTAGCGGGCAGGGTGTTGAGATACACCGCCCACGACAGGGCTTCATTGGTGATGATTTCGGCCAGGGCGGCGCCCAAAATGCCATCGAAAAAGATGTGCGATTGGTCGAAGACAGCGGTTGAATCGGTCTGGAAGATGGTGAGAGCGTGACTGCCGATGCCGCGTTCGGCCTGGCGCAGTTCGGTCAGGGGCAGGTTGGCAGGGCGCGTGTCGGCATTGATGATGATGGGGGCGAAGCGCAGGCGGGCCAATTCCTGCGTTACGGAGGGGGAGAGTTTGCGGAAGAGGGCCGGCAAGGCAGAACGTTTGATGCGGGCCAGTTCGGCCAGGGGGGCGGGCTGGGCGCCGGGCAGGGTTAGTAAGGATGCGATTTGAGCGCGTACCGTTTCGGCATTGATTGGTCGGTCGCTGCCTGGGGCGCAAACGGGTAACAGGTAGTAATTACCGCGCAGGATGATGCCGATGCTGGCTTGCTCGAAGTTATAGGGGACGTGCATCTCCCCGTATTGGCCTGGTTCGAGGTAAGCCAGGATGGACATCTGCCGCTGGTAGGCGGGCAGGTCGCGTTCGGCCTCGCGCATACGGCGTTGCCATTCATTGCGCAGGTCGTCGGGCAGGCCGCGCGTGGTCTCCTGCAAAAAATGCTCGAATTTGATGCGGCGATAGTCGGGATAATCGTAACCAGCTGCTTCCGCGCCACGCCGGTAAGGGCGTTGTATTTCCCATTCGCGGTAGAGGTTGGTATACTGCGCAAGTTCTGGGTGTGACTGGGCCAAAGCACGCAGGATGGAAGTGCATGTACGTTCGCGCCATTCGATTTCGAGCAGGCCGTCGTACTGGTGGATGATGCTGATGGCGGCCATTGCCCAGGCTGTCAGCCGGTCTAGTTCTGTTAGGTGGATGCCGTGTTGCTGTAAAAGCGTATCAAAGCCGTGCGTTTCGATGACGTGCCGGGCGGTATCTTCCCGCAGGGCATAATCGACATAGAATTGCCAGATTCCATCTGGGAAGGCCGATTCGGGGTCTTTGCCGGCCAGCTTGAGCAGGTTTTGGTAGCCCCAGATGACGGCAGCAGGCGCCACCAAGATTGCGCTGGATGTCACCTGGTCGAACAGGAAATCGAGCGCGCTGAACAAGGCCGTGACGTGTTTCTGGACGGTTTGCTGTGGCAGCCGCTGGCTTCCCAGGCGCGTCAGCCCGCTCAAAATCATGCCAGGGATGTTGCCTGCCGGAATGATTTGCGAGGTAACATCCACAACCGCTTCGATTTCCGGCAGGCTGAGGCGCGACAAATTGCGCACCGGCGGCGACTGGGCAATCGACTTCAGGTCGGTGGCGGTTTCAATGGTGGCTTGTTCGAGTTTTGATGTTGTCATAGGCATGCGATTGCAATGGTCAGTATTATACAACAGTCGAGTTTTTAATTCGCAATAGCAAAAATTGGGGCAAGCAATTTTCATGATTTGTCGCTTCACAACGTATTACAGCGCATATAATAGAGATATGGAAACAGGCATGGGTGAGCCATTAAGGTTGTTGCTGGTGGAAGACAGCGATGTTGATGCGCAATTGCTTGCTTACGATTTGCGTCAGGCAGGTTTCGACGTTAAAATGCAGCGCGTTGAAACCGAAGATGAGATGCGGCTTGCGCTTGCCCAGGGGGAGTGGAACGCTGTTATTTCAGATTTTCACCTGCCAGTATTTAGCGCGCCCGATGCGCTCGCCATATTGCACGAGAGCGGGTTAGATTTGCCGTTTATCATTGTATCAGGAACGATTGGCGAAGAAACCGCCGTTCAAATCATGCGCGCCGGGGCGCACGATTACCTGATGAAGGGGAATTTGAACCGGCTGGCCGAAGCCTTGCGCCGCGAAATTCGTGAAGCGCGGGTGCGCCAAGAACGCCGCCGGGGCGAGATAGCACTGAGGGAGAGCGAAAGCCGGTTTCGAATGCTGTTCGAGCGTTCCAACGATGCAATTTTCGTCGTCGATAGAAAGTCGGGCCGTTATCTGGATGCAAACCAGGCCGCCGAAAGACTGACCGGGCGAAGTCTGGCAGAAATTAAGCAATTGACCAGTTTTGATATCACTCCAAAAGGGGCGCGTGAGCGGTTGGAACGGATTGCCAGCATAGAAGAAACCATTGAATTTGGCGAGGTGGAATATCTTCGTGCGGATGGTTCAGTGCGCATCACGCATCTGACCGCCTTGCCAATCAACCAGGATGTGGTGTTTGGCATTGCGCACGACATCACCGAAGCCCGGCAGGCCCAGGCCGCGTTGGTGCGCCGTGCCCGCGAAATGGAAGCGCTTTACACGACCTCTTTGGAGATAAACGCCCAGTTCGATTTAGATGCCCTGCTAAATACCATAGTCAGACAGGCTGCCAGCCTGCTCAACACCCCCACTGGGGGGTTGTACCTGCTGGAACCCGATGGGGAATCGCTCAAACTGGTGGTCTCTTACAATTCACCGGTCTCTTACCTGGGAATTACCTTGAAAAAAGGCGAGGGGCTGGTTGGACGGGTTGCCCTCAGTGGCGAGCCGATGATGATTCCCGATTACAAGAACTGGGAAGGAAAATCGCAACTGTTCGGTGAGGCGGGCTTCCGGCGCAACCTGGGTGCGCCGCTCATGGTCAAGGGAAAAGTAATCGGCGTTATCAACGTAGCAGACACCGAAAAGGCGGTCCCTTATTCTGACGAAGAGATTCGCCTGCTGCGGCTGATTGCCGACCAGGCCGCTATTGCTGTGGAAAATGTGCGCCTGTTTGAGACTGCCCAGCGTGAACTGGCCGAGCGCAGGCAGGCCGAAATTGCCCTGCGCGAGAGCGAAGAACGCTACCGTACCGTCGTGACCGGGGCGGATGTCGTTTCGTTTATGCTAGATGATAAGGGAATTTTCACGTTTTCAGAAGGCAAGGGCCTCGCCCAACTTGGCTTGAAGCCCGGCCAGGTGGTGGGTATCTCCGCGCTGGAAATGTATCGAGATTGCCCAAGCATCATCACCTCGATAAAACGCGCTATGGTTGGAGAGACGGTACGGAGTGAAGACCATATTGGTAGTATTATTTTTGATACGACTTACGCGCCTTTTTTCGATGAAAATGGAAACGTGCAGGGAATCATTGGTGTTGCTGTGGATATCACAGACCGTATCAAGTCTGAGGAGCAGCTGCGCGAAAGTGAGCGCAGCTACCGCGGTTTATTCAACAGCGTAGCCGATGCCATCTATATTCAGGATGAAAACGGTCGTTTTTTGGATGCCAATCAGGGCGCCGTTGAGATGTATGGGTATCCGCGTGAGTTTTTTATCGGCAAATCCCCAGAATCACTGAGCGCGCCTGGAAAAAACGATTTCACCCATATCAAGCGATTACTTGAGAAAGCCTTCCAGGGCGAAACGCAAACCTTCGAGTTTTGGGGAATGCGCAGTAATGGAGAAATCTTCCCAAAGGATGTTCGCTTGTTCAAGGGAACCTATTTTGGGCAAGAAGTCGTGATTGCCCTGGCTCAAGATATCACCGAGCGAAAACGCGCCGAACAAGCTCTGCGCCGACAATTAAAAGAATTAACTCTACTGCACGCCATTGCCGGGATGGCAATTCGCGCCCGAACCATCGATGAACTAGTGGAATTTGTGACCCAGGAAGTAGGAAAAGCCTTTTATTCCGATAATTTTGGCTTCGGTTTCTTGGATGAAACCGAACAATTCTTGCGCCCTCATCCTTCGTACCAGGGTTTGACTGCGAACGTACCGCGCCTATACCCGATACACGGCAGCGTATCGGGGTCAGTTGTTCTGAGCGGGAAACCGCGCCGTATTAGCGACGTGACCAAAGTGTCCGATTACCTGATGGTGAATGATGAGGTCCGTTCTGAATTGTGCGTGCCGATAAAACTTGGTGAGCGAATTATCGGCATTATCAACGCCGAAAGCAAGGACTTGGACTTTTTTACCGAAGAAGATGAGCGCCTGATGTTGACGATAGCTGGTCAGATGGCAAACGCTATCGAGCGTTTCCGTCTCTTCGAGGCCGAAAGCAAGCGCCGCCGCGAATCGGAAACCCTGCGCGAGGCGATTGGAGCGTTATCCACCTCGCTGGAATTGGCCCAGGTGCTCGAAATCATCATGGACTCCATCAAACGCGTGGTACCGTTTGATAGTGCCAGCATCTTTTTGCTTGCCGGAGACCACCTGCGGGTGATGATGGCGCGTGGATTACCCGATATAGATGTTTTACTGGAACAGAGTTTCCCTGCAAATGATACGTTGTTCGCTGAAACCATTCAGAATGGGCATTTACTCATTTTGGATGACGCCCAACAAGACCCTCGTTTTAATCAATGGGGCGGCACATCTTATGTTCGTGGTTGGATGGCCGTTCCGCTGATTGCGCGCGGCGAAGTGATAGGATACATCACCCTCGATAGCCGCACGCCATCAGCATATTCGCAAGAACATGCTACCCTCGCCCAGGCTTTTGCCAACCAGGCTGCCATTGCTATCCAGAATGCCCGCCTGTTCGAGCGTATCCAGAACTCCTTGCGAGAGCTGAACGAGGCCTATGAAACGACGATTGAGGGCTGGTCACGCGCGTTAGATTTGCGTGACCGCGAAACGGAGGGCCACACCCTGCGCGTTACGGAATTGACCCTCAAATTAGCGGAGGCGATGGGCTTTAGCGAAGAGCAGCGGGTTCATATTCGGCGCGGCGCTTTGTTGCATGATATGGGGAAATTAGGTGTCCCCGACCGCATCCTGCTCAAACCCGACAGCCTGACGGATGACGAGTGGGAGATTATGCGGATGCACCCGCTCTATACTTATCAAATGCTCGCTCCCATCGAATACCTGCGCCCCGCCTTGGATATACCGTTCTCGCACCATGAGCGCTGGGATGGCAGCGGCTACCCGCGCGGGTTAAAAGGAGAAGAAATCCCGCTTGTGGCGCGTATTTTTGCTGTTGTTGATGTATGGGATGCCTTGACCAGCGACCGCCCCTATCGCCCCGCCTGGAGTCAGCATGCAACCCTGGAATATTTGAAAAAGAACGCCGGGATTCAGTTCGACCCCGAAGTTGTCAAAATTTTTCTGAAGTTATGGGAAGATGGAAAAATTTCATAAAGAAGCCATCGTACAGAACCAAGGAGTTTTCAAATGGATAAACGCGAAGACTTAATAGCCCGCTTGGAGCGTTCGCGCGCGGCAATGATCACCCAACTCGACGATATTGACAAAAACCGAAAAATTTACCCGCTCTGGACGGTACGCGAAATCCTGGCGCATCTCTCTGGTTGGGATGACGCTACCATTGCCTTCATTCGTACTATCCTCGATGGCGGACAGCCCGGCCTGACCCTGGCGGCCCAGGGCATCGACGTTTACAATGCCGAAACCGTCTCGACCCGTGAAGGACTGGACTATGACCACATCTACCGTGAGTACCTGGCAACACGGCGCGTGCTGCTCGACCTGATTCGTCAAATGCCCGAAGAACGGGTCACGGAGCAATACGTTTTGCCTTGGGGTGGCTACGGCACGTTGGTTGATATGATAAACATTTTCGCCCCGCATGAAGAAGAACATGCCGAAGATGTGCGAAAAATCATTGAGCAGGCAGGAAAGTAAACGTAAAGGATTCATCATGGCAAATATCCTCGTCACCGGCGCATTTGGAAACCTGGGATCCTATGTGACCGCCGAATTGTTGCGCCAGGGATATGCTGTTCGTTGTTTCGACTTGCGCGCTCCCCATACGGAGGAGAAAGCCGCCCATTTCCCCGGTCTGGTGGAAGTGGCTTGGGGCGACATCCGCAATGCCAACCTGGTTCGTCAGATTGTCCGAGGGCAAGATGTCATCCTGCACTTGGCCGCCGTCATTCCCCCGGCCAGCGATGAAAACCCCGCTTTGACCCGCTCGGTTAATATGGAAGGCACGCGCAACCTCTTAGAGGCCGCCAAAGCCCAGAAAACCCCGCCCCGCTTTTTCTACGCATCCACCTTCGACCTATTCGGCCACACCCAAAAACTGCCCCCGCCACGCCGGGCTGATGACCCGATTGAAGTCTCTGATGTTTATACCGAAACCAAAGCCGCCGGTGAGCAGATGGTGCGCGAATCGGGCCTGCCATACCTGATTTTTCGCTTCAGTGACATGCCGCTGATTGCCCTGCGCGAGGCCCACCCCATCATGTTCGAAATTGGCCTGGATAACCGCATGGAAACCATGCACCCCGCCGATGGCGCGCTGGCAGTTGTCAATGCTATCTCCCATCCTGAACTGTGGACAGGCCGCCTCCTGCTGGTCGGTGGCGGCAGGGAGAATGGCTGTCAAATAACCTACCGCGACTTCTTCAGCAAACTCCTAACGGCCATGGGAATTGGCATGTTGCCCGAAGAAGCCTTCTCGAAAAAAGAATATGTTACCGACTGGCTGGATACCGAAGAAAGCCAGCGACTGCTCCGCTACCAACGCCATACCTTCGATGAAATCGTAGCCGAAGTGGCCGCCTTGCTGGGCTGGAAACGCTTTTTTGTGCCGTTCGCGCGGCCTTTTGTCCGCCGTTCCATCCTGAAACTTTCTCCCTATTGGAAAAGGTGAACAAGGAGACCACCATGAAAAAAGCAGACCGTGATGCGCTGGTTATTTTCCCCGTTGTCGTTCTGATTGGCCTGGGGTTGGCCTGGGCCGGCAGCCAGGGTGGGGCCATTGCCTTTGGCTTACCCCTGTTTGGCCTGGCAGTGGGTCTGGCCTATCTCATCCAGTGGATTGTGTTTATTCCATCCTTTCTGGGCCAAACCGAGAGATATTTCGACCTGACCGGCAGCCTGACCTACATCTCTGTCACGCTGTTGATAGCCTTTCTCAGCCCGAGCAGGGATGCACGCTCGTTCCTGCTGCTGGCCCTGGTGCTTATCTGGGCGGCCCGGTTGGGGATTTTCCTGTTTCGCCGAATCCACAAAGCCGGCAAGGATGACCGTTTCGATGACCTGAAACCGTCCTTTTTCCGTTTCTTGAATGTCTGGACTATCCAGGGGCTGTGGGTCTCGTTCACCGCCGCTGCGGCCTGGGTGGCGATATCATCCGCAAACCCGGCTCCGCTGGATGCTTTTGCGGTTGTTGGTTTCCTGGCATGGCTGGCAGGATTTGCTATCGAAGTGGTCGCCGATGCGCAGAAAAGCCGCTTCAATGCCGACCCGGCCAACAAGGGCAGGTTTATCCAGAGCGGGTTGTGGAGCCGCTCACGGCATCCCAATTATTTCGGCGAAATTCTGCTGTGGATTGGGGTAGCGGTTATCGCCCTGCCGGTTTTGCAGGGTTGGCAGTGGGTGGCGCTGATTTCACCGGTCTTTGTCACTATTTTATTGACGCGCATCAGCGGAATCCCGCTGCTCGAACAAAAAGCCGATAAAAAATGGGGCGGACAGCCTGATTACGAGGAATACAAAAAGAAAACGCCAGTGTTGATTCTGCGGCTGGGGCGATGATTATTATCATCAACGGTTCTCTGGGCGTCGGCAAAACAAGTATCGCCGAACAATTGCTGTGGAAGTTCGACAAGGCCGTTCATCTTGATGGCGACGCGATAGGGGACGTTCACCCTTTCGAGATTTACGACCCGGCCCGTCTCGACCACCTGTACCGCGCGCTCGAACTCCTGGTCGGGTTCTATCGTCAAAACGGCTACCGTAACATTGTTATTAACTACGTCTTTGAGTCCCCTGACTCATTGCGAGATTTAATCGACTTGTTGCGCCCGCACGACGACGCCATCCATGTCTATTGGCTGACCTGCGAAGCCGGGGAGCAGGCCCGCCGGATTCAAGCCCGCCAGCGTACTGACCTGGAATGGGAGTTAAATCGTTTCACCGAACTCCAGCGTATCCAAAGGCAGGCTGCGCAACACGGATTTTTAGGTATTGAGGTGGATACGACCGGTTTGGCACTGCAAGATGTCGCCGATAAAATCTGGCAAGATATTTTTGGTTGAACTGTTGGACGATGTCGCTTCGGTAAATTTTTACAATATTCTGATAAATTTTACCTAAATTAATGTTATACTTTTTTCATTCGATACCGTTTAATGTACTTCGCGTAAATATTTTCACAGAGGAAATCTTATGACCACTCGTACATCATCCGCAGAATGGAAAGGCACGCTCAAAGAAGGGGCTGGGACGATGAAACTCGCCAGCGGCGCGTATGAAGGTCCCTATACATTTGCATCGCGCTTCGAGAGTGGCCCTGGTACTAATCCCGAAGAACTCATCGGCGCGGCGCACGCGGGATGTTTTTCGATGTTCCTTTCGGCTCTGCTTAGCAAGGAAGGTTTCACCCCAACCCGCATTTCCACTACCGCCACCGTTCACCTGACCGAAGGCCCGACTATCAGCCTGATAGAACTGGATTGCGAGGCCGATGTGCCGGGGCTTAAGGAAGAAGTCTTCCAGGAGAAGGCCGCCGCCGCCAAAGCGGGTTGCCCGGTCTCAAAAGTCCTGGCCGGGGCTGAGATTAAGTTGACTGCAAAACTTGTCTCGTAGTCTTTTGATTCAGAAAATATAACGCCCCGCTCATGCGGGGCGTTGTTTTCATATTTGGCCTCTTTTATTTATTGTTGTTCCCTTTGCCTTTGTCCTTATTTTTGGGGTGGCTGCCTTTACCGGGCGCTTTCTCATTCTTTGCTTTATCATCCGGTTTTCCGGTGACTTTTTCGCTGGCGTTCGCGCCGTTGCTCTTGCCCTTCAGCTGAACTTCGCCCGGGCTGTTCGCGTGACCGGACATGATTCCCCCCAGGTTGTTTTTGGGATTCTTAAGCGCAATAACTGTTTTTACAAGTTGGCCCCAGTTCGAGGCGGCTGTGCCATCCGGCAAGATGATGGAACTGAAATCGCCGTTTTTCTTGGCATCCAGAATGTCGCCGCACAACGAAGCATCACCAGCCAGCTGGAAGGACATGAAACAGGCCTGGGCAATCACGCCAAACCCGGCGCCATCCTGGTGGAATCCCATAATGGTCTCGTAGTCCAGCCCAAAGAAGTCGGCCATTGCTTCGGCCACCGGATGTCCCACCGTTGGCTCGGACGGGGGCAGGATTTGTCCCGGCTCGATGCTGACATCGCTGCCGATTGCCCCTTGGTTAACAGTTACTGTGCCTGTCTCATGGTCGACAACGACCAGCCCCAGCGCAGCCGCACCCTCCAGGCTGAGCGTAATGGTCTGTGAAATGTTATTTGCATCGACCAGTGTTACATCCACTGTCGAAATACCGGTGACCGGGTCTGTGTTTACGATAATTTCAGTTACTGTGCCGCTCATCGGTGTAGATTCTTGGGCTATGCGCGCGGCAAAAGCCGCCTGGGTTGGCGCCAGCACTGCTCCTAGGCCAAAAAGCAGGACAAACAAGACGTGTAGAATGTTTTTCATCGTCCAATCTCCTTCAAGAACCTTCTTCTTGCAGTATAGTTACATCAATCATTAATCTCAATAGTACTCGCCTGTTAAAAAACGCCACCCAACAACTTTGTAATCGATATTATACGCAGAGGACTGCCTGCCCATTTGTCTAGTCCCAGGCCACCCGTTTTGGTGATGCGGGGGAAGTGTGAAGTGGGTATCCTTTGTAAAATGACCAAAGGAGAAAAATATGTCCAACACACTGTTAGAACTATCCAATGCTTTCGCCTCCGCTGTTGAAACGGCTGGAAAATCGACTGTGCTGGTCAATGCCCGCAGGCGGATGCCCTCCACCGGCATTGCTTATGCCGCTGACCTGGTGCTGACTGCCGACCATGCTATCGAGCGGGACGAAGACATCAGCGTAATGTTATTCGATGGGAGCAAAATTTCTGCTAAACTGGCTGGGCGCGACCCCGGCAAGGACCTGGCTTTGCTGCGCCTCGATCGGCCTGCCGCTTTCCCGGCGTCTCCCGCGCCCGACGCAAAAATTGGGCAACTTGCCCTGGCTTTGGGGCGGCCATCCCCTGACGGTATCGAGGCCAGCCTGGGCGTGGTCAGTGCTGTGAGCGGCCCACTTCGTACCCCGCGCGGGCTTATCGAACGCTACCTGCGTACCGATACGACCATGTTTCCCGGATTCTCTGGCGGGCCGCTGGTCGATGCCGAAGGGCGCGTGGTTGGCGTCAACACCTCGTTTGGGCGTGGAATGCCTTTCAGTATCCCTGTTGGGGACGCCTGGAAGGTCGCAGAACAACTTGACAAACACGGATCGGTCAGGCGCGGCTATCTCGGAATTCGTTCACAGGTAGTAGAGCTCTCCTCCGCCGGGCAGAAGGCTCTTAAACGGGAGCAGGCCACCGGCCTGCTGGTGATGGGCATCGAGGCGGATACTCCTGCCAGCCGGGATGGTCTTATCGTCGGCGACATCCTGGTTGGTCTGAACGGGCATCCAGTTGGCGACCACGATGAACTCTTTGCGCGGCTGACCGGCGAAGTGGTCGGCATGTCCACCCCGATTGAAATTTTGCGCGGCGGGCAACCCCAGGTTTTGCAAGTTGTGATTGGTGAAGCGCTGTCTGTTCAAACGAATCGAGGCGGTCGCCATCATGGACAGGGCAGGGGTGAATGAAATTGGCGGAGGCCGGGTTTTGATGCGGGTGGCTGTCGTTGTATCGTCGCTAGCCCTGCGGGTGGGGTTGCGGGAGGTACTGAATGGTTTGCCAGGCGTGCAGGTTGTGGCCGAGGCCCCTCGCGCCGACGACCTGCCCTGGCAGGATGCTGATATCTTGGTCGTCGCTGCGCCAGGGGAACTCGTCGGGCTGGTAGAGTCCACCGAAACCTTGCCTCCGCTTTTGCTGCTGGGCGATGACCCTGGCGAGACGCGAATGCTTTCCGTTTTGAATGCGCCTGCCTGGGGCTTGCTTCCGTTAAGTGCGAGCGAAACTGAGCTGGAAGCCGCCTTGCGCGCCCTGGAAGAGGGCCTGTCGGTGGGCGCGCCTGCCTTGCTGCGCGGCCTGTTAAGACAGGCAAGCGCGCTCGAAGCGGCGGATTCGGCTCCTTTGCCCGACCCATTGACCGGACGCGAAATCGAAGTCCTGCAAATGATGTCTCAGGGGTTGGCAAACAAGCAAATTGGGCTGGCGCTGGGCATTAGCGAGCATACCGTCAAATTCCACCTGTCGTCGCTGTATACCAAACTGGGCGTTACCAGCCGCACCGAGGCTGTCCGCGCCGGGGCGCGGCGGGGATTGGTGGTATTGTGAATTAAAAGCCGGTTTGGGTGCGCAAGGATGCAAACAAGCGGTTCAGAAATCAAAAATCGGGACAACTCCCGATTAATGGATTGTTTTCTACTCGAATTGTGACGGTGAGCAGAATGCCGGCGAGATTTACAAAATTCGTTCCACTGGCAATGGGCACGTCTGATGGACCTTTATCACTGGCCAGAACAACCGGTTACCACCCTGGTCTCCAGACAGCAAGCAATTTACTTTTACGTCCAATCACACGGGGAAATATCATATTTTCATCATGGATGCAGACGGCTTGAAACAGCATTCCCTAGCAGCCTTAACCCGCCGCGTCAAATATCCATTCCCACTGAAAGCGCGCGCGCCGTTTCGATGAGATTTTCGCGCCTGGCATAGGCTTCTCGTCCCATCGCCAAATCCATTCCCATCAGCACCCCACCCACCACCGGCGGGGCATCCAGGCGGATAAATTTTGCCAACGGCGCGGTTGCCCGAACCGTTTCGCGCAGCGGGGCAATGATGTTTTCTCCGGCCTTATACACGCTTCCGGCCAAGATGACCTCCACCGGCTCGCGCTCTGCCTCGATTTGGCGGATGATGGCGCAGGCCAGTTCACCCAACTCGCGCCCGGCCCATGCCACAATCTGGAGCGCGGCAGAATCGCCCTGCCGCGCGGCCTGAAAGACGGGCATTGCCCAGCCTGAATCGGGCTGATATTGCCCCAGCGCCAGCCCGTGAACCAGGTCATACAGGCTGTTGGCTCCGGCTTTTTCGATGAAGAGCGGGGTGATGGCGGTCGGCGGCGCGCGCCGAATCCACTCGTAGTTGACGGCGATGATGGCCTGTTCGACAATTTCCCAGGCCCCGCCCAACTCGCCGAAGCGTGAGCCATGCCCGGTAATGCGTCCCGCCTGTCCGTTTTTTCCCCGTCCGCGTGCATTGTTCGACGAGCCGGCAGAGACGCACACGCCCCAGCCTTCGCTCGTCCCAGCGTACAGGCCAAGCGCGCTGTCGTTTTCCAGGTGCATCGGCATTGTCAGGCCGATTTCAGCCAGCGCAGTCACATGCGGTTCGTGTTCATCGTCCCAATCGTAGCCGGCCAGTCCCATTCCGGCGGCTTTTAGTTCTGAAATTGAGAGTTTGGCTTGGGCCAGGGCGTTTTGCGCAGCGGCGTGGATGGATTGTTTGAACCCTTCCCAGCCGACGCCTTCGTGGTTGCCTGGGCCGCCTAGCCCGTAGCCGAGCGCGTTGCCTTGTTCATCCGCCACCAGCGCGGCAGTCTTGGTGCTGCCGACATCGATTCCGAGAAAATATTGTTTGGTTGGCATGGTTCTCTCTTCTATTTGGGTGGGATGGAATTATACCTTGCCGGAAGTCAAGTTATAATCGTCGTGTTGATTTGGTGTTCTACTAGGCATTGCGGCGTCTTGCTGCCAGGAGGTGATAACGATGGTCGACCGTAGAGCAGAAATGCGAAGAAAGTTGGCGGCTTTTACCATGGTGCGCGATAAGCGCCAGGGCATGCTGCTGGGCTACCTGGGCAACCTGACCTTTCACGGCCTGCTGGTGATAGGGGAAAAGCCGCTGGAAGTCAACACGCGCATCACCCTTGAAATGGAATTCCCCGACGAATTGCCCGATACAGCCACCCGCTGCATGGTCATCGATGCCAGGGTTGCGCGCTGCGTCCCCGACCAGGAGAGTCCGCGCGAGTTGAATATCGGCTTTGAGTTCCTCGATGTCAATGAAGAGCAAACCCGCATTATCCAATCCCTGCTGGAGCGTTATTCCTTCCGCTACCAGAACTGATATAGTGGAGGCCGAAGCCTGACTTTGGACAAAATCGGGCGATTTTGGACTCCAGTCGGCCTTTTCTGATTGTTGAACGATGCGTGTTTCAAAACGGGAATTTGTGGGATAATCGCGCAGGTTATCCCACATTCCTTTGGAGCATCGATGATTCCTGGTTTGGATGGCCTGCGCGCTATTGCTTTCCTGCTCGTCTTTGCCTGCCACACCGATTACCTGCTGGTTGGCTGGACGGGCGTTTTGTTATTTTTTGTCCTCTCTGGCTTCCTGATTACCGGCATTCTCAACAAGATGAAAGCCCGCCTTACCGGCAGGGCGTTTTTCGTCAAATTCTATGGACGCCGTTTCTTAAGAATTTTTCCGCTCTATTACCTGTACCTGTTTCTGATGATGGGTGTCGCGGCCCTGCTGTTGGGGGTTGGCTATCGCATCAACTACATGAACGAGTTTTACCGGCAGGTTCCCTATGCTTTTGTTTACCTTTACAACTTTTTTTATGCCAGTTCGACCTTCGTCCAGCATAAATTCCTCGACCATTTCTGGTCTCTCTCGGTCGAGGAACAGTTTTATATCTTCTGGCCGCTTCTGATTTTTCTGACTCCCGAACGCTGGCAAAAAAGACTCTTCCTGGCTGTCATTGTCCTGACGCCGTTTTTTCGACTCGCCACCACCTATGCCCTGCGCTCGGGCCTGTTCCCGTTTTTTACCAGCGATATCCCGCTTGGCCTCTACCCCCTGCCATGGACGCACATCGACGCTTTTGCGATGGGAGCGTATATCTCTCGATATGAAATTCCAAAACCGAAATCTCAACTCGCCTTGCTACTGATTCTCGTTCCAGTGGCAGGATTCGCCAGCCAGTACATCTCCTCTGGAACGCTGACTCCTTCTGGTACTCTGATGGATTTAACCTCGCTGGGCTACACCTTCCCAATTGCGAACGCCTTCAAACACATCTGGGGTTATTCCCTGCTCAATTACTTGTTCGCCGTGCTGATTTATTGTGTTGCCCGTGAAGGACTGTTTATACGTCTGCTGGAATGGAAGCCGCTGGTTTACCTGGGCAAAATTTCCTACGGCATGTACGTCTTCCACTTCAGCATGACCTGGTTTGCGGCGCGTGTCCGCGATGTTGCGCCAATGTCTGAAGACCTTGCCAAGTCATTGACCGCCCTGATTGCGTTTGCGTTGACGTTTGGGCTTGCCTCGCTGAGTTATCGATTCGTTGAAAATCCCCTCCTCAACCTGAAAGACCGTTATTTTGGGATACAAAAATAAGACACATCCCGAAACCTTCGGAATAGTTGCGAATAATTTGTGGTATAATTGCGCCGCTTCCCACCTGGCGGAGCACCATTTTGCCTGGGACGGGCAACAAGCGTCCCTGGGCGGGTTAGATAGCCTGAAAAGGCCCACCCCCGCCAAACTCACTCCGTCTCGCGTTCCAGCGGGAACGAGCGGCAGACGGAAAACAAAAGGAGAAAGAATGGCAGTTATCTCAATGAAAGCCCTCTTAGAGAGCGGCGTCCATTTCGGGCATCGCACCAACAAGTGGGACCCACGCATGAAGCCGTACATTTTCACCGAGCGTAACGGCATCCACATCATCGACCTGCAACAGACGGTCAAATCGCTTAACACGGCCTATAACATTACCCGTGACGCTGTTATGAATGGCGGAACCGTTCTGTTTGTCGGCACCAAGCGCCAGGCTCAGGAAACCGTCCGCGAAGAAGCCATCCGCTGTGGGATGCCCTACGTCACCGAGCGCTGGTTGGGCGGTATGCTTACCAATTGGAACACCATGCGCGCCCGTATTGACGAAATGGAACGCCTGGAAGCCATGCGCGACAGCGGTGACATCAACCGCCTGACCAAAAAAGAGGGCTTGCTCATTCAGCGCGAAATCACCCGTCTGCAAACCCGCCTGGAAGGCGTGCGGCACATGAAGCGCCTGCCCAGTCTAGTATTTATTGTTGATGTTGGGCGCGAATACGCCGCCGTGCACGAGTGTAACCTGCTCAACATTCCGGTGCTGGCGCTGGTTGATACCAATTGCAACCCCCAGAATGTCGATTACGTCATCCCCTCCAATGATGATGCCATTCGAGCCATCAAACTACTGGTTGCCAAAGTGGCCG
>Ga0101944_10004220_pt1 | contig 18198 bp, 9 predicted proteins | sample DewCreD2012metaG_FD_75245 | JGI IMG/M metagenome (GOLD analysis project Ga0101944, IMG submission 75245) | Hot spring sediment bacterial and archeal communities from British Columbia, Canada, to study Microbial Dark Matter (Phase II) - Dewar... ... | reverse complement strand
AACTGGACCATCCAGATAGGCGAACCGGAAGGAACACGCCCTTCATTCGTAGTAGGCGGGTCAAGCGCTACGAACGACGGAGCCGTCTGTTCGGGCACTGTCCAGGCTGGGATGGGTGGTGCGGTTGCCCTGTATCTCGGTTCGTTTGTTGTAGCGCAAAAAGCCGGATGGAATGGGACGAATGTCACTTGCCTCGGGCTTGTGGATTTTTCGGGCGTATCCAATGGTCTGCTTGATCTGCGCGCCTCAGCCGCGAATGCGGCATTTAGGATTGGATTCCGGCCTAATGCTTCCGGCGTGGTCCGGCTCGGCAGCCATTGGACAATACACGTGGACTATCCGATGACCAATGACATAACCAAACAGACCGATCTGTACGTAGGAAGCCTGGGCGCCAACGGCACGCTTCAGGCTTCCGCTTGCACTTTCAGCGGGCGGTTTCGCCGCTTCTACATCGGGGGGAACGCGGGAGGAGATAAAGGGGGTTATCCCACCGGCACGCTCGACCTTGCGACCGGAATCATCGGGGAGCAGGGAGTAGCGGCCGAGGGAATACACGTGGGAAACGCCCTTGATTATAGCGGCATTCTTAAACTCCCCAAAGGGGTTGTAACGACGCTGCAACTATACGTGGGCGATGACGACTCCGGAGCCAACAAGGGGGGGTCGGGATACCTGGCTTTGTTTGGCACAACAGTCAACGTGACGAGCAACTACGGCTATTATGTTTACACAGGCGCGAGTCAGTTCCGGATCTCGATGTCCGGTCGTGTCGATTACTACGTGGGAACGACCAATGGTCTGTTCCTGGATAATCCCAGCACGCATCCGGCAGGTTGAGGGTTATTGATTGATTCGACGAATGTGCATGCGGGAACGGGCGGACTGAAATTCACCTTCACGGCTGACCCTCCCGGCTGGACAGTGGCCGGTTCGGTCAATCGAGAGAGCGTGTTTTATGCGCTCAAATGGGCGGGCACCAACAACACGGCCTATCTGACCAACCTTTGGCGTGGCGCCGACGGGATCGTTGGGACGAGCGACGATAAGTTGGCGTGGGACACCTCTGCCCTCTCCCCGCTCTTCAGAGAAGCCATATCTATCTTTTATGACGCTTCGGATAACGCGACGTATCTCGGTTGCTATGTTCGACGAGCGAATAGGGGAACAGTGGTGATAATTCGATGAACAAGGAGGTTGCCATGAGCGCAGTACAACCGAGCTCAGACCTTGCGTTTGAGAGATGGCCAAATTGTCTGACCTGTCTGGCCGAACAAGGTGTTCGGGGGCCAGGCGGTTTTGATGGCATGCGCAAAAGGATGGAAGCAGCGGCTGGGAGAGAGATGCCATTTTCCGAAGCGGGGGCATTGGGCCAGACCGCGGCATCTGGCGGACTGTGGCCGATCGCAGGGTTGGGGATGAAGTTTCTGTTCGTTTTGGTTGTCGTAGTTCTGGGTGGGGTGCGTGGTTTGGCAGCGACCAAGACATGGAACGGGACTGGGGACTGGTTTCTTGATGTTGGAAACTGGAGCGGAGGGGTACCTGCTGATGGAGACGATGCTGTGGTGGCTTCCGGCACTGTGACGCTTACCAGCAGCACGCCGTCTCTTGCGTCTTTCACCCTAAACGGAGGGACTGTCATAGCATCGAATTGGTTGACCGCCATTCGAGCCACGGATGTGTGGCTGAACAATGGCACCCTGACATGCGCGGGTCCCTTCAGCGGGACTGAAACATCCAACCGGGTCTATATTGTTTGTTCCAACCTCACGTTGGCGGCGGCAGCGAGCATTAATGTGGCTGGGAAGGGGTACAGGGCCCAGGAAGGCCCGGGGGCTTCTGATGCACCTGATCGCGGCGCGAGTCACGGTGGGAAAGGACGCTACAGCATCAAGCAGCCCTACGGATCGCTGGAGTATCCGGAAACACCGGGAAGCGGGGGCTGGAATGAAGCATACGGGGCAAGTGGTGGTGGAGTTGTACGGATTTCGGCGTCCGGCACAGTTGTCATAAACGGCATGATCAATGCCGACGGCGGCTATGGTTATCAAGGTGGTCCGAGTGGTGGGTCTGTTTTAATTGAGTGCCACAGCTTCGCAGGTGCTGGAACTCTTAGCGCAAGGGCCATCGACCAAGCTCATGGTACTGCTGGAGGAGGCGGGGGGCGCATCGCTGTTCACTACAGTGAGATTGGCGATCCTGTACCGACATCCATGACATTCAACGTCCTGGGCATGGGGCTGAGCCTTGGATTTTTCCGGGATCCAGTGCCTCTGCTAAACGGGGAGATGGGCACGGTGTGGCTATCAGATACCAATTTCGTGTTGCAGCAGACTATGAACCGTCTGGGAGGTTTCCTGCATGTTCCTGGTTTTACGGCTTGGTCGGTCGCTGATCTGACTGTGAATGACCTTGCTGTGGGGCTTCCATCTAACTTCGCCCTGACAGTTGGCAACAGCTTGGTGATCAACGGGAACAGCGCTGGGTTGGAACTGGCAGCAGGCGCGACACTTGCCTGTGGAGGAACCATCACCGTTGCTCGAACGAGCGGTTTCTTCGACGGAGCCCAACTTGTGCTCGATGAGAGCAACCTCGTGACGGTGGCGGGCGATCTCATGGTGAACAATGGGATTGTCTGGACCAGACGACCCCAGGGGTTTCTCTGCAACGGTGATTTTTCCCTCACCAACGCTTCACGCCTATGGGTGTACAGCGCGCCTACGAACGGCACAGGACCTGAATATGGCACGCTAATTGAGGTTGGCGGCACATTCGCGGTTCAAAGCGATGCTGTCGTCAACGTATTTTGTGACTCCTTCAACGGTGGCGGCGCACTTTTCCGGGTGGGCGCATGCAACGTGGCCGCAGGAGGGAAAGTGGACTCAGTCGGACGTGGTTATGCGGTTAATTACGGTCCCGGCGCTGGCGGTTATATACAGGGCGGTGCGCATGGAGGACACGGGGGACTGAATCCTCTGTTGCCCTACGGATCAGTGCAGATGCCGACCGCGGCTGGCAGCGGCGGGGGTAACAATCCTCCCGATGCTACTCCCGGGGGAGGTCTGATCTGGGTTGACGCGTTGCCGTCCGGAACAGTGACTGTGGATGGGGTGCTCGATGCGAGCGGGCCATTTGATTACAACCACTACAGTGGCAAGGGCGCAGGGGGTTCGATCTTGGTCAGATGCCACACCCTCCGCGGGAGCGGCATGCTGCGCGCGGCAGGGGGGTACTCAAGTGCTGTAGGAACTGCAGGAGGTGGAGGAGGACGTATTGCGGTGGCATATGTCGCGTCGTCGTTTGCTGGCATAATGGAGGTGCCCGGCGGTGTGGGAGACTGGGCTTCCGGCAAGACGGGCACGATCTTTCGCTGTCATAGCCCTGTGGCGAATGCAACGTTCGCGGATGGCCCGGCGCCTTGGATGGAAACAAGGCTGAGCCGGGACAGCGATGACATCGTGATCGACCGCCTTGTCTCGCAGTGGAACGGCCTGAAGCGATTGCAGTGGACTGATACGTCGCGCGATGGTCTGGGCAATGAAATTCCAAATGTTGTCACCTATATTGTCAGGGGCCTGGTTCCAAGCAGTCCTGCCGCGGCATACGTTGACGATGTGCGCGTGCCCGGTATTCGGGCAGCATCTGAGGATGGCACCCTGACGCTGAGCGGCGTGACCCTGAGCCCATCTGTCACAGTGCGTATCGAGCTCGGGCTCAAGGGGACTGTCTTTTTGATGCGGTAAGAGGTTTGAGAGAACGCATAAAGCGGAGAGGAAAGAGAGGAAAAGCAAGGGCAGTGGTAGTCCCGGATTTTGACATTGGCCCCAGTGCGGCGGATTATCGCCATGGGGAATTGATGAATTGATCCGGCAGTGGCAAGGGAAGAAGGAGCTTTACATTGCGTTTTTCTTTTGAAGAAAAGAGAGATCTGCGCGGTTGGCGCACTCCATCCGGAACCGGGAATCTTGAACTCTCGTCGCGGCATGCCAAGGATGGAACCCATTCTTTGAAGTGGTCGTGGAGCCGGCGTGCGCCTCTGATTTGCCAGGAATTCCGCATTTCCGTTGCCGAAGGGTCTTCGGCCGGAATGGAGGGATGGATCTATTGCGAGACCCCGATGCCGGGCAGCCTCCGCTTCTGCCTGGGGCAAAGGGCCTCGGACAAGCGTGGCAATGCGCCAGCGTACGCGTTCCAAGTCAACCTTGGCTTCACTGGCTGGCGCATGTTCCGTATCGTGTTCGATTCCGATGCCAGGGCAAAAGACCAGCCTCCGGCCGGTTCTGTGGATCGGCTCGAAATCTGGCCGCCGGAGGAGACGGTCTCGGGGTGTGTTTATCTCGACGCAATCGAAATTGCTTCCGCTATCTCAAGCCAGCGGACCGACGATTTCCAGATCCCTGAGCATGGGCCGGGCGCTGACCCTTGGCACCTCTTCTATGCCCGTCAAAAACCTTGCCGGCCGCTTCCTGACACGATCACGGAGGAAGACAAGCAGGATTTCGCGCGTATTCGGGAACGCTACTTCCGGTGGCTTCTCGGTCCGGACCTGGACCGCCGGAAATCCCTTCTTCGCCGCGCGTATGATGACAGAGAAGCTTACATTCACCGGGGCTGGGCCGCGTTCCGCCGGCTCGGCGTCCGACGATTGCCTGATGGCTCTCCTTCAGGTCCCGGCCTGTTCGGACATGCCTCAGGGAAAACGAGTTTTTATCACGTTTTCTACGATGCGCTGCTTCCCCTGGCGTTCGACTGGGCGCTCCACAAGCGCCAGGAGGCGCGCGAGGCGGCCCTTCTTCTGTTCGATTATGTCCACGATCAGGGATGGGCGGAGGGAAGCGGGCTGGGATCGCTGTGGCTCAACTGTCTGGTGTTCGCCCCGTACTGCCACGCCATTGCGCTGTTGCGCGGGGAACTGGCCGCCACTGGGCGGCTGGACCGCGCGATTCGGACGGCCTTCTGGTATCAGACGTTCGGCAAGTCGTTTCTCCGCTTCGACGGCGATTTTGTCGAGACCAACGCCGATGCCCTCCGCAGCATCGTCTTCACCTCCCTTGTGATGGTTCTCATGCTGGAGGACACGCCGCAAAAGGCGCAGTATATGGAGGGGTGGCGGGCATGGCTTCACGATGCGCTTCAGATTTCCCCCCGTTTCGCCGGGGTCTTCAAACCCGACGGTCTGGGCTTCCATCATCATGGCGTGTATGCCGGCGCGTACGCTCCATGTGCATACGAATTTTGTTCCCTCATGGCATGGCTGGTCCATGGAACTCGGTTTGCGCTTTCTGCAGAAGCCCGCGGCGTGCTGAAACAAGCTCTTTTAACCCAGGACGTGCTGACCAATGCCTACGATATTCCGTATGCGGTCATGGGGCGAATGCCACACCCTGGGCTGCGGCTTTTTTCAGCTTATGCGTTTCTGGCGTTGGCCAGCGATCCGCCCGACCCGGACCTCAGCGGTATTTTCATGCGCCTCTGGAAACCTGGCGAGCCTCGTGTCCGCCCGCTTCTGCGGATGACGCTTGACAGTCGGGGGGGACAGTTCCTGTGTCTCCATACGCCGGGCCGCCTGCAGATCCTCCAGGAGTTCGCAGAAAGGCGTTTGCCGGCCGGACCGCCTCCAAACGGGTTCTGGGTCAAACCGTGGGGTGCTCTGGCTGTCCAGAGGCGGAAGAATTGGCTGGCTGCTGTCAAGGGGTGGAGCCAGTACGTGTGGGACTTCGAAATGCATCCGCGGTCCTGGGCGCCAAAGTGGGAAGAAAATGTCTATGGCCGCTACATTTCATATGGAACCCTGCAGTTGCTGACATCAGGCAAACCGGTCAACCCCGTTGACAGCGGCTGGAATCTCGAACGAGGGTGGGACTGGTGCCGCTGGCCCGGCGCCACAGCGCCGCATCTCACGCTCCGGGAAATTTATGATCCCCGGACAAGCTGGGCCACCCGCTTTTTCTCCGCAGCCGAATTTGCGGGCGGCGTGAGCAGTAGGGGGCGGCAGGGCGTTTTTGCCCTCAAGATCCACGAACACTTCTATGACCCCACCTTCCTGGCCTTCAAGACCTATTTCTTTTTCGACGATGAAATCATCTGCCTCGGCTCCAACATCCAGAGCCGCGATCCGCATCGGTTCGGAACGACTCTTTTCCAATGCTGGATGCGGGAGCGACGGATGCCGATTTATCTGAATGGGCGGATGATTTCCGAGTTTCCGTTCCGCTGGTCGGGAAGGAAAGGCCATAGCGCCCTTCTCATGGACCCGTATGGCAACGGTTACTGGGTTCCGGACGCCGGCCGGATCCACCTCATGCGAGGGCCGCAGCAGTCCCGGGACGCGTGGAATCGCGGGCCGACCTCCGGTCCGTTCAGTACCTGCTGGTGGGACCACGGATGCGCTCCTCGGGACGATGGGTATGGCGCGGAGCGGTATCACTATGTCGTGTTGGTTCAGACGAAGCCATCGGCTTTGGAGCGTTATGCGGCCCGGCCGCCCTACCGCGTGCATCTTCAGAATCATCAGGCGCACATTCTGGAGCATTTCGGCCGCCGGACCATGGCCTACGCAGTGTTTGAGACTGACTGGGAGATTCCTTACGGAACGTTGGCCCGCACCGATACGCCGGTGCTTGTCATGATCCAGGAGATCGGCGACGTCCGGATCCGGCTCAGCCTTGCGGACCCGGATCTGCGTCTGCCCAAACGGCGCAACATGGGTTATCTCAACCACGAAGCCGTGGCCGTGCCGTCTCGGCCTTCGATGGTTCGATTGAAGTTGCTGGGCCAATGGCGGTTGGTCGGTTCAGAAGATGGCGTTTCTGTCAAGACGATGCCGGCCGAGGACCGCACGCTGATCGAAACAATATGTCGTTATGGCCTGACGCGGGAGTTGGAATTGGAACGCGTGTGCAGGCCGGCTTAAAAAAAGGAGGGCGAGAAGTGAACAACAGATCAAGTGGAACTGTTCGATTGGCCGTGGCGGGCGCCGTGATCGCGGGAGCCGCTTTGGCCGCTGTGCCTGTCGCACGCGAGGGGCGGCCCGTCGCGGTTATTGTGCACAACGGTTGGACCAACCCAGCGCCTTGCCTGTCGGCCAATCATGTTCGACAGGGGCATATTACCTCTCCAGCCGAGGCGCTGCGGGATTATCTCAAACAGATGACCGGTGCGGAATTGCCCTTCGCGGCCAATCTGGATGAGGCGGGCGACAAGCCTGCGATTGTGCTGGAAGTCAGTAATGAAATGTCAGCGACGGCTGCCGGCGATCCGGTCGCCCTTCAGTCGTACCGCCTCCATACGGAGGGGTCGCGACTGTTTCTGACGGCCGCCAGTCCTCTGGCGCTTCACTACGCGGTCTTCGGTCTGCTCGAGGATCACCTGGGGTGTCGTTTCTACACCTTTGCCCGCAAAGGGCTGAGTTACGCCGGCAAGGGCTTCGAGGTTGTTCCATCGCAGGCGAACCTGACACTGCCTGAGCTGAATGATTTACAAAAGCCGAGCTTTGCCAATCGGGGCATTATTTTCTGGATGGGGAGCTATCCCTGGATTCTCAAGAACCGAGGCATCGGAATTCCCGCAGACCCGGTCAGCGGCGCTGTGAGCGCGCATCACAATTTCTACGATCTTGTTCCGCCTCACGACAAAAAGGTGGGCAACGAGGACGTCAAAGGTCTCTTTGCCGAGCACCCGGAGTTTTATCCGCTCAATGAAGCGGGCCGTCGCGAACCGACATGGGCCATGGGACTGTGCGGCACCAATCCTGATCTGCCCAAATTCCTTGCCGAGGGACTCAAGCGGGAGATACGGAAGCAGATGGCCCAGGCAGGAGGCCAGCCGCTGGATTGGAGCATGCCTCTCCGGGCGGCTCAGGGCGACGGTTTCAGCGGCTGCCAGTGTCCTGAATGCCGCAAGCTGGTGGCCGCGGAGCAGTCGGAAGCCGCTCCCCTGATCCTGATGCTCAACCGGGCGCTCGATATTCTGGGTCAGGAGTATCCCCAGGCCCGGGTGATCACCTTTGCCTATTTCGATAGTCTTGCTGCCCCGAAAACGATCAAACCTCATTCCAACCTCTGGATCAATGTGGTCTCCAGCACGATCAGCCAGAACCCTGCCGGCGACCAGATAGGCCTGATCGCCGGCAATCCGGCGAACCGCGACTATGCTCAGGCGCTTCAGGAGTGGCCGCAGATCGCGCCCCGCCGTGTGACGGTCTGGCACTGGGACACCTACCGAGCAGAGTGGCCATCCATGTTTGCTGTGGCCCGGAATCTGCGCTACATGCATGAATGCGGTGTTTACGGCGTCAATCCACAATTCTGCGGCGGGCCGTGGACCGATCTTCTGGCCTGGCTTTATCTTAAGCTCATGTGGAACGTTGACCAGGATGGCGACCGTCTTATCCGCCAGTATTGCGACGATAGCTTTGGACCTGCAGCCGGCCGCCATGTCTACGACTACCTCAAGGAGGCATGGGAAGGTTACGCGGGCAGCGTTCACGTGCCGAGCGCGGTCCGCTGGAGCGGCTGGACCCCGACTCTGCGGCTCAAACTGTTTCCCGCTTCGCGTCTCCACCGGATGGAAGCAATCATGGATCGCGCCCTGAAAGCCGCAGAACGGGCGGGAGATCCTGTGCGCCTCAGCAATCTGATCGCCGCGCGCGGTCAGTCTCTCGATATCTTGGTCATGGATGAAATAAGCAGCAGCGGGCGCCCGTGGGGTCCGGTTCGCTCGGCGGATGATGGCGGCATGTGGTACGTCCCCGGCGCTGATGTCCGCGCTCCATCCATCCTCCTTCGGGCCCGACTGGGCATCGTCTCTGACGGCGGGGGCGAACATGGCGTGCTTCGCGGCCTTGCAGGTGTTGGCGCTGCATTGGGCGGACCTCTCGTCTCCTTGTCAGGGCCATCGGGCACGGCCCATGTCTGCCCTGACCTGTCAGGACAAATCGTCAGTTATGTCGAAAAAAGTTCCGGTCGCGAATTGCTCGCTTCTCAATGTCAGTCCGGAGGCTACAAGGATGAGTTCACAGGAATCTCCGCCCAGATCTGGCTGCCCCCGCAAAAGGTGGCCGATGTCCTTGCGCGGTCTAATGACGATTGGTCGCGACTCTGGAGTCTCTATCAACCTCCGCAGCCCGACCGCCTGGACACTCATCTGGTGCTTTCTCCGCCCTTCTGGGGATTCGACGCCAGCCGTGTCTTGAAGCGTTCAGTGCGGGTGACCGAAAACGGTTTGGAGGTTTCACGCGTGTTCAGCGGTCCGTTGGACAATCCAAATCGTTTTTCGACCAGATGGCGGCTGGCGCTGCCGGACCCGCAGCATGCCAAGGTGGCCCTGACTGGCGGCGGGCTGGATGAACTCCTTGACCTGCGATTTGCCGTGCCAGGCGGGATTCGAGGGGTCAAAGCCGGGGAACGTTTGCCGGGGTTGGATGCCATGGATGAGCGTTTCGATACGGTCATTGCCGTTTCGGACGTCGAGCCGGTCAAGCGGCCGATCCGGTCCGGCAGCACGGATACGCTTGCCATTGCTCTCGACCGCGGGGATGGTACAGCCGCTGTTCTTCAGACATCCGCGCAGGGGTGGGAGAGCGTTGAACTCAAGGCGATCGTGCAGGATCGGGTACTCGAAGTCACCCTGGTCGGCGCGGCAGTGAGCGCTCCGGAGAGCCGTACGAACGAATTGGTTCTTCCAACTCAGGTGCTGAGCTCCCGCAAGGTTCCCCGTGCAAGTACCGGATCGGCACAAATCGAGCCTGCGCCTTCCATGCCATCGCCTCAGCCGTCCATCCGCATCACCGGCCCCTCGATGGGCATCAATGAACGCGATGGAGCGGAATTGGTCTGGATTCCGGAAGGTTCGTTCTTGCGGGGCAGTCCTGAAAATTGCGGAGGTTCGGATGAGAGACCGCGGCGGGAGATTTACCTGGACGGCTTCTGGATCTACCGGACGCCGGTGACGGTGGCGCAGTACAGGAAATTCTGCGAGGCGACATCCAGGAAATTTGAGCCCACCTGGGGTCAGGGCATGCACAGCAAACCGGAGGGCGAGGAGGGGGCCTATGCGGTGCAGTGCAATTGGTACGAGGCCGAAGCGTATGCGAAGTGGGCCGGCGCGGTGTTGCCGACCGAGGCGCAGTGGGAGAAAGCGGCGCGGGGCACCGATGGCCGGGAGTATCCATGGGGCAACGAATGGAATCCTGAAAAATGCGTCAGCATGGAAAACACTGTGTACCGATTCTCCCCGGGCTTCCGGCCGGTGGGCAGTTATCCGGAAGGCTCCAGCCCCTATGGCGTTCTCGATATGGCCGGGAACGTGTGGGAGTGGGCGGCGGATTGGTATGACGCAGAGTATTACGGAAAGGCGCCGTCGAGGAATCCTTCGGGGCCTGAAAGAGGGATTCACAAGGTCTTGCGGGGGGGCTGCAGCTTCTTTGACGAAAGATTCAGCCGGTGCGCGGCCCGCATGCCCATGCCGCCTCATGTCCGGGATTGGACGCCCACGGGCTTCCGTTGTGTGATCGTTCCTCGTCTTGCCGGTGAAAGGCCGCCGGCGCAGGCTCGGTAGGCCATTGTTTGAGCATGACCGTACTGAGCCGCATTCTGGGAATAGAGCGTTCAGCCAGGACTGGGATCGAACCGGAGACACAGAAACCTGTGGCTTCGTATGGGGATTGAATTGAGGCCGTGGCAAGGGATGAACCCGCGTCCTGTGTTTGAGACATGAGCCGCGGGAATAACCTTGTGTTGTGACGCGACGTGGCTTGTGCGGCCACTGCAGAGAGCAGGAATGTGTGTCCACAGCATCGGGTCAGTTAGCGAGATTCGGAATGAAGGAGGAACGATTCGTGGAGAATGATCGTCTGATCACGGGCCTGTCGCTGGCCCGCCACTATTGGCAGGGCCGAGGGACAGGACCCTGGCTCACTGCAATTACAGAGCCGACATATCGTCAGATGGCCGACCCATCCCAGCCCGACCTGGACGCAGTGGCCGACGCGGCCGCGGCATGCCTCCGCGCGGATCTTGCGGACGCCGACCCGCGGACGATTCCAGCCGTCTGCGCAGACTTCGGAACCATCAGCACTGCCAGCCTCTACGGAGGACGCATCCTCACGGCTCGAGATGGAGGCAAGGTCCATATTGAGCCGGTCGCGCACAGTCCCGGCGACCTGGAGAGCCTCCTGCCCCGGCCGTTCGAGGAGTCGGATTTTCAACGCGCGGTGGACTTGTGGAAGCGTGTATGCGATCGGATGGAGAGCGATCAGATCGGGCTCCGCACCCCGGATTTTCAGGGGCCGCTCAATACCCTTGCGCTGATCATGGACCAGCAGGAGATGCTTGTCGCCATGTACGAATCCCCAGCGGCGATTCGTGCGGCTCTGGACAACATCACCAGTACGCTTATCGCCTATCACCAGCGTTTGCGCAGCGAGGTTGGCGCAGGACGAGTCGTGGGCAACATATGGCCGTACACTGTGCTGCCCGACGATCTTGGCGCGTCGCTGACTGAAGATTTGTGGCCGCTTCTCGGGCCGGACCTTTACGCGGAGTTTGGTTTGCCATGCCTGCGCCGGATTGCCGAAGCGTTCGGCGGCGTTCAGATCCACTGCTGCGGCTCGTATGCTCATCACCTGCCTGCGCTCAAAGCATCCGGGATTCTTGTGCGAGGGCTCGAATTTCATCACCCATTCACGCAATTCGAGAGCGTTTATAAGGTCTTCGGAGACTCGATCGTTTATATTCCGTATCGTTTCGGGTCATGCCAGGACTATCCAGACACGGCTTCCTTTGCGGAGGCGCTGCTGCGGCAGGGTTCGCGCCGCACGCGGTTCTGGTTCGCGACAACGCGAGGGTCAGGAGATGAGGAATCACTGCGAGGGGTCATGGCCTGCCAGTGGCTCGGGGAGGAAACGAGCCGTTAGCCCTGCACCGGCCGGACCGGCGGGGCTGCCGGGGTGAAAGTTTTCGTTTGAGAACGGGGAGGACAGGAAAGATGCTGAGAGTCGGTCATATCGGATGGTTGGGGACAGAGGAGGGACCGGGATACAAGACCGTGGCGTGGTGCGACATCAATGCGGCTAAACTCCAGGCGCAGGCCAGCCGTCACCCGGGCATCGCAACCTATACGGACTATCGGGAGATGCTGCGGAAGGCGAACCTGGACATCGTAATGATCGCCTCGCCGAACTTCTGCCATGCCGAACAGGCAATTGCCTTTCTCGACGCGGGCGTTCATGTTTTTCTCGAAAAGCCCATGGGAGCCACTGTCGCGGAATGTGACCGGATCCTCGCGGCCTGGAAGCGCAGCGGACGGAACCTCGGCATTGACTTCGAGGTGCGAGTCTCCCCGTTTGCCCAGAGGATTAAGGCGCTTATCAACAGCGGCGAGTATGGCAGCCTTCGCCGGATCGAGTACATTCACCATCAGGGCGCCTGGCTTGCCGGCGGCCCTCAGGCGTGGCGTCTGCGTCCTGAAACGACCGGGGGGCTTCTTCCCGAATGCCCGATCCACTACATTGATATCTTCCGCCTCTTTGCCGGCGAGGTGGACTCAGTCCAGAGTGTTGCCGGTCCGAATGTGCTGCCCCAGTATGGCATTCCGGACAACATCTGTTCTCATTTCTTCTTCGAAAACGGGGTTCTGGCGACGCTGCTGACCACGCACACCCACAGCGCGGTTCCCAGGGATGAACACGACTGGCGGAATACCGCCGACTACATGGCGCCGATGGGTCATGACATGTCCATGATCTTTACGCTGACCGGCGGCTCCATCGCCGTGGACTTTCTCCGTCCCGCTGTTCAGGTCCATCGCTTCGAGGAGTGGCCTCCTGGATCGCGCGGAGTCCGAGTCGTTCAGGAGCGTGTGGAAGACTACAGGGCGCTCGGGATGATGGCCTTTTTCCACGACTGTTCGCTTCAGCGCAATGAATTTCTGCGGCGGTGTGTGGAAGGGCTTCCGCCGGTTCAGGATCCTGTGGATGCCTGGAGGACTCACCGGGCGACATTTGCCGCCGAGCAATCCGCCCGCGAGAACGGCCGGAGAATCCAGGTTGATTACGCCCTCCCCTTTTAGCGATGACTGAACGTGTGCTCTACGAAAATCCTCTGGCCTCGCCCTCCGATGTGGCGGGCTGGCGCATGGAAGGGCCTGGAACCGTCAGTTTTCCCCGCGGCGCCATGCGTCTGGAAAGCACTGCGGATCCCGGCCCGGATGAGGATCAGGACGCTAACCAGCGCGCCAATCTCGTTTTCTGGTGCCCGGAGGTCTTTCCCGATCACATAGCGATCTCATGGGATTTTCGGCCTCTATACGAGCCGGGTCTGGCCATCCTCTTTTTCGCGGCGGCGGGGCAGGGGGGCCGCGATCTTTTCGATCCCTCCCTGGCGCCCCGCAACGGCCCGTATTCGCAGTATCACCATGGTGATATCAATGCCTTGCATGTCTCTTATTTCCGACGCCGGTATGGCCACGAACGCGCCTTCAACCTCTGCAATCTCCGCAAGAGTTATGGATTTCACCTCGTGGCTGCCGGCGCCGATCCCATCCCCAGCGTCAAAGACGCCGTCGGGTTCTATCGGCTCACGGTCATCAAGTCCGGGCCGGACGTGGAATTCCGGATTCGGGGTCCTGCTTCCCATCACCCCGAACTCACGGTGCTGCGATGGCGCGACGATGGCCGGAGCTTCGGTCCGGTTCTTGGCGGCGGCCGGATCGGGTTCCGGCAGATGGCTCCCCTGATCGCCGAATACGCCCGGCTGCGGGTCGTGGCCATAACTCCCGGCGTGGGAGGGGCGGCATGAGCGCCTCTGGCAGGAACCACCCCCGGAGGCACTGAGGCGAGGCGGCCCTTGTTGGCATGAGCCTGCGTGCCGGGGCTCTTGCCCGGCGCCGTGAAATGCCGTACAGATAAGCCGTGGGTCGGAATACTGGAGGAGGGTTAGCAGGAATGAGGGGGCGCGAGGTGATTCTCCTGAATGACGATTGGCTGTTCTGGAGCGAGGACAACCCTGCAGTCGCGCGCGGCGGAAAGGTGGTCAGGAGCGGGGAGGCAGTGACTCTTCCTCATACGAATGCGCTGATGCCGGCGAACATGTTTTCGGAAAGACGGTGGCAGCGTGTCACCTGGTACGGACGCGTGCTGAAGACTCCTTCGGATCCGGCCCGCAGGCGTGTGATTCTGGAATTCGACGGAGTGATGATGACGGCGGACGTTCATGTAAACGGACGTCATGTGGCGGCTCATCGTGGAGGATACGTCGGTTTCCGCGTTGATGTGACCGATTCGCTGATCCGGCGGGCCGACGCTGCGAACTGGGTAGCTGTTCGCGTGGATTCGCGCCTTCATCCGGACATCCCCCCATGCGGGCGAGTCATGGATTACCAGACCTTCGGGGGAATATATCGCGAAGTGAGGGAATATATTCTGCCGGAGTGTCACATCGAGGACCTGTTTGTCATGACACCGGATCCCCTGCGGCCGGCTAAAACAGTCGTTGCTGCTGTGACAGTGCGCAACACCGGCCCCTCGGAATGGACCGGATCGTTGAGGCTGGAGCTGCTGGCCGGGCGGAGGCGCCGACTCGCTGCGGGAAGCGACATGGCCTGTCATGTTCCTCCGGGCAGTTCGGCGGATTTCCGGTTGACCCTGGAAAATTTGCAGGATATCCAACTGTGGGAGCCGGACGATCCAGCACTGTACCGCGCTCGCGTTGTCATGCGCGACGGGTCCGGTGTCGGCGATGCTCTTGAAACCCTGTTCGGTTTCCGGGAAGCGCGGTTCACGAAGGAGGGGCCTTTTGTGTTGAATGGCCGGCCGCTCAAACTCATTGGTTTGAACCGCCATCAGACCTTCCCCTACATCGGAGCTGCTGCGCCGGCGCGTCTTCAGCGGTGCGACGCCGATATACTGAAATACAAACTTGGTTGTAACGTGGTGCGGACAAGCCATTATCCGCAGTCGCCTCACTTCCTGAACCGCTGCGACGAAATTGGCCTGCTTGTATTCGAGGAAATTCCCGGCTGGGGCCACATCGGCGATGAGGTCTGGAAAGATCTCGCCTGCCGCGATGTCGAGGCCATGATTCGGCGGGACCGGAACCACCCATCAATTATTCTGTGGGGCGTGCGCATAAACGAGTCGGCCGATGATCACGATTTTTATGCGCGCACCAACGCGCTGGCACGGCGTCTGGATCCCACGCGGCCGACCGGGGGGGTACGGTGGGGCGTCAAAAGCGAATTTCTGGAGGATGTGTTCACTTCGAACGATTATGCCTACAACCCTCCGAAGACGATCATCAACGAGCCGCCGGTGACTCCCTATCTTGTGACCGAGTTCGGCCCTCTGGTTGACGCCAGGAGAACCGCTCCGATGGAGATTCAGGTGCGGTGGGCGCTGGGGCATGCGGAGATTCTCAATGCGATCATGGGACACCCGCGGATAGCAGGCGGCATCGGATGGTGTGCTTTCGACTATGCTTCGCAGGATTCTCTGACAGTTGACGGAGTCCAACCCTGGGGCGCGTACGACATGTTCCGAATTCCCAAGCTTGGCGCCGCTGTGTATGCGAGTCAGATGGATCCGGCGGTGCAGCCGGTCCTTCAGGCTGCCACACGATGGAAGGTTGGCGATCAGGCAGGCTTCGATCCCAATGAGCAGGTCATGAAGACAGGACATGACGCTCCCCTGGTCGTGTTTACCAATTGCGACCGTGTGGATGTGTATATCGGCGATGAACATCGCGGAACGTTCACTCCTGCCCGCGATCGCTTTCCGCATCTGCCACACCCGCCTGTGTTCTGCACAGGTCTTGGCACTCTGTGGGGCCCTTCGTGGAAATCCCTGAAACTTGTCGGGTGGTTGGGGGATCGGATGGTTGCCGAGCAGATTTTCCCTGCGACCCACGACGCTCTTGCCCTCGAAGTCACGGTGGACGATCGCAGCCTTCGGGCGGACGGTTCGGACATGACACGGGTGGCGATCCGTCATACGGATGGGTTCGGGAATGTCCAGAATCTGAGTCGGGTCGCAGTTCTTCTGGAACTCGATGGTCCTGCGACGCTCATCGGCCCGAATCCCTGCGCGCTTGCGGGAGGCGTGGCGGCAGTGTGCCTGCGCGCCGGCCGCAGGAGTGGTCGCGTGACCCTTCGCGTCAGCGCGCCGGAACTGCAGCAGGAGCGGACCGTTTCCGTGATGTGCCGCTGATTTCGAACGGGAAGTCCGCGCCCGGGATTCGAACCCAATTATCAGGCAATCCTCAGGCGAATTACCCAGACACTCTTGGTTTCGTCGGAGTCGTCAGGGATCGGATGCCAGCCGAATCCGATGCGGTCGTAGATGAGCAGGAGCGTGTTATCGTCGAGCGCTGCAAGTTCAGTATAGCAGGAGGAGAAACCGGTCAGCCGTTGTTTGTGCATCTGTTCCATGTTCAGCCAGCAGCGAGTGGAATCCGGATCAATCCGGTCGGCCAACGGGCGCGCGGAGTTGTGGACTGCAACGATGTTCACGGGCTGCCATTCACTGCCCTGGCCGTCGGTGTTGAACCATACGAATATTCCAGAGCGGCCGCCGGATAACGCCAGGATCTTTCCGCCTCTCAGCGTTGCCAGACTGGGTTCGACGGAAAAAGGACTGATGTTCACCGCAGGGGTCCACGTGCGTCCGTCGTCGGCGCTGAATGTCTGGCCGTATGACACGAATGATGCGAGCCGAAAGATGCACATCAGCCGGCCGTCCTTCAGCCGGCACAATGCAGACTCGCAGGGCCCTTCGCTTCCTTGCAGCGGGCAGTCAGGCCCGGCGAGCACTGACCGTATGCGCCACGCAAAGCCGTCGGATGACTCTGCCAGGAGAAGCGAGTAACGCGTGTCGCCATCGAACTGTCCGTAAAGAGTGGTCAGGTATTCACCGTCCTGTCCACGGGTGGACTGGCCGTTGAACACGAAACTGGCTGCTGCGGCGATGGGAGAGGTCATGCCGGGATCTCCTGCACGCCTTGGCGGTCTGGGCCAGCCGCTGACCGTAACGCCAGAAGCGCGAAATGACAGTTCCCCTTTCGGAGAGATGACATTGCACGGTGCGCCGACCGATCCATAGTCAAGCAGCCGCAGGTAATAGGGAAGCACCAGCGCGCTGCCGTCGGAAAGCAGCACATGGCTCAGTCCGCCGTCGCCGATCACGCGTGGTTCGTCCCATGTCAGTCCGCCATCGCGCGAGCGCGACAGGTAGTTGACCGAGTCGCTGACATGAATGTCGGCGTAGGCGGACATCACGGCCCACAGGGTTCCGTCTGTCTGTCGGATCAGCGAAGGAAACCAGCAGTACCACCGGCTGCGTTTGACGAGGACTGGTTCGGACAATTCCACTGTCAACCCTTCGAGCCGTATTTGCGTATGCGTTTTCCAGTCCACAGAAGAGTTGTGCCGCCTTTCAGCGGGCATCATGCAAGTAAAAGATTGGAGGCGTTGCAATGAAATTTCGCGCAGGTGTCAACTCGGAGAACAGAGTCTGTGCATGCCTGACATCAGGAAATCATCTTTGTTTGCTGACATCCCCTTTTTTAAGGAACGTGGCGTGACAGGTGCCGCACTTCGCGCGGAGCCGGCCTTGTCTTTGAACTTGCATGAACCGGGCTGCAATGAGACAATTACACCCATGCGAATGACGGGATGCCCTGCTGGTTTATGTCTTGGCGGCCTTCTTTGCGTATCAATGGCCTTTTCTCAGGACTATTATTCTGCGCCGCAGAGTCTGAACGTTCTGAGGAGGGTTGACAGCCGCGCTCAGTTTCAGACCCAGACAGCATGGGTCAATCTCAACAACGGCGGCGGTGTGCAGTACGCGGCGTCTTACGGAATAGACTCGGGTGCATGGGGCACCCAGATCAACTACAGCAGCCAGAGCGACGCAAATACTGCCTCTTACCGGATCACGCTGATGGATCCGGTTTTCATTCAGACAATGAAGCATTGGTACGGCGGGCACAGGGCAATGCAGTTCAGGGTCTCGGTTTCCACCAACGGCTTTTCCGACCTGACGGAAATAGTGGCATGGACGAACACGACCGGCGACGGTCCCTTCGAGTACATGATTGCCACCAATGCCATGTACATCCAGATGGACTTTCTGGGAACAACGCCGGCGCAGTATCTCATTCTGCAGGAGGTCAGGGCTTTTGCCGGTGCCGGCGCGCAGATACCTCT
>Ga0101944_10004219_pt1 | contig 18198 bp, 14 predicted proteins | sample DewCreD2012metaG_FD_75245 | JGI IMG/M metagenome (GOLD analysis project Ga0101944, IMG submission 75245) | Hot spring sediment bacterial and archeal communities from British Columbia, Canada, to study Microbial Dark Matter (Phase II) - Dewar... ... | reverse complement strand
GGGGTAGGCGGGACTGAATTCGTCCGCCACGCTGCCGTCCGGCCGCACCAGCGCCAGGTACTCGCCGCCGCCGTCGAGCTTGAAATTGGTATGCAATTCCGCCAGGGCGTTGGTGCGGTCCTTGCCCGACGCGAACACCACCAGAAAACCGCGCGCGGGCAGGGTCACCGCCGGAAAGACCCACTTGCGCGGCGCGGCGGCGCTATCGGTCAGCGACCAACCGCTCAGAGAAATGTTGCTGGCGGTCAGATTCTGCAGTTCGATCCAGTCCGAGTACTCCCCGTCGCGGTCCTGCCAGAACGAGTCGTTGATCGCCATGAACTCGCTGATGCGCGCGTCCTGGGACCGGGCGGCGTTCGCCAGCAGAAATGCCGCGGCCAGGAACGGCCCGACGGGCCCAAGCCGACGCGCCAACCCTCTGTCCTTGCGCTGCTTCACCTTAGCCACCTCGTTCGTCCACCCGCTCTCATTCTAGCAGGATCGGAACGTTCCTGCAACCCGACGCAAGAAGAAACGATGTCGCAAAAAAACGATTGCGGCCGGGGGGCGCGAGGGCTTATCTATGAACCTCTCGACGCCGGGCCCGGTCTGGCCGGCGTCGGCCGTATGAACGCCACGCATTCGACGTCCTCGCAAGAGGACAGCGCCGCGCCGTCGAACTGGAGCTTGATCCGCCGTCTGGCGGGTTTGGCCTGGCAGTACCGTTGGGGCTGCATCAAGGTCATCCTGCTGCAGATCGTGCTGCTCTCCCTGGGCTTGCTCGGCCTGGGCTTCATGGGGTTGGGGGTGGATTACATCCGCTATCGCCTGGCGCTGCCGCCGGACGCCGCGGCCGCGGCGCCGGCGCAGCTTGCGGCCTCGCCCTCCGCCGCCGCGCCCGCGCTGCCCCCTGCCAAGCCGCCCCGCTGGCCCTTCGGAGTGCAACCGCCGCCCGACTGGCCGCCGCTGACCGTGCTGGCCGCCGTGGCCGGCGCCATTCTGCTGATGGCGGCGGTGCGCTCGGCGCTCAACATCGCCTACACCCTGGCCATCAACCGCCTCGTGCAGGGCCAGATCGTCGTCGATCTGCGCAGCCGCGTCTACGACAAGATGCAGCGCCTGAGCTTCCGCTTCTTCGACGGCAACGCCAGCAGTTCGTTGATCAACCGCGTCACCGGCGACGTGCAGTCCGTCCGCGGCTTCGTGGACGGCGTCGTGGTCCAGAGCCTGATTCTGGGTCTCTCGCTGGCCGTGTACCTGGGCTACATGATCCACATCCACGCCGGGCTCACCCTGGCCAGTCTGGCCACCACGCCGCTGCTGTGGTTTTTCACCCGCCGCTTCTCGCGTCTGGTGCAGCCGGCCTACGCCGAAAACCGCCAACTGGTCGACCGCACCGTGCAGGTCGTCAGCGAAAGCGTACAAGGCATTCAAGTCGTCAAGGGCTTCGGCCGCGAAGCGGAGGAAGTGGCCCGCTTCGCGGCGATCAACCGCGCCGTGCGCGACCAGAAGCGCTGGATTTTCCGGCAGGTCAGCTCGTTCCAGCCGTTGATCGGGTTTCTCACGCAGCTCAACCTGGTGGTGATGCTGGCCTATGGCGGCTGGCTGGTGGTGCGCTACGAGCAGGCGCCCGACACGCTGGCCGCGGCGCGCGCGGGGCTCTCGGTGGGCCAACTGCTGGTGTTCACCGGCCTGCTGCAGCAGTTTTCGGGGCAGGTCGCCAGCATCGCCAATATCGCCAACACCATTCAGCAAAGCCTGATCGGCGCCCGGCGCGTGTTCGAAGTGCTCGACACCCCGGTGGAAATCCGCTCGCCGCCGCAGCCGGTGCGCCTGCCGCGGTTCGCGGGCCGGGTGCAGTTCGAAAACGTGGACTTCGCCTACACGCCGGGCGAGCCGGTGCTCAAGGGCATCAACCTGACCGTCGCGCCGGGCGAATGCGTGGCCCTGCTCGGCACGACCGGCGCGGGCAAAAGCACGCTCTTGAGCTTGATCCCGCGCTTCTACGACCCCACCGCCGGCCGCGTGCTCGTGGATGGCGTAGACGTCCGGCAACTGGATTTGGACGAACTGCGCCGGGCGGTCGGGCTGGTGTTCCAGGAGAGCTTCCTGTTCAGCAACACCGTGGCCGCCAACATCGCCTTCGGCCACCCCAGCAGCTCCCGCGCCCAGATCGAGGCGGCGGCGCGCATCGCGGCCGCGCACGATTTCATCCTGCGCCTGCCCCAGGGCTACGACACCCTGCTGCGCGAAGGCGGCGCCAACCTCTCCGGCGGCCAGCGCCAGCGGCTGGCCATCGCCCGCGCCGTGCTGCTGCAGCCGGCGATCCTGCTGCTCGACGACCCCACCGCGGCCGTGGATTCGGAAACGGAAATCGAAATTCTCCAGGCGATCGAACAGGCGATGCGCGGACGCACGACGTTCCTGGTCACGCACCGCCTCAGCGCCCTGCGCCGCGCCGACCGCATCGTCGTGCTCGAACGCGGCCGCATCGTGGAAGTCGGCACCCACGAGGAATTGATGAACCGCAAGGGCCCCTACCGCCGGGCGGCGCGGCTACAGATTCCCGACGAGGAAAGCCGCCGCCTGCTGGGCTGGGAGGGAGGAGGCGCAGCAGCAGGAGGAGGGGCGGCGTGAAGGAACTTGCCGGGGCCATCACCCGCGTGCAGCACGACGACCGCGAAGCGGACCGGCGGCCGCTGGACTTCGCCCTGATCCGCCGCTTGTTTTCCTGCACCCGCCCGATCGCGGCCAAGCGCAACGCGCTGCTGGCCCTGGTGGTGCTGCGCTCGTTCCAACTGCCGATCCTGGCCTGGGCCATCGGCGCCGTGCTGGGCGGCCCCATCAAGCGGCTGGATGCGCGCGGCGCGTGCTGGGGCGCCCTGGGGTATGCCGCCCTGGCCGCCGCCACCCAGTTCACCCTGCGCTACCGCTCGCGCCTGGCGCTGGAACTGGGCGAGGAAGTGATCTACGATCTGCGGCGGCAGATGTTCGCCCATCTGCACCGCCAGCCGATGCGCTTCTTCCACACCACCCCCCTGGGGCGCATCATCAGCCGCTTCACCTCCGACGCGGAGGCCGTCCGCACCGGCGTGCAGGACGTGTTCTTCGTCAGCCTGGTCAACCTCGGCCAGATGGCCGTGGCCGCGGTCATGATGCTGCGCCACGACGCCGTGCTGTTCCTGTTGGTCCTGGGCATGGCGCCGCTGATCTGGGGCCTGAACCGCTACTTCCGGCAGCGCCTGAGCCGCGCCCACCGCGCCGTGCAGGAAAGCTTCAGCCGCGTCACGGCCACCCTGGCGGAGTCCGTGGGCGGCATCCGCGTCACCCAGGGGTTCGCCCGCCAGAATGTCAACGCCGGCCTGTTCCACGAGCTGGTGGTCGATCATTCGCAGTACAACGTGGAAGCCGCCCGCTCCGCCGGCATCTTCATCCCCATGCTCGAATTCAATTCGCAGCTCTTCGTGGCCCTGATCCTGCTCCTCGGCGGCTGGCGCGTGCTGCACGGCCACGCGGATATCGCGGACCTGTATCAGTTCGTCCTGCTCGCCGGCGTGTTCTTCGGCCCCGTCAGCACGCTCGGCAACCAGTACAACGCCGCCCTGACCGCTATGGCCGGGGCCGAACGCGTCTTCCGCTTTCTCGACCAGCCGCCCGAATGGCAGGACCCCCCGCACGCCGCGGCGCTCCCGCCCCTGCGCGGCCGCGTCGAATTCCGCGGCGTCACCTTCGGCTACGATCCCGCCCGCCCCGTCCTGCACGACATTAACCTGGTCATCGAGCCCGGCCAGACCGCCGCCCTCGTCGGCCATACCGGCAGCGGCAAGACCTCGATCATCAACCTCGCGGCCAAGTTCTATCTGCCGACCGCCGGCGCGGTCTTGATTGACGGCTACGACCTGAGCGCGGTGCGCACCGACGCGCTGCGCGCGCAAATGGCCATCGTGCCCCAGCAGAACTTCCTCTTCACCGGCACGGTCTTCGACAACATCCGCCTGGGCCGTCCCAGCGCCGTCAACGACGAGGTGCTCGAGGCCCTGCGCCAACTCGATTGCCTGGATTTGATCGAAGCGCTGCCCCAGGGTCTGCAGACGCCGGTGGGCGAACGGGGCGCGGGCATCAGCCTGGGGCAGCGCCAGCTCATCTGCTTCGCCCGCGCCCTGCTGGCCGATCCGCGGATTCTCATCCTGGACGAAGCCACCAGCGCCGTGGACGCCATGACCGAGGCGCGCGTGCAGAAAGCGCTCTCGGCGCTGCTGGCGGGGCGCACCAGCATCGTCGTGGCCCACCGCCTCAGCACGATCCGCCACGCCAACCTGGTGGTGGTTCTGGAGCGGGGCCGCATCGTGGAACGCGGCACCCACCGCGAACTGCTGCGCGCCCGCGGCGCCTACGCCCGCCTCTACCGCGAATTCGTCCGCGGCATCCGCGGCTGACCGGCGTTTTGCCGCGCCGGCGCTACTTGCCCGACTCTCGGTAGATGCGGTTGCGCACGGGACAGGCGCAAACGCTCGAAACCAGGCCGAAGGGAATGCAGTAGGGACAGTTCGCGCGGCTCTGGCACTTGAGAAACACGTAACGGTCCGACAGCCAATGTTTCACCTCGCACAACGGGTGCGGCCCGCCGCTCAGACAGGCAAAGTCGGCCCAGCAGCGCGTCGCTTGGGCCCGAATCTCGCGGGGCACCCCGGCTGCCGCCGCCGGCGCCGTCGCCACACCGCCGCCCAAGGTTTCCGCCGGCATCGTCCGAATTCTCCTTCTGCTCATTCGGTCGCCAGCAGACCACGCTTTCTTCCGCTCTGTCAATCGGCGGGAGACCTGATTTTGCGCTCAGGAAAACCCTCGCTGCGCCCTCAGGCTTTTTCCCTGCCGGCCGGGCTGCGCCGCGGGCTGCGCCCCGGCCCGCGGCCGAGCCGGGGGGTGCGCACAGCGCCGCGGCGATGCGCCGGTCGAGCGCCGACATGGGATAGGCGCCCAGCGCCGCCAGCGGCGCCCACTCCGCCGGCTCGCTTCCCGGCCGCAACGGCGCCGGCCGCTGCAGCCGCCAGCGATAGACGCGCAGACGCAGGGAAAAGTGGCTGTAGCCGTGCCGCCACACCCCCAGCAGCGCGCCGCGGTCGGCGGCGGCCGCGGTCCGCACCCGCCGGCGCAGGGCGCGGGCAGCGGCCGCGGCCCAGGGCTCCGCTCCGCGCCGTCCCGCCGCCGGAAAGCCCCACAGCCCGCCGAGCAGTCCGCGGCGGGGCCGGCGCTGAATCAGCACCCGCCCGCCAGCCAGCGCCACGGCCGCGGCCAAGGCCACCCGCCGCGGCGCGCGGCGCGGCGGCCGGACCGGGATTTGCGCCGTCTGTCCGGCGGCCCGGGCCGCGCAGCCGCGGCACCACGGACAGCGCTCGCAGGCCGGACGCCGCGGCCGGCAAAGCAGGGCGCCCAGCTCCATCAGAGCCTGATTGAAATCCCCCAGCCGCGCCGGCGGCATCGCCCGCTCCAGCCAGCGCGCGAGGCGGCGCGCGGCGCGCGGCGCGCGCGGGTCCGTTCGCAACCCGAGCGCCCGCGCGCCCACGCGGCGCACATTGCCGTCCACGGCCGGCGTCCGCTCGCCGAAGCAGATGCTGGCGATGGCCGCCGCGGTGTACGGGCCGACGCCCGGCAACCGCCGCCACTCCGCCGCCGTGCGCGGCCACGCGGCGCCGGGCCGCGCCGCGATCAGCCGGGCCGCGCGGTGCAATTGCCGCGCCCGCGCGTAGTATCCCAACCCTTCCCACAGACGCAGCACGTCCTGCTCCTCCGCCGCCGCCAACGCCCGCAGCGTGGGAAACGCCCGCAGGAACCGCTCGTAGTAGGGCCGCGCCGCCGCCACCTGCGTCTGTTGCAGCATGATCTCGCTGACCCACACGGCGTACGGCTCCGCGCGCCCGCGCCAGGGCAGGTCTCGCCGGTGGCGGTCGTACCAGCGCAGCAGCGCCGCCGCCCAGCGCCGTTCCCGTCCGCCCGCCCTGGTTCCAACCTTAACGACCATCCGCCCCCTCCTTCCGCGCGCGCTCAAGCGTCCGCCACCGTTGCCCGCAACGTGGCCGCGCGCCGGTACAGGCCCTCGGCCAGATGCCGGTTGGTCAGCGAGAGCTCCACGTCGTAGCGCCGGCTCCGCTGGCGGTCGTGGCCCTCGAAACGGCCGCGCACCCGTTCGTCGTTCCAGCGTTCGGCGCGAATGCAAGACCAACGCAGGAGCCAGCCGAGGAGATACGGAAAGATTTCCGCATCCACGCAATCGCGGGGCAGCGCGCGGGCCAGCAGCCGCCGGCGGCCGGCGAAGAGCCGAACCACGACCGGCGGCGGCGGACCGGTGAGGGCCAGCACGGCCAGCGTTTGCCGCAACGCTTCGGCCGCGTCCACGGTCTGCAGGCGGTTCAAATCCCGTTCGAGTTCCAGTTCGGGATGCAGTTGCTCGGGCCGCAACGGCCCGGCGCACAGCGCGCTCAGATCGATGCGGGTGCAGCGGGGATGGCCGGCCCGCACCTCGTCCAGCAAGCCAGCCCAGAACTTCGCCGCGCTGTTGGCATAGCGCGCGCCGTGCACGTACAGGGCCGCGCATCCCGGCCCCGTGGGGCCTGGCCGCCGCCCGCCCAGCAGATTTGCGTTCATCGCGCCGCCCATGCAATCAGGAGCGCGGCGTCCGCGCAAGCCGATTATGGCGCGCTGACGCGGCGGGGCGGCAGCCGCGCCGCCCCCCGCCCTCGGAAGCGAACCTCGACACGCGCGGCGCATAGTTTGTTCCGCGATGTTTTTCGCGACTTTTCTTCGTTGTCGCTGGCGGCGCGCAGTGTCATAGTGTGCGCGCTTTCGACGGCAGTCCAGACGAACAAACCCTGGCAGGAGGCAGTATCCGCATGAGCACGGCGCAGGAACTCGGTTACAGCGACACCCCCATCATCCCCGGCACCCCCTACCACGTGCACGACGGCCGCCGCCCGCAGCCGCGGGTGGTCACGCCCGGCACGTTCAGCACCCAGACGGCCCCCGGCCGGCCGCCGTCCGATGCCGTCGTGCTCTTTAACGGCGGCAGTCTGGACGGCTGGATGGGCCGTAACGGTCCGGCGCAATGGCAGCTTCAAGACGGGTACATGGAGGTCGTGCCCGGGACGGGAAACATCCGCACCCGAGCCGAATTCGGCGACTGTCAACTGCACCTCGAATGGGCGGAGCCAACCGTCATCAAGGGCCACGGCCAGGGCCGGGGCAACAGCGGCGTGTTTCTGATGGGGCTTTACGAAATCCAGGTTCTGGATTGCTACCAGAACCCGACCTATCCGGACGGCACAACCGGCGCCATTTACGGACAGTATCCTCCGCTGGTCAATGCCTGCCGCCAACCCGGCGAGTGGCAGACCTACGACATCGTCTGGGAAGCGCCGCGCTTCGAGGGCGAGCGGCTGCTTCGGCCCGCCCGCGTCACGGTGCTTCAGAACGGCATCGTCATCCATCACGCCCAGGAACTGCAGGGGCCCACGGAACACCGCAAGCTGGCGGCCTACCGTCCGCATCCGCCGGTCGGCCCGTTGGAGCTGCAGGACCACGGCGACCTCGTGCGTTTCCGCAACATCTGGTACCGGCCCCTGCGCGGGTACGACCAGGCCTAGCCGATCTCGGCAGCCAATCTCGGAGGTGTCCCGTCTGTCGCTGAATGGCGCCGGCGTCTTGTTCGCCCGACGCCGGAAGGCGGCCTTTTATCCACGGAACGTCGCGCTCCTCCCTCTGGCCCGAAAGGCGCCGACATCGGCTCGCTGATCGCCCCCAGACGGTGAAAGAAACGAGACTTGACGGCCAGAAGCCGAATGCCGATGCTTGCGCCGCTGTCGTGGAGTAGCGGAAAGTCTTTCCGGGGGAGAACACCATGGGAACGGATCGTTATCTGAAGAACAAAGCCACGGCCCGGCCGCGCAAGCGGGGGGCGGACCGCAAACGGCGCGAGACGGTGCACCGGCGGCGGTTGATCGCGTTGGGCGTGCCGGAGGAAAAGGTGCGCCTGATGACCGGCAAACAGATGCGCGAACTGTTGAAGCAGCCGGCGAAGCTCGCCGCCAAAACCTGACGGGGGCCCGCCGGCGCGCCGGCGGACCCGGCGCCCGCTTCAGACCCGCGGTTTTCACGCGCCCGACGCCGCGCCAGCGGCGGCGCCCGGCGGTTCAGCCGCTGTCCTCGTCGAGGATGAAGACCAGCACCATCACGACCGTTTCGGTCCGGTCCTTGAGCGGCACAATGCGCGCCAGGAAGGTCTTCTGCGGGCTGTAGGGCGAAATCTGCAGCGTCACCTCCCGCTCCACGGGCACCTTCTCGGCGCGCACGATCCACTTGAAGAGGCCCATGAAGGCTCGGTTGGCCGGCAGGTTTTCCAGCGCCTCGAAGCTCGAGGTGTCCTGCTCGACCCCGAAGAACTTCAACACGGCGGGGTTGAAACGAAACACGTACTTGTCCAGGTCGCCGATAATCACGCCCCGCGGCACGTTGCGCAGCACCGCATTCAGGGCGCGGGCGAGCAAATCCACCCGGCCGGCGCGCAGCGCGTCGTAGGCCCGCAACTGTTCGAGCATCTTGTTGATCTGTTTGCGCAGAAGCGTCGTTTCGTCGTCAAGCCAGGCGGACAACGGCAGGTCCGCGTCGTAGTTCCCGGCCAGAAGCTCTTCGACGCCGCGCGCCAGATCGCGGTGAAACGCGGTGACGCGCACCATCAGGAACGCCAGGGCGCCGAGGCCCGCGCCGCCCAGCGGCAGCAAGGCCAGCAATGGCCAGCCGCTGCCGCGCAAGGCCGCCAAGGCGGCCAGCCAGCAGACCAGCGCGCACAGCCAGGCCAGTTTGAGCAGGTGAAAGCGCATGGCGGGCTCAGGCCTTGGAAAACTCCTCGATGTGTTCGTCCGGCCCGACCATCACCAGGATGTCCGTCTCCTCCAGGGCCGCATCGGGCGAAGGCACATGCTCGGTCTCTTCGCGGAACGTGCGCTCGCCGAGTTCGGTGATGTCCGGCACCCGCTTCTTGATCGCCACCACATTGACGCCGAAGGCCTTGCGCGGATCGATCTCGCGCAGCGTCTTGCCGACGAATTTTTCGGGCACGCGGACTTCCGCCACGCTGACGCCGGGGCTGAGCCGGATGTGCCGGGTCACATTGTCTGTCACCAGACTGCGGGCCACGAGCCGCCCCATCTCTTCCTCGATGTTGATGATCGAGTCCACCTCGAGCGCTTTGAGAATCTCCTGCTGCAGCGGGTTGATGGCGCGAGCCCAGATTTTCTTCACGCCGATTTTCTTGAGCAGCAGCGTAATCAAGAGGTTGGCTTCCACGTCCTCGCCGACGCAGACGATGGCCACGTCCACGTCCTGCACGTTCATCGCGCGCAACGCGGCTTCGTCGGTGCCGTTCAGGGTCGCGGCATAGGTCACGAACTCCTTGAGGCTCTCGACGTGCTCTTTCTGTTCGTCAATGGCGATGACCTCGATGCCTTGCTGGGCGAGTTCGCGGGCCACCGTGCTGCCGAGTTTTCCGAGTCCGATGACGGCGATTTGACGCATGGCACACCTCGTTATGGCTTACCCGATCATGACGCGCTCTTCGGCCAGCGTGTACTGCGGCTGTTTGGTGCGCACGGCCAACGCGTAGGCCATCGTCAGCGGTCCCAGCCGGCCGATCAGCATCAACAGCGTGACCAGCGCCCGGCCCGGCGCCGTCAGGTGCGGCGTGAGCCCGGTCGAAAGGCCGACGGTGGCGAAGGCGCTGACGGTTTCGAACAACACCTCCTCAAACGGCTGGCGCTCAGTGTACAGCAACAGACCGGTAAACGCCAAGACGATCGCCAGGGAGATGCACAGCACGGTGGCGGCTTTCAAGGCCACTTCGGTCGGGATGGTGCGGCGGCAAAGCTCGACCTGCTCGCGGCGGCGCAGGCGGCTGAGGACCACGGCCCAGAGCACGGCCAGGGTCGTGGTCTTGATGCCGCCGGCCGCGGAACCGGGCGAGCCGCCGATGAACATCAGCAGCATCAGCACGAACAACGTCGCCGGCGCCAGCTCGGCCATGGGGCAGGTGTTGAAGCCCGCCGTGCGGGCGGTCACCGACTGGAACAAGGCGGTCCAGACCTGGACGCGGCGCGGCAGACCGGCCAGCGCGCCCTGGCGTTCCAGGCCGTAGAACGCCAGCGCGCCGCCGGCGATCAGGATCGCGCTCGCGGCCAGCACCACCCGTGTCTGCACCCGCAGCCGCGGCGGCCGCCGCCGCGCCAGCCGTTCGCGCGCCCGCATGGTCAGATCCTGCACGGCCAGAAACCCGATGCCGCCGCCGACGATCAGGATCATGACCGCCACGTTGGTCAGCGGGTCGTCGCGGAAGGGCTCGAGATTGCGGCTGAAGGTGGAGAAGCCGGCGTTGCAGAAGGCCGAGACGGCATGGAAAACGCCGTGGAAAACCGCCGCCGCCCAGTCCCCGCCGAGCCGCGAGCGCCAGGCCGCGGTCAACACCACGGCGCCGCCGACCTCGAACGCCGCCGTCATGGCGACGATGAAGAACGTCAGGCGGCGCGCGCCGGACAAGGTTTCCTGATCCAGCGCATCCTGCAGCGCCGCCTGGCCTTTGACGTTGACGCCGCGGCCCAGCAGCAGCGCCAGCGAGACGGCGGCGGTCATGATGCCCAACCCGCCGAGCTGGATCAGCGCCAGGATGACGATCTGGCCGAACGGCGAGAAATGGGTGGCCAGGTCCACCACGCTCAACCCGGTGACGCAGGTCGCGGAGGTGGCGGTGAACAGCGCGTCGAGGAACGGCGTGCGCTCGCCCGACTGCGCGGCGGCGGGCAGTGACAGCGCGATGGCGCCGGCGAAAATCGCCAGCACAAAGCCGCCCGCCAGGGTTTGCGCCGGCCGGCGGCTGAAGGCGCTGACCGCCCGCTCGCCGCCGCCGCCGCCGGCGCGGGCGACGAACATCATCAACGCCACCGCCAGCCGCGCCAGAGCCGCGAAAGGGGCCGGGGGCACGCCGGTCAGCAAGTGGACCAAGGGCAGGAAGACCAGCGCTTCATACCAGTGCCCGGCCGCGTAGCGCCGCTTGTCCGCGGCGGCGGCGAAGCGCAGCGTGACGTCCGCCAGGAACAACGCCAGCAGCGCGCCGTGGGCCACGGGGAAGGCTGCGGCCCAGCGCTCGGCGGCCGGCGCGTTTTCCAGCGCCAGCAACCCCAGCGCCGCCAAGGCCGCCAGGGCGATCAGCGGATTCGACCAGCGGCTGATCATCTCTGTCCCCCCTTCAATCCCAGCGCGCGCGAACGCGCGCGGCGATGTCCGGGCCGCCGCGCGCCGGCGCCTCCGCCGCGTCCGGCTCCTCCTCGGTTGCCGCGCGCTCCGCCGTCATGCCGGCCCGCACCTCTGGCGTAAAAAACCGGCACAGTTGCGCGTAGCTGTGGCGGTCCGTAAACCGAACGTGGCGGTGATAGTAGCGCAGCGGCCAGGTGACGTACAGAAAGTCTCGCGCCCGGGTCAGGGCCACATAGGTCAAGCGCAGTTCTTCCTCGAGTTCCTCGGCGCTGCCGGCGGCCATATCCGACGGCAGGCAGCCGTCGGCGGCGTGGATCAAATAGACCACATCCCACTCGCCGCCCTTGGCGGAATGGATGGTGGAGAGCACCAGCCAGTCTTCGTCGCGGAGCGGCGGGCCGGCCAGATCGCTGGTGGAGGCCGGCGGGTCGAGGTGCAGGTCCGTCAGGAAGCGGCGGCGAGTGCGGTAGCCGGAGGCGATCTGTTCGAGGTGCTCCAGGTCGCGGGCGCGCGCGGCGGGGTTCTCGTAGCGGCGCGCCAACAGCGGCTCGTAGAACACGCGCAGGCGTTCCACCTGCGCCGCCGGCTGGTGAGCGCCGAACCGGGACAGTTCCTCGATCGCCGCCGCCAGGGCGGCAAAGCCGGCCCGGGCGGCCGGCGGCGCGGCGAAGCTGGCCAGGGCGCGGGGGTCATGGCCATGCTGGGCCACGTGCGCCAGGGCCCGGCCGGCGGTGGCCGGGCCGACGCACTCAAAGAGTTGCAGCGCCCGGAACCAGGCCATTTCGTCGCGCGGATTCTCCAGCAGGCGCAGAAACGCAATCAAGTCCTTGACATGCGCGGCTTCCAGGAAACGCAGCCCGCCGTATTTGTGGTAGGGAATCCGGCGCCGGGTCAGCTCGAGTTCCAGCGTGTCCGAAAGATGGGCCGCGCGAAACAGCACGGCCTGGCGCCGCAAGGCAATGCCCTGCTCGCGGTGCTCCAGCACGCGCCGCACGATGTAAGCGTCCTGCTCCGCCTCGTCGCGGCAGGTCACGAGCCGGGGCGGCTGGCCCTCGGCGCGCGCGGACCACAGGTCCTTCGTGTAGCGTTCGCGCGCCTGGGCGATAAGGCGGTTGGTCGTTTGCAGAATCGGCATCACGGAGCGGTAGTTCTGGCTCAACGTCACCGTGGCGGCGCCGGGGAAATGCCGGGGGAAGTCCAGCATGTTGCGCACGGTGGCGGCGCGGAAACTGTAGATGCTCTGCGCGTCGTCGCCCACGGCCGTGATGCGGGCGCCGCCCTGGGCCATGCCGCGCAGAATCGCCGCTTGCAGGCCGTTGGTGTCCTGGTACTCGTCCACCAGAATGTGATCGAAGCGGCCGCCGATGCGCCGCGCCAGGTCGGCGTCGGCCACCAGTTGCGCCCAATAGAGCAGCAGGTCGTCGTAGTCCAGCACGTTGCTGCCCTGCTTGCGCCGCACGTAGGCCTGAAACAGGGCCTTGAGTTCGCCCTTCCAGCCCGCGCACCAGGGAAAGTAGCGTTCCAGCACGGCCGGCAGGTCGGCGGCGCCGTTGACGCAGCGCGAGTAGATGGCCAGACAGGTCGCCTTGCCCGGGAAGCGCGTTTCCCGGCTCTGCAAACGCAGCTCGTGCCGCAGCACGTCCAGCAGGTCTTCGGCGTCGGATTGATCCAGCACGGTGAAATCCCGGTTCAAACCCGCGGCCTCGGCGTGAATGCGCAACAGGCGGTTGGCCATGGCATGAAAGGTGCCGCCCCAGACGCGGCCGGAGACGCGGGCGCCGCGCTCGACCACGGCGGCGGCGCGCTTGAGCATTTCCTCCGCCGCGCGGCGGGTGAAGGTCAGGAGCAGAATCCGGCCGGGGTCCGTGCCGGTCGCGATCAGGTAGGCCACGCGGTAGGCCAGCGTGCGCGTCTTGCCGCTGCCCGCGCCGGCGATGACCAGCAGATGGCCCGCGCCGTGCGTCACGGCTTGAAGCTGCTCGGGATTCAGGTCTTTGAGCCACGGATACTGAAGGCACGGATCGGTCATGGCGGCGCCGCTTTGCGGGCGGCGAGAGCATACTAGCCGCGCCGACCGCGCCGGGGCAACAACGGAAAGTGAGCTCGCAAAAAAGGATGCCGGAAAAAAAGGCGCATTACTAAACCTCTCAGAGTTGTCGCGACGGCACTGTCGCCCGCTTCTGCCGGAAGCGGGCTGAGCCCGCGCTCGGCAAGCGCGGGCTACACCCGAGGTGGATAGGAACAAGGGTTGACCCTGATGCCAGAGAAGCTTGTTCTTTCTCCACGTCACCCAGGATGTTCCGCCGTCCGATGATGCGAGACATCCCGGAGTAATATCCTCGAGGGGTCCACAGAACGTTTCGCGACGATGGGCTGGAAATTCGAGAATCCGTTCTTGCGCCCGATCCGCGGATGCGGGTAAATACGGTCGGGGAAGAGAAACGGAGGGGGGGATGCGCGCGGACGGCTCAGAGCGTATCGAAAGGACTGCGGATGCCGACGCCGGTCTGCTTGGCGGTATGCAGGTAGATCTCCGTTGTCGAGATGTCCGCGTGGCCCAGCAGGTCCTGCACGTCACGGATGCCGACGCCGCTGGCCAGCAGGTGAGTCGCGAAAGAGTGGCGCAGGGTATGCGGAGTCACGCGCTTGAAGAAACCGGCTTTCGAAACAGCCTCTCGGAATGCCTTCTGGAACGTAACGTCCAGCACATGATGACGACGTACGATTCCGCTGCGATGATCGCGCAACAGGTTGCGCGAGGGGAAGAACCAGAACCACTCGAATTTCTCTCCCGCTTTGGGCCACTTCCGTTCGAGGGCTTCCGGCAGGGCCACGCCAGGCAACGCGGCGGCACGGTCCTGGGCATGCAATCCGCGCAGCCTTTCACGGTGGGCCCTCAGAGCGGGCGCGAGTTTGGCGGGGATCATGGTGAGTCTGCTCTTGTTGCCCTTGCCGAACTGAATCGCCAATTGCAGCCGTTCGATATCCACGTCCTTGACGCGGAGGCGCAAGAGTTCCGAGAGCCGCAATCCGGCGGCGTACATCAGTTCAGCCATCAGACGGTAGCTGCCCGTGAACCGATCGAACAACCGGCGGCATTCGTCCGGGGTCAGCACGGTCGGCGCCTGCCGTCCGCGCCGGCCCCGCTCGAAGTCGCTGAAATCGCCGGGGTCGCGGCGGAAGGCCTCCCGAAAGAGGAAGACTACGGCGTTGAGCGCCTGCTTCTGGGTGGAGGCGGAAACCCGGTCCCGAACGGCCAGATCCGAGAGCCAGCGTCGGATGTCGCCGTGGTCCAGTTGTTCCAAGGGTTTGTCCCTGCACGCCGCCATGAAGCGGCGCGCCCAGGATCGGTATATTTTCTCGCTCTCCCAGGCAAGGTTCCGTTCCCGAATACGTCGAACCAGTTCGCGCTCCCAAGGCGGACCGCCAAGGTCCGCGGCACCGCGCGTCGGGATGTCGTTCATAGGGAGCTTCGAAATCGGATCGTGTTTTGGGGACGCCGAAGCGGGCTCGGCTTGTGCGGCGGAGATTTTCACCGGAGGCCGGGGTTCTTCGGGTTGTGCGATCGCCGGGGCGGAATTCCGCGTTGCTTCGGCCGTCGGCGACATCGCGGGTCGCATTCGCGACAGTCCCTTCCTGTGATACCACCGCAAGGCCTCCTGTCGCAGGGCGAACTTCTCCGGAGGAAGGTAGGACTTCTTCCAGGCCAGGTGCTCCTTGAAGGTCGCCACTGTGGCGGGCTTTCCGGTTTGCCGAAGCCAGTACCGGAACTTCACGATGGCCTCACGATAAGGCCGGCGCAACTCGGGGCTGACTTCAGCCTGCAGGACGGCCTCCCAGTCGTCGAAAATGATCGTCGCGTCCGTCATGATCTTTGCTCCCAAGTAGTCTTTATGCGGCAACGGAGCGCCTTGAAAACAGGGCGCCCGCATAAAGACTACTTCGCGAGGGGGCATAAAGACTACTTCGGCGTCAAGAATCGTGTTGCCGCTTCATCGTATCTCGTTCTCGGAAAGTTCGATATGAATTTTGCTGGTAGCATCTTCATTTGAGGTGTAAGGTAGCCGTTGCACGGGGGTGCATCGGAACGCGAAGTAGGCAGAATAACACTGTTAGGGACCACAAAGTAAGGTGCACAGAATAGAGGCCGTACTTGAATCCCAGAATCACAAATGAACTGGTGGCTACATGAAAACACGAAGGACGAAGCGGGTTGTTAAACGGAAGGACACTGCTCGTGTCTGCGAACCTAAGGGTATCTACAAGGCGAGCAAACGAAAAGCTGCACCGAGCAACCTTCTTCTCCCAGGTTTTGACCGTAGCGTTCCTGGAGAGGATCACTCCGATTCGAGTCTCTCCATCGAAGCTGGGTTCCGGAGATACGGAATCGAGGGAGAGGATGTGTTTCTCGCTTTATCGGCGCGGTGCGTGCAGGAATCTCGGGGGCGCAGAAACGGGTTTGAATTCTTTCCATACGAACGGGGGCTACAAGTCCTCGATCTCGTTACGCATGATCGCCGGATTGAATCTCTTCTGGCAAGGGTCTGCATTGGTTCTGACGCCGTCAACCATCTTCCACTTTGGTATCAGTATTTCGTAGGCCGCCGCTTCAGAGAAGGTTCGGGGAAGTTCTTTACTCCCAAGCCTGTAGCCCGATCTATGGCCAATCTCCTACCACTCGAAGCCGGACTGACCATTTGTGATCCCACTTGTGGCGGCGGCACCTTCTTGTCCGAAGTCGCCAGCTTGCTGAACGGTAGGCCGTGCGAGTTAGTGGGAAACGATGTGGATCGAACCTTGGTTGGTCTCACCGAAGTTGTCCTGTTCTTGACGTGCGGTACCGCTCAGAAGCGGCGTCTCTTCTGCGACAACATTTTTGATCGGGGTCCGTTCCTCGATGCGTACATAAAACACGTAGACTGTATTCTGGCGAATCCGCCGTTCTCGCTGCCCATCGACAACATCAGCGTGCGCAGTCCGTTATTCGAAATTGGCTACCGTAATAGCGATGCGATCTTTCTAGATGTGTGTCTCGAACTTCTAAAGGAGGGCGGACACCTTGTTTGCCTTCTTCCTCATTCCATTGTCGCGAACGCTGAGTTCTCAGAACTTCGTTCACAAGTGGAACGGGAGTGGGAGTTGTGCGGAGTCATCACATTGCCCGAAGGTGTTTTCTACATGACAGCCAATACAACGACACGTGCGGACATAATTCATCTTCGCAAGAAGCCCGCAGCCAAAGTATCGGGTACGGCGAAGGTCTACTTCGCGAATGCGCCTACTGTCGGAGTCGCACTGAACTCGCGAGATACGATGGCGCCTCACAATGCCTTGGAGGATGTCGTGGCGACGATCCGGGCGAGAGGATGCCTTTCGGTTGAGGTGGATGCGTGATGAAAAAGAACGGGACATTGTTTCTCTCCTTCATAGATCGCGCCACACTGAACCCATCGATCTGGGATCCGTACTTATACCGCGAGAAGAGGCAAGCAGAGACTCTTGCATACTTTGCGTCCGTTCACCCACTAAGTGCGGCTGCTTTGCCTCGTCACGCTTTCAAATTTGCGCCCATTGAGTATCGCCACATCGGTCGAGGACACCTTCCTGCATTTATCCTTGAATCCTCTGGCGGAGGATTGCGAAGTAGTTGTCGCGCCATCGGTGAAGGCGTTCTTTTGTTCGGAACGATGCGGGCTTACCTCGGAAATGTCCTCGTAACTCCCCGTGCCGAATGGATTGGCGAACAGAGTCCTCTTGTCTTTGCCGTCAAGTCAGAGTTTGTTCAGATAGAGCCGAAGGATGGGTTGCTGTATTTTTGGTGGGCTTACCTTCAAACCCAGGCATTTCTTCACAGCCTTCCACTAGGCTCTGGCGGAACACGTCCGCGTTTGCATGCGACCGCGCTCGCGCACACTCCCGTACAGGTTCCCGCGAAGAACATACGCGAAAGAATCCACAAGGAGATTGAAGCGTTCGCAGCCAGCATTTGGTCGCAGTACATGGCAACCGAAAGACTCCTTGAGGACACAATTGGACTCTAACATGACCGATATCACTGCGAAGGAACTCGAAGCATTGAGTACGGCATTCGCCCCACTGCTTGGTCTTCGCATCACGTGGCTGTCTATTCCAGAGGGCGCGCTCCTTGGCTTTGAGCCGAGTCAGATTGCGGTCATCGTCAATACGCTTCTCGATGGCATTCTGCCGCAAATCCAGTTCCTTGCCTCAGACGAAGACAATGCGGCCAAGCTGGCGTCCATCGGATTGTCGAAGGCACCAGGCGTCATCGGTCAACGAGAGTCGTATCCTGATTACGTGCATGTGTCGGGGCGGCGTGTGGAACTGAAAGGGCTTTTCATCGATAACCCTGAGCTCGCCCTCAAGAGGCCCCCGACCGCCCGTGAACCAAGTGCCCGGATTAAAGAGAATGTCACCATGGACATCATCGATCCCACCAACGATGCTCTCCTTGTTGCTGCTGTTCAATTGCGCCCAGATGAAGAGGGACTTTGTTCACCCTACGTAATCGACGTCGGCGTTTTTTCCATGGTTGAGTGCGTGCGCGCCCGTGATGCCAGCCTTGCGGAGCGCGGCGGGAAGTGGATCGGTGGGATACCCAAAGTGGTGAAGAAGTCGAGTATGGGCAAGTTCAGGACGGGCGATCGACTCCACGACTCCGATTTTGAAAAGGATACCAATTTTGGCAAGTTGAAGCGCATACCATATCCGCCTCTGCAACAGTTCATGCGCAAGCACGGTGCGATATGAGCAGGTCCCTAACAACCGGTTGCAGCGGACGGTCCGCTGCGCGGCCCGCCGCTGAACCGGAACGTTCGACGGCAGACGGAAAGATGATCATGCCAGACAATCCATACGATCGCTTCAGGAAGAGTGAGCTGATTCTTCGTGATGAGTTGGCCATCGACCGCA
>Ga0101944_10004217_pt1 | contig 18208 bp, 13 predicted proteins | sample DewCreD2012metaG_FD_75245 | JGI IMG/M metagenome (GOLD analysis project Ga0101944, IMG submission 75245) | Hot spring sediment bacterial and archeal communities from British Columbia, Canada, to study Microbial Dark Matter (Phase II) - Dewar... ... | reverse complement strand
TGCACGGCAGAGAAAAGACGCCTCTCCCTGGCAGGGAGAGGCCGGCGCCGAGCGCCGGGTGAGGGTGGATCCTGTCGTCGTGCGACCGCATCATCCCAATGTGCCCGCCCACCGCACCCCCACGGGCGACCCACCGGGTCGCCCCCACATTGCGTGCCGGTAGGGTCCGTGTCGTGTGCGTGGCGCGGTGTTCGCAGGGGACGTCCGTGCGTCCCACGCGGCTGCAGCCACGAAATGGCTCCATTTTGGCGACAAAACTTGTCACTGGCGTCGTGGAGGTCACACTGGCAAAGGCGCGGGCGCGGCAAGAGGAACACATCGCGCCTCGCGTGGTTGGCGCGAAAACCGTTGCATAAGGTTTTTCTTCGCGGTACGAGCTTTGCTCAACACGCAGCGCAACGATGCGGGTAAGAGGACGGAATGGCGGATTCACGTTGATCGAGCTTCTCACGGTGGTGGCGATCCTGGGGGTGCTGGCGGCGATCGCGATTCCGCAGTTCGTCTTGTACCGGCAACACGCGTTCGATGGTCTGGCTCAGGGGGACTTGCGGAACGCCGTTACCGCGGAGGAGGCGTACTTTAGTGCGAACGGCACGTACGTGAGTTGCACTTCGGCGAGCGATTGCCAAAGCAAGCTGCATGGATACACGAAATCGGATTCAGGGGTGCAGTTGGCCATCGACGCGACCACGACAACGTACGTCGGCACCGCGCGTCACGTGCAAGGTGCAGGTGGGGTGTGGAAGTTCGACAGCGAGGGGGGACGCTTTATTTACGAAGAGTGATCGCGAGCGACGCGAACTACGGGCCGCACGCTGTCGGTGGGCAGGTGCTTTCCCAGCGCCCAGGGTAGCCGAGCTACGCTGGAACTCCGGAGCCTCGCTGGAGGTGGGTAAAAACCGTGGCAGAATCGGTCACGGTGGAAATCAAAGGCAGGATGTTCTCCACGGAAAAGCGGTGCCACTCTTCCGGGTAGCTCGCGCAGCAGTCCTCCATCACGACCACGTCGAAGCCTCGGTTCACGGAGCCGCGAACCAACCCCTCTACAGCAAGGTTCGTCGACACCCCGCCAACGATTAGGAGCGAGCGCCGCAGTAAGCGCAGCACCGGATACAGTTGCGTGCCGTACGACCCGTCGATGCCGACGCAGCGCTCGAGAACGAAGTCGGCCGGCGTGGGTGCGAGCTGCTCGTGCACTTGCGCTCCCCAGGTGCCCTCCACCAGCATGGGGGTTCGCCCCGTGCGGCGATGCAGCAGCGTGTTTGGCCGGGGCATCCCCGGCTTGTTGGCAACATTGATGTAGAACACCGGCACGCTTGCGGCGCGCGCTGCGAGCAGCACGGCACGAAGTTTCGGTAACACTTGCCGTCGCGCCACGGCTTCGGCAAGCACGCCGCCGACGCCGCGCTTGCCGATGTTCGACTCGTGCACGATGTCGTTTTGCATCTCGACGATGCACAAGGCGGCGCGGTGCACGTCGAGGTTCCAGTCGGGCGGCACCGTCCGGCTCATGCAAACACTCCCGCAGCGGCGAGTGCCCGAAACTCGGCGTCGGTCATGCCGAGAAGCTCGCGGCAGACGTACTCGGTGTGTTCGCCGAGACGAGGGGCAGGGCGGTCGAGCGCCTCGCGGTAGTGCGCAAAGCGGATGGCGTTGGTCTCGCACAAATGACGGCCAATGACCGGGTGATCCACACTGCGGTAGTGGTTGCGATACGCGAGTTGTGGGTCCTCGAGCAACTCGGCAAAATTCCAAACCACGGCAGCATCGAGCCCAGCACGCACCAGTGTATCGGCCAGCGCTCGCGCAGAGCGGGTACGGGTCCACTCCTCGATGCGTCGCTCCAGTTCGTCCACGTAGCGGAGCCGCCCCGCCAAGGTGGAAAATCGCGGGTCGCGCGACCACTCGGGATTCCCCATCGCGTCGCAAAGCCGCTGCCAGTCGGAATCCGAGTGAATGGCTAGCGCAAGCCAGCGATCGTCGTCGTCTCCCTCCGGAGCGCAACGAAACACGCCGTGGGGCGCCGCAAAGCGGCTGCGGTTTCCGCAGCGCTCGAGCACCGTACCCGTCGCCGTGTAAGTGAGGATGTTTTCGCTCAGGCAAACGATGCCCGCCTCGACCTGCGAGAGATCGATGTACTGGCCTCGGCCCGTTCTTTCTCGGTGAATGAGCGCCGACGCCACCAGCAAGGCCACGAACCGCGGCGACAAGGAATCCGTGATGGTGCCGTAAGGCCCGAGAGGTTCGCGGTCGGGCCATCCCGTGAGGTAGTTGAAACCCGCAAGGGCGGAACCCTGGCCGCCGAAGCCGGGATAGTTGCGCTCCGGGCCGGTTTGTCCGTTGAGACACGTGCTCACCATCACAAGCTCGGGCTTCCGCGCTGCCAGGCGGGAGTAATCGAGTCCCCACTTGGCCATGGTCCCAGGCGCGAAATTCTCCGCCAGTACGTCGCACCAATCCACGAGCCGTAGGGCAACCTCCCGTGCTGGCGCTTGGCTCAAGTCCAAGGCGATGCCGAGCTTGTTCACGTTGACCATGGCAAACATGTGGCTGCCGTCGAGGCCGGCCGGGTCGCCTGGCGTGTAGCGCAGAAGGCGAATGAAGTCGGGACGCACGCGCGACTCCACGCGGACCACCGTGGCGCCGTGGTCGGCAAAGTACCGGGTGGCTAACGGCCCGGCAGCTCCGCCGCCGAACTCGAGAATCTTGAGCCCGCGAAACAGTGCGGGCGGACTCGGCCAAGCTGCGCGCGCTTCCACGCGCGACGCACGCGTTCGCGGGCTGCGAGACAGCGTGCCCAGCACGGCATCGTTGTGTTCGCCAAGGCGGGGAGCCGGCCCGCGCACGCGGGCGGGTCCGAGGCTGGTTTGGGCGAACGCTCCTGGATATCGGAGCACGAGGCCACGGCCCGGGTCGTCGATGTCCACGAAGAACTCGCGCGCGGCCAACTGACCCGACCGGGCGATTTCTCTCGCGCTGTACGCAGGCGCAAGCAGCAAATTACGCTCGCACGCAACCCGGAACAGTTGTTCCATCGTTTGCGTGCGAAAAAACGCTGCCAGGGCCGCCTCGATTTGGTCGACCTCTTCTTGGGTGATTGTATTGTGGTTGTACTGGCGCCAGTCGCGCTCGAGCGCAGGTGCGGAAAACCCGCACTCGCGCATGTAGTCCACGAGCGCTTGAATCCCTGGGTTCCGAGCAGGTCCACCGCGCAGCGCAAAGGAAATCCAGCCGTCCTTGCACGGCCACAGTTCTCGGAAAAACGCTTTGGCCCCGCGAAAGCCGCCGCCGACGCGCTTGCCCTTGAACCCGGTAAAGGGAAACTGCATGGGCGTGGTCATGTTGGGCACGGTGAGACACTCTTGCAGCGACACGTCCACGGTTTCCGCCACGTCGGTTTGCTGCCGGCCCCAGAGGGCGAACGCTGCGGCCGTGGCCAACTCGATGCCGCCATGAAAGTGGGAAACCGGCAGCACGCAACGGACCGGTGCACGGTCGGGGTTGCCGGTGGGGTAGAGGTTTCCGCCCAGCGCCAACACGGTTAGGTCGGAGCCTCGCCGCTGGGCGTACGGACCGCCGAGGCCGAACGGACTTAACCGGCAAAGCACGAGCTGTGGGTTCGCCGTGCGCAGGGTGGTTTCGTCGATACCGTGGGCCAGGGGACCGACCACCGCGTCGGGGCCGGCGCACTCCAACAGAGCGTCGGCGGTGGCGACCAAGTCGAGAAAGGTTGCGCGTCCCCGAGGCGCATTCAAATCCAGCGTGACGCCGAGTTTGCTGGTATTCATGGCCAGCCACGGTACGGAGCGTTCCGGGTCTTCTGCTCCCCCGACGAACGGACCGCGCCGGCGTACGGGATCGCCTGCCGGCGGTTCGATCTTGATGACTTCGGCACCGAGCTCGGCGAGCAGCTTGCCCGCAAGGTGCCCAGGCTCGTCGGTGCAATCGAGGATGCGAAAGCCTTCGAGGTTTCGGTTCGCGTTGTGCTCCACGCTCCAGCCCTTACCAACTTGGAGCGAACGCATTCAAGCCGAGGGTGCGTAGTGCGACCGAGCGCTGCGTGATAAGAGGCGGTGCGATGTTCGCGACGCGTACGCTTGGAGAACTGTTGGAACAGGCAGCGCAGGCCGAGCCCGAGGCGCTAGCGTTTCGCTACGGCGACGAGGTGCTGACCTACCGCGACTGGTGGGAATGGTCCGAGCGGCTTGCGGGCGCGTACTGGGCGGCGGGGTTGCGTCCGGGCGACGTGGTGGCGTTGCTGCTTCCGCCGGCGCCGTTTTACCTCGTGGCCTACTTGGCAGCCGCGCGGCTCGGGCTGGTGACAGCAGGGATCAACACTCGCTACCGGCGGCGCGAAATCGTGGCCATCTTGCAGCGAAGCGGCGCAGCGATGCTCGTGGCGGTGCGTCGCGGGCAAGACGGGGTGGATTTTGCCGCGATGCTCGAGGCCGAGCAGGCAAACCTCGGGAAGCTGCGGCATGTGGTGTGGGTCGAGCCCGAAGAGCTGGCACACACCCGAGCGCTCGCTGCTCGCATTGCGACGGGCGGGAGGGCGGCTCCGGACGTCGATGTTTCCTCCTCGGCGCCCGTGGCGATCGTCTTCACCAGCGGGACCACAGGCATTCCCAAGGGCGCGTGTTACCAGCACCGCAACTTGCTCGCGGTCGTGGAAATCGAGTCGCGCCGGTATGCGCAAGGGGTCCCCGTGGTGAGGAAGCACCTGGCTGCGGGCGTGTCGTTCGCTCACTTGGGCACGATGGTCCGGATCGGGGTGCAAATTGCGCATCGTGCGCTTTCCATCGTGCACGACCGCTTCGATCCTCAACGCGTGCTGGCGACCGTGGCGCAGGAACGGCTTCCCCACCTGGGAGCCTTCCCCACACAAATGATCGCGCTGCTCGACCATCCCATGCGGCGGCAATACGACCTCAGCAGCGTGCAGAGCGTTCTCCTTGGCGGGGCGCCCGTGGCTCCGGAACTCATCTTGCGCGTGCAGAAGGAACTCGGGGCCGTGGTGAGCGTGCGCTACTCGTCGACCGAGGTAGGGATTGCCACGGCCTCGCTTCCCAGCGATCCGCCGGAGCGTTTGTGTTCCACGGTGGGCAAGCCCACTGCTGGGGTCGAGCTACGGATCGTGGACGAGAACAACACCCCGTTGCCTCCGGGTTCTGTCGGAGAGGTCGTGGTGCGATCTCCAGCGACAATGGTCGGCTACTGGAACGACCCCGAGGCCACCGCGCGCACCATCGACGCCGAAGGTTGGGTGCACACCGGCGACTTGGGCTTTCTCGACGATCAAGGGTACCTCCACCTCCGCGGCCGCAAGAGCGAAATGTACATCCGCGGCGGGTTCAACGTGTACCCGATGGAAGTGGAAAGCGTGCTTCTGCAGCATCCCAAAGTGGCGCGCGCGGCCGTGTTAGGTGTGCCCGACGCTCGCTTCGGAGAAATCGGTTGGGCGTTTGTCGTTCCGCACGACCCGGCCGACCCGCCGAAGCTCGAGGAGCTGCGGGACTTCGTTGGCCGCGAACTCGCGAGCTTCAAGCGTCCGGACGGCCTCACGGTCCTTGCCGACATGCCGCTCACCGCCATGTTCAAGCCCGACAAGCGCGCCCTGCGGGAAATCTGGGAAATCACCACGCAACGCGCCTAGTCGTCGGCAGCTCTGAGCGCGCCTTCCTGTGCACCACGCGCGCTTCCGGTTGCGTACGGCCATGGCGCTGCCGTGCCCGGAAAACGAGCGGCTGGACCTCGCTGCCCAGCGCCACGTTTGCACCACGGACACCGCCGTGTTGTAGGGGCGGTTCGCGAACCGCCCCTACAACGTGTACGCCCGGCGCCCCGCTGTTCCTTGGTGCAACGCACGCGGCTACACCGGGGCATGTAGGGGCGACGCGGTGCGTCGCCCTGGTACCGTCGTGTACGCCGGCCCCACATCACCGAACACGTCCGCCCGTGTACACCGCACCCCACGGGCGACCCACCGGGTCGCCCCTACATTGCCCGCCGGTAGGGCTCGCTCGATTGAGTGAGGGGACAGAAAGCTGCGGCCTCTTTCCAACGAAGCGACAAAGAGACGCCTCTCCCTGGCAGGGAGAGGCCGGCGCCGAGCGCCGGGTGAGGGTGGATCACGCCGTGGATGTAGGGGCGACGCGGTGCGTCGCCCTGGTACTATTGCGGACCCCAGGCCCGGGCAATCGAACGCGAGCGGGGAGGGGGCACAGTTTTCTTTTAGTGATCGGCAGTGTCGGTCATCTGAAAGGGAACCGTGGAGTGGGGCTGGTCGCTCGTCTTCCGGGCCACCGCGAGGAGCGCCATGCCGGCCCGGGGGCGCAGGTACTTCTCGAGGCGCAACCATGGGACCAGGAGACTTGCAACTCGAGCTTGGATTCCCGGCACGGTCCGTCTCTTCAGCAGCACGGAATTCAGGTACCAGCCCACAACACCAGGCAGGTTGAAGTACCGCATCTCCTCCACCGTAAAACCATGCTCGATCAGTTTTCTGCGGAGTTCTTGCTCCTCGTAGCGGCGGTAGTGTCCCAAGGCCCGATCGATTTCCCCGTACAAACGGTGCAGGGCCGGTACTTGCAACACCAGGCACCCGCCCAGCTGCAAAAGGGTGGCAAACGTCTCCAGCGCTGCTTCGTCGTTGTCGATGTGCTCCAGCACGTTGAGGCAAAGGACGGTATCGAACCGTTCGGCACGTAGGCCATCCAAGCTAGGGTCCTCCCAGTTGACGTGTCGGACCTCCACGTTGTCGAAAGAGCCGAGCATGCGCCTGACGATGGCAAGATACTGGTCGTTGTTGTCAGTGGCCACCACGCGCTCTCGGTTGCGAAGAAAACGCGTGAACGTGCCGATGCCGCAGCCGACCTCGAGCACACGGTTGCCCACGTACGGTGCTATTTGGCTCCACACCCACGTGTTGTAACGCCGCGCGTACCGGAGTCGCTTCAAAGTCGTGAAGCCCGGGTCAGCGTTTCCTTGGTCGTCCACGAGCGCGCACTTGAGAATGGTCCAGATCGCCGCCACTCCATCGCGCCAGCCAATCTTTTTCCCTTCCCAATACTCGCGTCCGTGGTAGCTAATAGGAACTTCGTACACTCGGCATCCCAGGCGGGCGATCTTAGCCGTAATCTCGGGTTCGATACCAAAACGATTGGAGGTCAGATGGAGCTGCCGTAGCGTTTCGGTGCGGAACACTTTATAGCAGGTCTCCATATCGGTCAGGTTTAAATCGGTAAACAAATTGGAAACAAAGGTCAGGAACTTGTTTCCGAGGGTATGCCGAAAAAACAGCACTCTCCGCGGCCAGCCAGCAAAGCGCGAGCCGTAGACCACGTCGGCATCTCCGGAGAGAATTGGCTCGATCAGCCGCGGGTACTCGGACGGATCGTATTCCAGATCGGCGTCTTGGAAAATGGTGATGTCCCCGGTGACCGCAGCAATCCCGGTTCGCAGTGCCGCTCCTTTTCCCCGGTTGCGGTCATGAACAAGCACGCGGATGGTGTTGCAAGGATCGTCGACGCGGGCGACTGCAAACTCGCGAATGACCTCGCTGGTCCCGTCTGTGGAGCCGTCGTCCACGATCACGATTTCTTTCTTGATGGGAACCGCGCACACTCGTTCTAGAAGCCTCTTCACGGTAAACCGCTCGTTCTAGCCCGGGACGATGACCGAGAGGAGAGGCGTTTCGGACATGGCTCATGTTCATACTTCGTAGGTCTCTCGAACTCAACGCAGTGCTGCGGCGGAGAGAAACCGAGCTCCCAACCGCTGGCGTGAGAAGGCGAGGCACCGAGGAGGAACTCGGGCCAACGATTCGGCTTCCCTACCCATGAAGGCGCGGGAGAGGAAACGCTGCAAGGCAGGGAAGCAGAGAGATCAAAAGGCGCGATTGTTCGATGCCGTTTCCAAGCGCAAGCATCAACAAAGAGCCCGCGGTCAGTAACAGCAACGAATTTTCAGGATGCCCGATACATTGGACCCGTCCCGTGCGGCCGACATATGCGAATAAAACAAGCAAGTTGACACCTAGCCAAGCTGCCGACAGCCACACGCCAAGCCGATATGGCGTCAGGATCCAGTCACGCGGATAGTTCCAATGAAGCCACGTTTGCGGCGCAAGAAACACTCGCAAAAGACGCAATGCATGCTTCGCACTGCCAACGGGATCCGACCAGATGCAACGTAAAACTGCACGTTCCAACTCTTGGCTGTGAAAAAACCGTTCGCGTGTGTTCAGATTAGGCCAACGCCCGGGCGCGATCGGCGGAGCGAGGCCATAGAGCGGTGGCCGAGCGGGCACTGGGCAATGGCTCCACGCCGAATGCAAGTTGAAACCACTGTTGTTCGACCAGGAGATTTGACCGTCGTTGAACCACAAGAGCTTTGCGTGCCAGCCCCCGGATAAGAGCAGCAGGGGAATGAGAAAACCCAAGAAGACGTTACGACCTAGAGGCCACAACCAGAAAAAAGCGCCGGCGATGCTCACTGGCAACAAATAGAGCACGAAAGGTCGGGTAAGCTCCAGCATCGAGAGGAAAAAGCCCGCACTGACGGCCGCGAGGAGGGCTCGACTCCCAGTTGCTGAGCCCGCACGGCGGTATAAGGTCACGAACATCAGAAGGAAAAAAGGGAAGAAGACGTCGTAAACCACCGGATTGCCCTTATGGATTACGACGGTAGCTCGCATGAAAATCAAACCGCTGACGATAGAGAGGATGCCTAGAGCCCTATTTCGAGCGGCGATGAAAAAGGCGAGCACGTAGGAGCTGACAATTGCCAATCGGTATAGATGCTTGCCCACGAGGTCCAAGTTGCCGAAGGCGTGAAAGATGCCAATTTCGAGCACCGACAGTAAGGGCGGGATCCCAGTTCGAAGGTCTCGCAAATATGCGATCACGTCGGAAATGTTTTTAAAGTCGGACGGGTGGAAGATATAACACCACATGATGGCGCACTGGCATCCGCCCTTGTACAGGTCGGGCGCGTGCTGCCTTTCCCCGAGGATCGCGTTCCCCTCCCAACAGATAAGTGCGCCGACTACCACGTACAGCAATCCGACAACGGCATAGGGCACAGGCACCGATTTTCTTCGGGGAGCAACCAGGGAGAAGTTCCGCGTAAGATTTCCGGCCGGCATTGATTTACGGTCCCTCTCCGCTCGCTTACTTGGGCCAGGGTTTGACCGAGATCGGCAGTTCGATCAAGGTGGGAAACCACTTTCCTCCTTGGCTGAGCCCCACCACTAGATGAAAGTCGCCAGGGGTCTGTGGCGCAAAGGCCGTGAGGGTGGCACGCACCGGAACTCCGGGGCGGGGGTCGTCCGGTAGGCGGGCAGCATTTTGCACTTCTTGGATGACTCGGCCACCGGGTCCGACGAACCGGTAGCCCAAGTATACAAGCGGCTCGCCGACCGAGGCGAGTGCCGGCCAGGTAGTGGTGGACCGGTTCGTGAGTACGACCTCGAGGTCGAGCGGCAGTCCAGTGAACACGCTGGTGGGAGGAGAGCCGTTCAGCCTCAAGTCCACTTGTTGCTGGTCTGCACTTACAGGTTGGATAGGAGTCCCGAGGATCGTCGTCTCGCGGGGATGGAAATCCAAGAGGGCCGGCAGGAGATCGGTAGGTGACTCGTGCTCGGGGGTGAGTAGGAGCGCGTTGTTCGATCGATAGAGGACACGCATCCCCGGGGGATTGTTCCACTGTGCTCGCTTCCCGGGCGGAAGTCGATCGAGATGCACGACTAGATAGCCGAGGCCGGTGGTCCGTTGGAGCAATTCGAGCGCTCGGTGCTCGGGTAAGGCTCGGGCCAAAGCCATCGTTACAAGATAGCTCGGTGGGCGATAGCCGGAATAACCGTTCAACAGGGGGCGCCAGTGGAAAATGCTCAGAAATACGTATTCGCTTTCTTGTCTGCTACCTATTATTCCTGGCGTGCCTCCCGGGATCTCCACAAGGGGAGCCGGCGGAAGCCTCCTGAGCACTTGGTAGACCTCTGGAACGCCTTGGGCCGTCGGCACCGTTTGCGCCAGGTAGCGGCGCCAGGGAAAATCGTACTCTACTGCCACAAGGGCTAAGAAGACGGCGGCGGCTGCCACCCGATACTGAGGCCGCTCCATCTTGGGACCGAGCTTGCGCATCACCCTTTCGGCGCCCAGTCCGACAAGCCCGGCGAACCCGAACATGAAAAGTAAACCGATGCGGCTCACTACCCGCATGGAATCGAATCCGGGAACCAGCCGAAGGGCTAGGGCGTACGGTAGGGGAACGGTCACGCCAGCGACCAAAATTTTCGGACCCAAGGAGATCACGTAGCACGCAAGGGCGCTACCGAGACAAGCCGTAACCGGCCAAGAGTAGCGTGTGGCGCGGGGACAACTTCGCACTGCAAGAGCAAGCGCAGTCAACAAAGGAAGGATCCCCACGTAGATCGGAGCACCGTGTGGAAGCCGCCAGCCTTGGCGAATCAGGCCCGGGGGATACAAATAGTTCCTCCAGAGACCTGCCGATGTGCCGGTGAGGCTCCAAAAGCCCTCTTGGTATTGGGGGATGATCCCTGAGGTCTTCAACTGAACGTAGGGAATGCTGATGGCAACGAACGGTACCGCGGCAGCAAGCGCGGCCGCACTCGCTAGACCCAGGTTCCGCCACGAGAGTCGCAACCGTGTAGCCCACGCCACGCCGGCCACGTAGCCAGCCAGTGCGATAACCGTGGCATAGGCAGTGTAGTAAGAGCAGAGCATCTGAAGCAGCAGAACAGCCGCGAAAGCCACGGCGGAACGCACACGTCCGTGCCGCAACGTGCGGTCGAGAAAAATCACTGCCACGGGAAGGTACTGAGTTGCCAGCAGGTGCGCATGGCCGATCATGTGCAGGCGCACCGGGGCAAAGGCGTAGATGAAGCCTGCGAGAAGCGCGGCGAAACGAGAGGTCCCCCAGTGGCGTAGGAGGGCATACATGGCGCAGCCGCAAAGCGTGAAAGAGAGGAACAAGTTTGCCTGGTAGGCAAGCACGGGATTTCCGGACAAAGCAAAGAAAGGCCCGAAAATCGGAAGATGCCCAAGCATGTGCTCGGAGCCCGCGAGGGTGCGAGGGGCAGGAGCGAAGATGTTGGCGTCGAAAAGGCTCGACGGAGCGGAGGTCAGCGCGTGCCAGCCCCAAGCCATTACCCACATGGTGAAATAAATGTCGGGAACAACCAGCGCGCCTGCGGAGCCATACGCGTGAATCGCGTCGAGAACGGTTGTGGCCGGGTTGAGAAACAACGGGTAGGTGATCGCGAAAGTGGCGGACGCGTAAAAAAACAGTACAGCTAGGCCTTCCGCAACTTTCCCAAAGGGCTCTTTGGCAAGAGAATGGACAGAGCCGCCAGGAGCGGCGGGATCAGCCAGTTCCGCGTCCTCCGCTCGACCAAACCCCCTGATTCGAAGTTGTGCCAACAGCTTCCCGAATCCTATTCGAACGCGCCCGAAGTGCCAGAGCGACATAATTTGCCGCAAACCGGAGTTAAAAACGCGAGCGACATACCACGACGTGGTGGTAGCACTCAATCGACAAACCTGGGGACGTCCATCCGCTGGTGGTCGAGCGCCGTTAGCGCGGGCTAGCGCTGGGTTTGGGAACCCCTGGCTGGGAGGTTGGCGGTGTTACTCACCCGGCGGTAGGCAGCGACCGTTGCGGAGGCGCCGAATTTCTGTCCCGAAGAACTGCGGCGTCTGCGCCTAGTAGACGCGTGCCGGTACAGGATTTCGGCGCCAGGCATCAGCAGGCTCAAGTACTGCACCAACCGGCACGTCGTGGACATGCTCGGGCTCACCGATCTGCACATCGCACGACACGCAAAGGTTCCAATGGGAAAGGGGCTTGCCGGTCACGAGAAGTACGACTCGAAGTACGTCTTGTCCTTGCGTCCGAAGTACATCTTGGTTCCAGAGCTGGACCCGAAGCGCATGAGTCTACCTGCGCAACGGGATATGTGGGCGCAGCCCGAGTTCCTCCGACTGTACCGCAAAGACCGGTGCGGCTACCGCCGCATCGATGCCGAGTGAGCTGCCGCGGTTTCCGTGCTGGTCGCCGTGCCGATCGGCGCGAGGGACATCAACCGAAGAAAGTCTTGGCTTTCGGGCCCAGGAGTCGCCGGACCACTGCGACGAACGCCACGGTCGCCAGCAGTGCGAGGAAAAACGTCAGCGCGCGGTTCGTGATGGTTCCCCACTGGTTCACCCGGGTTCCGATGCTGCGGACGAAAAACAAGTGGTACAGGTAAATGGGATACGAGGCGTCGCTGAGCCAAACCAGAGGAGCCCAACGCGGCAAGACAGCACCGACGGCGACGAGTGCAAAGACCGCGAGGTGAACATATGCGTGGGTTGCCGTTGCGGCGGCGAGCTTCGGCAGCGGATAGAGTGCGCTTGCCGTGAGCAACACGCTGGCAATGGGAAGGGCGATCAGGAGCCAAGCGTTCGCCGTGCCCCGACTGACAAATTGCCGGCCAAATTCCGTCCGCGCCATCCACATCCCGAGAAGGTAGTACCCCCACCAGTAGAAAGGGTGCCTCAGGGCCCAAAAGAGGGACCCCGTAAAGAAGAAGGGATTAACCCGATACCAGAAGGATGTGGCGGTGAAAACAATCGTCAGTCCCGCCAGTAGGGTCGTCGGCAGACGCCACAGCAAGGGAGTGACGAGGACGAGCTGGACGAGGACCACCACGAAGTAGTACGGGCCCCAGGCGCTTCCGAACGCGAGGGCGAACAGCACGTCACGCGCACTGCTCCATGAGGCCTCTGTGAGTGGGTGTGGCAGGAACAACGTTAGGGCGCTGGCAAGAAGGTAAGGCGCGAGAATGCGCCTCAGCCGCTGGGCCCAGTACAGCTTGACCGAGTCGGTCCGGGATCGCCCTGCCAGGAAGCCGGCGGCGAAGAACAAACCGGGCACGGCGAAGATCGTGGCCAGCCCCAGCCACAGCAGGAATGGAGGGCGATTTCTCTCCCCCCAAGGGAGGAAAGCGTGGATTGCCACGACGGTGATGATGCTTACCGCTTTGAGAACGTCGAGGGGGTAAAGCCTTTCGTTCGCCTCGGTAAGGTCGGCTGATCGCACACCTTCGCTCGCTGGCATGCCGCCGTGCAACTAGTACCGGAATTTCCTTGGAAGGCAACAACGGCAGCGGTTACGAGGCCGCGTTCACGGCCGCGAAGCGATGGCGCCGCGCCGCCGAGAGGTTCACAGCGGTGGCTTTCCTTTCGAACAGATCCCGGATGCGTGGCTGGTGGCGTGCGCTGGGTCGGTAGCCGCGTTTGCTTGTCGTGCGAGTTGCTACGCGCCTATTACGCGCCTGGAGCCACCGGCGTTGGTAGCGATGCTGGATGACGTGGCCGCTGCGTGGTTCTTTCCAGGGGGCGCGTGCGAGCGAACAGGGAGGCGACCTCCGTTGCTGTTGGCGCGAGCGAGAAGCATGGCTGACTTGTTCACTCGCGAGTCGAAAGGTTGCCCAGCGCGAGCGAGGCGGCGCGTGCTTGGCGATTGCAAGCGCATGACGCCGCGAATGCACCTGGCAGCTCTGACGGTGCGCTGGTAAGGAGTGGAGCCATGGATTTTCGCGCGTCGCCGCGGTTGCGCATTGCCGTGCTCGCGGGCATCGCCTTGTTGGCCATCGGCCTTGGTGCTGTTGCCTATCGACTTTGGAGCCTCCGTCCTGGCGTGAGCAGGGAGGCGCCGAACGTAATTTTGATCACCATCGATACGCAGCGTGCCGACCGGTTGAGTTGTTACGGCTACAAAAAGATTTCCACGCCGGGCTTCGATCGCTTGGCGCGCGAAGGGGTGCTGTTCGAACGCGCGTACTGCGACGTGACCTGGACGACCCCATCGGTGAGTTCCGTGCGACTGGGCGTATCAGCCAACGCCCCGAGCTGGACGACGCTGCCCGCAAGCGTTTGCGCAGCCTCGGGTACGTTGAGGAAGGCGGGTGACCCGCGACGAAGGCTAGCTGGGTACGGAGGGACACAACCGCGTGGGTAGCCACGCGACGTGCTGTTGCTGGCAAATGCGCTCTTGCCGGAGGAGGGAATCTGGGCCATGGTGTGTAACACGAGCGGGGTGGTCGGAGCATGAGCAAGCGGCTGTACTGGTTCATCCTTTCGATCGTAGTTTTGTTGGCCCTTGCAGCAGCGTGGTGGGGAACGCGGCCGCTCCCTGGAAAGATCGTGGCGGCTCGCTTGGGGGAGGAAAGCTGGAAGCTTCCTGCCGAGGCAATGCCGAGTCGAAAAGTGAAGCTTGGCGGAAGCACGCGTAAAGCCGTGGAGGTGAGCGTCCCTTCGCACTTTGTGGTCGATTTGCCCCCGCGAACGAGCGAGGTTTGGGTCAGCACGGGGCTCGAAAAGGCCGATCATGGCAGTGCGGTTCGATTCGAGATTGCCGCCGAAGAAGGGGACAAGTGGGAACCGCTATTTTTGATTTCTGTGCCCCCCGAGCGAGGTGGCGAATGGATCGACCATCGCGTCGAGGTTCCCAAGCGCTATCGGGATGCGAGACGTTTGCGGTTCGCGGTGTATTTTTCCGGGGAAGGCAAAGCTACCAGGGTAAAGGCCTACTGGGGATCGGTCTTGGCTTTGAAACCAAAAGGGATTCGTCGCTGGCGTGCGTGGTTGGACCCCCAGCAAGCTTGGGATCGGCCCAACGTGATTTTGATTTCCTTGGACACGCTCGGAGCAAGACATTTGTCGTGGTTCGGGGCACCGGCGGGGGTGAGCCCGCACATCGATGCGTGGCTGGACCGCTCCTTTTCGTTTCGCCGGGCTTACGCGCAGTACCCGAACACGTTGGGGTCCCATGCTTCGCTATTCACGGGTCTCTACCCGACAGGACATGGCGTGGGCGAGACACTTAGCCGAAAGGTGCCATCTTCTACGTTGGCCGCGGCTCTCGCCGAAGCGGGTTACGTTGCGTTTGCGTTTACAGAGAACGCCTTCGTGGCCTCGGATTTTGGTTTCGACAACGGTTTCGACTGGTACGACAACGGGCGGGCCCCTTTAAGCAGCGCGCTGCGCGTCCTCGGCACCGCGGAGGAAACTTTCAGTAGGGCAAGACACGCCTTGGACGAATGGCTCTCCTTTGGTGTTCCGTTCTTTTTGTTCGTGCACACGTACGAGGTTCACTCCCCTTACACACCTAAGGACCCGGAAGCACTCGCACTGGTGAATCGGCTTGACCCGGATTACCGTGGGCCATTCGGCACAGCTTTTGACGCTGGGGACGTGGAACTCGAGCACAACACTGGGATAAGGCAACTGCCGGAACGAGAGTGTATGCGTGCTCAAGCCTTGTATCGCGGCGAGATCCATTACCTTGATCGCCTCCTGCACGAGTTCTTGACCCACCAGCAGGCCTTGCCCGGTGCCCGGAACACCCTGGTGATCGTGACCGCCGACCACGGCGACGAGTTTTGCGAACACGGTAAACTGGGCCACTCGGAAACCTTGTACAACCCGGTATTGCACGTGCCCTTGGCCTTCTACTGGCCGGGGCGGGTGGAACGAGGGACTTACGACGAACCGGTGGAACTCGTCGACGTGAAGCCCACAGTGCTCGAACTCGCCGGATTGCCGGTACCCCCGGGGCTGCACGGCTTGAGCTTAGCGCCATTGCTGCTGCGCAAAGAGGCAATGCTTGTCCGACAGCCCGCCTTTGCTGAAATGCGCTTCACGCCGTTCCCCCTTGATCGTGCTGCACGGGGGAAGTGCACCGCGATGGGTTTGCCGGCGGACTGCAGGGTGGAGCGCGTCGCGGTGCAGGACCGCCGCTTTAAGCTGATTTCCTCCCTCTATCCACCGTTCGAGTTTTTGTTCGATTTGGAAACGGATCCCGGAGAAACGCGCGATGTGGCCGCGGAGTTTCCGGCGGAGGTAGAACGGCTGCGGCAGTGGGTGCGGAAATACCGCGACGGTTGGCAAGCAGCGGACGGGTCTCCGGAGAAAACATCCCCGGCGGTCGATCCGGCGACCCTCGAGCGCTTACGCGGCTTAGGGTATGTGGAGTAGTCGCAATCTCCCCAAGCCTGGTCGCGGAGAGAGTGGTCCCAAGGGGATTCGAACCCCTGTTACCGACGTGAGAGGCCGGCGTCCTAACCGCTAGACGATGGGACCGTACTCCGCACAAAAACGCGACCGAGCGGCTGGCTGCCGCCCGGCCGCTCGAGCTTTCGAGCTGAGGAGGTAGGACTCGAACCTACAATCGCCTGATCCAGAGTCAGGTGGCTTGCCAATTAGCCGACTCCTCAACGCGCTCAGCGCCCCTCCAATTAAGCGGAGAACTCGGGCGAGTCAAGTTGCTCCTGCAGGTGTGCTCGCCAGTTGCGGCGCGAGTTCGAGAGCGCGGTCGATCCGCGCGAGCGTGCGCTCCTTCCCCAGCACGTCGAGCACCTCGAAGATCCCGGGACTGACCGTCCCGCCGGTTACGGCAAGGCGGACCGGTTGGGCAATTTTGCCGAGACCGAGGTGAAACGTTTGCATCACCTGCTCGAAGGCTGCTTGGATGGAGGAAACGGTCCACGAGTCGAGCGCCGCGAGCAACTGGCGAAGTTCGGTGAGAGCCGGGAGGATTTCGGGCTTCAGGAACTTGCGTGCGAGGTCGGCCGGGATGGCAATGTCGTCGGTGAGGTAAAATCGACCGAGTTCGACCAGCTCCACCAGCGTTTTCGCCCGCTCCTGCAACGTCGCCACCATTTTTGCCAGCCACGCAGTGTCGCCAGGCACCGGGTATCCCTTGGCTGCGATGAACGGCTTGACCGCTTCGGCGAGGGCTTCGGGCGGCGATGCCTTGAGGTACTGGAAATTCAACCACTCCAGCTTTTCCGCGTTGTACACGCCGGCAGACTTGCCCACATGCTCGAGCGTGAACTTTTCGATGAGTTCCTCGCGAGTGAAAATTTCCTGGTCCCCGTAGGACCATCCCAGCCGTGCGAGATAGTTCACCAACGCGTCGGGCAAGTAGCCCATGTCGCGGTACGCCAACACGGAGGTGGCTCCGTGCCGCTTGCTCAAACGAGTACGGTCGGGGCCGAGAATTTGCGGCACGTGGGCGAAGGCCGGCAGGGGATAGCCGAGCGCGCGATAAATCAGGATTTGCTTCGGCGTGTTCGTAAGATGATCGTCGCCCCGAATCACGTGGCTGATTCGCATGGTGGCGTCATCGACCACCACGCACAGGTTGTACGTCGGGCTGCCGTCGCTGCGCACGATGATGAGGTCGTCGAGTTCGCTGTTCTCGAATGCCACGTGGCCCTTCACGAGATCCTCCACCACGGTGGTCCCTTCCGTCGGCGCCTTGAAGCGAATGGCATACGGCCGATTGGGCACGGCCTCGGTGCGAACGCGGCACGTGCGATCGTACATGGGCTTGCGGCCCGCTTTGAGCGCCGCTTCGCGCTTGGCCTCCAGCTCTTCTTGCGTGCAGTAGCAACGGTACGCGTGGCCCGTTTGCAAAAGCCGCTCGGCGTGTTCGATGTACAAGCTCAGACGCTGGCTTTGGTAGTACGGACCTTCGTCCCACTCGAGCTTGAGCCAAGTGAGCGCATCGAGGATGGCACGGATGGACTCCTCGGTGGAGCGTTCGCGGTCGGTATCCTCGATCCGGAGGACGAATTGCCCGTGGTTGTGACGCGCAAAGAGGTAGTTGAACAGGGCCGTCCGAGCCCCGCCAAGATGCAAATACCCGGTCGGACTCGGGGCAAAACGCGTTCGCACTGCAGTCATAGGAACGCCGGCCGCCTAACAGCACGGCGCGAGGCAGTCAACGCGAGCAGCGAGCAGTCAAAGGTAGGGGCGACGCACCGCGCCGCGGCCTGACGCCACACGGGAACGGGCGTGGTTCATACGATCCTGCGCGCCGCCGGCGGTAATGTAGGGGCGACCCGGTGGGTCGCCCGGCGGGGCCAGCGGTGGGTGGGCACCAGGGATGATGAGGTCGCACGACGACAGGATCGACCCTCACCCGGCGCTGCGCGCCGGCCTCTCCCTGCCAGGGAGAGGCGTCTTTTCTCTGCCGTGCAACTGCGAGGTGCAAACCGTCACTGCTTTTCGCGAAGCCACGTCGACTCCTCTCCCTCGCCCTGGCTAGGGCGAGGGAGAGGATGAAAGGTGAGGGAGTGGGTCGAACGTCGATCCACGACGCAAGTGACCCTCACCCGGCGCTGTGCGCCGGCCTCTCC
>Ga0101944_10004215_pt1 | contig 18212 bp, 13 predicted proteins | sample DewCreD2012metaG_FD_75245 | JGI IMG/M metagenome (GOLD analysis project Ga0101944, IMG submission 75245) | Hot spring sediment bacterial and archeal communities from British Columbia, Canada, to study Microbial Dark Matter (Phase II) - Dewar... ... | reverse complement strand
TCGGCACCCGGCGTGATTATGCAATCCATAAAATCGCACACATCAGGCGAACCGATAAACTGCGCCTCTCCATTGCGCAGCATGAGCGGGGCGATACCGATAAGCACATGCTGATTCCTCACCGCGCAGATGAGGTTTTTCCAATCCGCTCCAAAAATGTGCCACCATGCCGAAAGCCAGGGCGGCAACGTGAACAGACTGCGCCAGGGCAGAACTGTTGCCGTTTCACGCCAGCACGCGGAAAGTGTATCAAACGTCTCAATGGTAACTGAATACTCGTTAATGGCGGATCCAGCGTTTGGATACAATGTTTCGGGTTGCTCAATCATGCACAATTACTCTGATTGATGTGCCGGTTTTGGCAGCCTCTGCCAGCGCATCAAGCACGCGCATATTGCTAATGCTTTCAGCCGGGGGTATCGCTGATTTTTCTGTGCCTCTTACGACGTTGGCAAAGTGTTCTATCATGAGTTGATATTCGTCAGCTCCCGCCACAACGTGCGCCTGCCCCCTTTCCTGATTGCGGGCACGAACTGTAAACTCTGCATCATGTTCCCAGGGAATGAACGCATCATGGGGCAAATCAATAGCTCCGTCGCTGCCAACTACAGAATAAGTCTGCTGTAGAGCCGAACAAAAACTCGCCTCAATAGTCGCAAGCCGGTCGTGAGGAAAACGAAGAAGACCCGCAACATGAATATCAACGCCGTTGTGGTTGAAAACTGCTTGAGCTTGCACCTGGTCCGGTTCTTCGGCAAACAGCCAGCGCGCCACACTGACGCCATAACATCCCACATCAAGGAGCGCTCCACCGCCCATTTCAGGCTTCAACCGGTAATTTTCTCCGCGCATTAACACTTCTTCCCCCATGTGATAACAAAATGCCGTCCGTATCAGACATGGCAGGCCAATTGTGCCCTCATCAATGAGCTGCTTAATGTGCTGGCTGCGGGGATGAAAACGGTACATAAATGCTTCCATAAGCAGCCGGTGTGTTTTTTCCGCCGTCTCAACCATTTCCCGTGCTTCTTTGGCAGAACAGGCAAGCGGCTTTTCACACAGAACGTGTTTCCCCGCGTTTAATGCTTTTAATGTCCATTCATGATGGAGATGGTTGGGCAAAGGGATATACACAGCATCAATAGCCGGATCATTAAGCACTTCATCATAACTGCCGTATAACTTTCTGATATTACGATTTTTTATTAATTCGGCTGTGCGGTCAGGAAAACGGCTGGCAAGCGCGTGGACAATGCCGTTGTGTGATTTCTCAATAGCCGGGATGACGCATACCCGCGCAATGGTTGCAGCGCCAAGTATCCCCCAGCTGATTTTTTCAGGCATCCAGCACCTCAACAGTTCCGCCATTGAGTGCCGAGCGGGCGGCTGCTTCAAGAATTGCGACGACCCGAACCGATTGTTCAAGAGGCGCAACGAGCGGCTCGCCGGTGAGCAGATGGTCGGCGAGATTACGATGAAACAAAAAATCCTGCCGCGGCGGCAACGCCAGTTTCTGCTCAATTATTTGACCCGAATGATGGCGGCGGAAGAGCGTCAGATCAGGTGTCAGCTCGGTGCGCGGTATATTCTTGTCATGATAATACAGAACCGGGTCCAGTTCATACACTAATTCATGTCGCCAACAGCCAATGATGGCGCCTTCGGTGCCTAACAGATACCACTTGGGTTTGCGGAATGCTGCAATATCAGAATGCATAAATTCCGCCTCCTGTCCCCCGGCAAAGCGAATCTGCACACGTTCCTGGTCGGCGTTGGTGACATCGTGCCAGATGCGTTTATGACGGGTTCCGATGACTGTTCGAGCTCGATCCGGAAAGAGGCTCACTATCCAGTCAATGTAATGCCCGCCCCAGTCATAAGCGGTGCCACCCGAAATTGGCTCGTGGGAATGCCAGTAACCGCAGGGATGCTTAAATCCGCCCACAAATGTTTCCATATAAAATAAATCGCCGATTAAACCCTCGTTGAGTGCTTGCTGTATGGCACGATAATCAACATCAAAGCGCCGGTTCTGATGACAGCTCAAATGAACCTGTTTTTTATCCGCCATATCACACATCGCATCGGTTTCCTGGCGCGTCAGAGCAAGAGGCTTTTCGCATACCACGTGCTTGCCTGCTGCCATCATCTGGAGACACAGCCGGGCATGGGTGTTGGGAGGTGTGGCAATAATAATCAAATCCACCTGCGGATCTTCGGCTAATGCTTCAGCGGTGTGTAAAATTCTCGCGTCAGGGAAATCCTCACGTGCCTGGGCCCGTCGTTCTGCGCTCAGATCACAAATAGCAGCCAAAGAAAGGCCGGGGGTTGCTCCTATGCCGAGGCCGTGCAACTTACCGACGGAAGGCGCGTAACCCAGAATGCCTACACCATGCATCCTATCATTATCAGAACGGCCTGATAGATGCAGGAGACAGCGGTACAATATCCGCTGCAGAGAATGATTATCATAAGCCTGAAGAGTGGTGCAGGCAATGCTTCCTTTTCCTGCTCGTCGGGTAACAAGCATGGGGCTATGCTGGTAATGCCAGTCAGCATAAAGAATTGTCTCTGCGTCGTCAGAGATTTTATTAAGGGGCCGGTGAGGGTTTGTTATATAGACGGCATCAGGCAGTCGTCTTGCCATTGGATGGCTGTTATTCTGGAATATGATGCGCAGCTCGCACACTGGTCCGGGTTCGCCAATTTTGACCCCTAACAGGTCAGACGCGTTCGCATTAGGTTTATGCAATAACGCAAGCCAACCGCCGCCTGCGGTTACAAACTGTTCCAGTTCTACGTCGTTCTGTTCAGACAAAGCGCAGCCGGTTGTTATTACAACCTGATAGGGGCTTAAATCTCGAGGAAGGGAGGGTTTAACGTTAAGTTTGACGTGGGGCATTGTGTGCAGATAGCGCAAAAATGGATAGAGTGCAGATTCATTGCTGCCGGTTATGCACAAAATAGATAAAAAGGGATGATAAAACATTTTCAAGGCTCGCAGACTTTTGACCGGTTTCATGCCGCGCAAGCCCCGCTTTGTAAGCGGGGTCAAGAGACATGTATCGGAAAAGGATAATAAAGCTCCGGTAAGCCCCGCCTTGTGGCGGGGAGCTTCACTTTTGTTTATGGTGCTCTTGCATACGGCTCATGACTTCAATTTCCAGTGCGAACCGTTTTTACGGTCTTCAATTACAATATCTGCTTTATGAAGACAGTCGCGTATGGCATCAGCTTCTTTCCACTGGCCGTTATTGCGCAATGTCTGGCGCAGCGCAAGCAGCTCATTTACCAGAGGGGCAAGGCATTGAGCCTGATCTTGCGGTGCAGCTTCAAGTTTAGTGGTCATAAACACAATGAGCTCACGAAGAATATCGCGAGCCTGTGAAATAAATTCGCTGCTCTCATGATCAAGATGGGCTTCCCAAATTGTGCGGTCAAGTTCGAGCAGCGCAGTAGCAGCCTGTTTTAAGTCGTGCCGATCAAGACCCGAACGAAAGGTGTCTTCACAAGAGTGCACCGTTTCCCAAAATGAGTCCTGAACACTATTTACAAGAATTTTTTCAGCAAAATGCTCGGTCGGGCGCTTAGACCACACCTTACCGAGTTCTTTTCCCTGGAGCACATCCAAAGGAAATCGTTCTCCCTTTTCAAATGTCAACTCGCCGCCTCGGCGTCGAAGTGTCAAGCGGCCGAGCCCTTTAATGGTTGCTTCCTTTGTTTCTAAATCCATGATGCAGGCAGTGTGTTCATCAAGCCCCAGAATACTAACCTCTTCCGGCAGGAGTTGCTCAAGCTTTCTGAAACGCGGTTCACCCATGTAGCAAAACCGGGTATCGTGTGTGCCTCCTTCAGCATTGTTCCAGTGGGGGATTACCACCAGGTTGAATCCAAAATAACCCAAAATATCCAAGCCATCCACCCAGTGCAGACTGGTTCCCACCTTATAAATTTCATAGACCGGCAGGGTAAATCTGCCCACCGTTAATGCGGCGGCACTTGCTGCGACCAGGCACGCTCCGTTTTCTATTCGGCTTATTAAAATGTTTGGTATGGGGGTCTGTTGCCACTGGCGGACGGCATATGTGGGGCTGCCCGGCCCGATCAGGAGATAATCTGCCTGGCGGATCTCGTGAAAAGCCTGTTCCGCTTCATAGGGAGTGCAGGAGTCAATTGACTTGAATGAGGCTACAGACATGGGATACTTAACATTGTCGCGAAAGTAACCGACAGCCTTGCGGGATATTTCATCAACATTGAGCTGGAATCCGGCGGGGGTATCAATGAACACTGCGCGCGGTTCGCTGCCAAGCTGGGCCAGAAGTGCCTTGTGAATCTCCACCATGGTTGCGGTGAGTTCACCGGAACCCATGAGAACGATAGTGCCTTTTTTTTGCGGCATAATAGCGATCTGCTTTCGATATTTTATAAGCTCAATGTTTTATAACATATAAAATAAAATAGATAATTGTCAACTATAACAAATGCAAATATAAAAATAACATTATATAATTAAAAATAAATTAATAGCAAAATCTTGCAAATATTTCTGTTGAAATATTTTAGATAACAATATATTATTTATAAAAAAGGGCAAAGGGAGAGGGAAGACAATGTTGGCTTATATCAACATTAAATTATAGGGAGTTAAAATTAGCCTCTATCAGTGTGTAATACTGAAGAGGTTTTTTATTTTTAAAAATCATTTATTGTGGAGGACACGGCGATGAAGAAAAAAATATTTTTATTGTTCACAATTACCTCATTACTTTTCAGCGTTTGTTTTTTGTATGATACTGCAGCTTTCAGCCCACTGGCAGAAAAGGGGCCTTATTTTGTGCGGGCGTTGCATGTCACAATTCCTTTACGAGACGATCTTGTTTGGGGGCCTGCTTTTGGTAATTATTATTGGAATAGAAACACCATCGGCGTGATGCGATATAATGCCCTCATATATTATCCCGCCATTAATGAAGTTAGAACCAGCGATCAATATTCGATTTTCTTTCCTGCTGACACGTCCGGTGCCCCTTATCCGGCAGTGGTTTTTATTCAAGGTGCAAATGTAAATATTGAACAGTATGCATGGCTTTTTGAGCACATTGCCAGCTATGGATATGTCGTGCTTGCAGTTACGGAGTTTATGCCTTCCGGGGGAAATCTTGAAGGCCAGTTTCAAAATTTGTTCCCGCAAGGCACTGCAATGCCCACTACCTGGCAAACCTCGATGACGATTCCGGATGTTATAACGTATCTTGAAAATATTAATAGTAGTGCCGTCGATCCATTGCCACCTGCCGTTAAAATAGGATCTCCTCCTAATCCATGGGACAGATTGAGTTATGTGCCTGTGATCAGAAATCCCCGCGGCCCCTCTGGGGACGACTTGAACCACAGTTTGTTTGAAGGCATCGTTAATACCAATAAGATTATCCTTGCAGGCCATTCCTTTGGAGGCTATATCGCTCTTATGTGTGCAAATACTACAATTCAAAAACCGCCGCGGCCCGGAGGCGGCAGTTTTACTAATCATGTTGCTGGCTGCATTGTTTATGGGGCTCATACTTTTGCTGCAAGCGGCGCTGGGTATTCCTCGCCGATCAACGTCCCCTTGCTGATGCTGGGCGGTGAGAAAGACGGTGTTGCCGCCGGACCCATCAGCGGGGTGGAGAAGACAGGATATGAACGAATAAAATACACATTTGATAATTACGTGCCGGCATCAAGCGACAATTCACGTTACCTTCTCGGAATTAAAGGTGCAAATCACCTTTCAATCGGCACAAAGCCTGACCCTATGGTTGATCGCTCGTTCCTTGATGAGAAGGACGGGATTATTAGCACCTACATTGCTCACCAGGTGATACAGGAAAAGGTGATGGCCTTCCTTCAATATTATATAAAAAATGATGCTACTGCCCTGCCAATCCTTACCGGTTCGGGAAGTGACCCGTTTATTTTTGACTATGCGGTGAAATAGTGAAAGCAAAGGAGCATACCATGAAGACCAAAATTCTTTTGATGTTTGTGCTTTGCTTCCTGATGGGCGGGATGAAGCCGGCATGGACAGCCACCATCATCGTTTCACCGGGTCAGAAAATACAGGATGCGATTAATAGTGCGACCCATGGTGATGTCATAGAAGTTACCGCCGGAACCTATATGGAAAATATAAATTTCAAGGGGAAACAAATTACTGTTAAAAGCACTGCAGGCGCTGCGATGACTATTATAGATGGTGGCGGCACGGCTCGGGTAGTGACATTTAATTCTGGTGAACAGCGGGAGGCAATACTTGAAGGTTTTACCATACGCAACGGCGTCGGACAAAAACTTGACGGACTTGATTATGGATTTGGCGGTGGCATTCTTTGCCGAGGTTCATCCCCTATTATCAAAGGAAATATCATAGAGCAGAATCAGGCTGACCCTTCTTCATCAGGTCTGTTTGGTTTGGGAGGCGGGATTTGCATTTATGAAGGATCCTATCCGGAAATTTCAGGCAATACCATACGAAATAATAAGGCTGAATCGGGAGCAGGAATTTATATTTTCACGACCAATGACATTGAAGAAACCAGCACGGTACAGGTTTTAATCCAAAACAATATCATCGCCTCGAATAACGCACAGTTAGGTGGAGCCATATTCATCTGCGGGAATTCCCATCCCCGTATTTTCAGTAATGTTATTTCTGATAACAACCAGATTGCAGGGGATGAAATATATGTATGCAGCGACTCCAGCGCCGAGATTGTTAATCCCACAACTACCACCACGACGGTTGAGCCGACAATCATTGAATTAACCTTTTTTAAGGCTATCCTGGGATATAGGCAGGTAATACTTCAGTGGAAGACTGAATCAGAAAAAGACAATGCGGGGTTTAACATCTACCGCGCTGAAGCAGAAGGTGGTGAATACATAAAGATCAATGACGCGCTCATTCCAGCAAAGGGCACTGCCACGCAAGGTGCAGGGTATGAATTTATTGACAAGAATGTGCTTAACAGAAAAACCTACTGGTATAAACTTGAGGATATAGACATTAATGGCGTTTCCACACTACATGGTCCTGTAAAAGTTACGCCAAGAATAATACACCGTTTGTTTCAATAATGAGTCATGAGTTTCGAGTCACGAACAGAAAGACCACTCAATAATAAAAACATAAAACGGAGGGATTATAAACATGAACGCCATTATAAAAAGCGTAATGCATAAGAAACTGTTTATAATTGTTTCTGTTGTTATTCTGTTTGGCATGGCAAATACTTGCGTTTTTGGGCAATGCAGAATCATATGGCAAGGCAACGGTGAAAGCGGTCCTGTTAGTGGTTCTGAGCAAACAGAAGAAAGCTCAAGAACCCAGCAAGCAGCCCTTGAAATGTTGACCATTATCAAAAATGATGTGTACAATTATCCAGTGTGTGATGAAAATTATTACTTTAGGTGTGACGCGTCTGGCTGTTACGAGGGCTGCTATCACTACGACAGCTTTTTGGGCCCGAGAGGTGTGGATTACTCTGTAACGACTGATGGTTCCTGGTATGCGCAATATTATGCACGATGGTGCCCTACTGCCTGTATTTACTCTTCAGGGGAATGGGATGTGGAGTGTGAGACCTTAATTCGTCTTTCATCATTCACTGCCGATCCTTTTCTTCATAAGGTAATAATAAAGTGGTCAACCGAATCAGAAATTGACAATGCCGGCTTCAACATCTACCGCGCTGAAGGAGAAGGTGGTGAATACATAAAGATCAATGCCGCGCTCATTTCGGCAAAGGGCACTGCCACGCAAGGTGCAGGGTATGAATTTATTGACAAGAATGTGCGTAACAGAAAGACCTACTGGTATAAACTTGAGGATATAGATATTAATGGCGTTTCCACATTACATGGTCCTATAAAAGTTACGCCGAGAATAATACACCGTTTGTTTCAGTAGTGAGTCACGAATTTTAAGACACGAACATCAAGACCACTCAATAATAAAAACATAAAACGGAGGGATTAAACATGAACACCATCATAAGTAGCGTAATGCATAAGAAACTGTTTATTATTGTTTCTGTTGTTATTCTGATTGGCACTGGAAATTCTCTTGTCTTGGGAGAATGCATAATTGAGTGGGTAGGTGATGAAAGCGGGTCAATCATAACTCAGGAAACATCTCGAACCCTGGAGGCAGCGAGGCAGTTAGAGCGCGCATTACTTCCTGCGGGGCCTGGCTTTATAGTTGAGGATTGTGGTGACGGTGATGATCCTGAATTCCCCCATTGCCCAGGATGTCGTGCTACAAAACCTGGGTGGTTGGTAGATGTATGTTTGGATGGTTCCTACACAAAAAAATGTTTGTATAGTAATCCAGAATGTGGTTGGACGCATTACGGCACATGGGATGTTGTGTGTGAGAGCACCACAACCACCACGATTTCAGAAACCACAACCACCACTACCGTGCCGATAATCACACCGAACTATTGGGCGCGGACCTACGGGGGCAGTCAAGATGATTATAGTTATGCATTTGCAGCAACTTCTGATGGAGGGGGTGTAGTTGCAGGGTACACAGAATCGTTTGGGGTGGGTTACAGAGATGTATGGGCGTTAAAACTTGACAACCAGGGAAATATTTCCTGGCAGAAAAGATATGGAGGGTCAGGACTCGATGCAGCTTATTCAATTCTGCAGAACGCTGACGGCAGTTATATTGTTCAGGGGTATACAGGAAGTTATGGGGCAGGGTCTTTTGATATTCTACTATTAAAACTTGATAGCAGTGGCAATATTATGTGGCAAAAAGCATATGGCGGCCCTAACTTTGAGAGAGGATATTCTATTAAGCAGACTCTGGATAACGGTTATGTAATAGCTGGCTATACAGGTACTGACGGTTCTGCAGAAGGCAGCAGCAACGATATACTGGTATTAAAAGTTGACGGTAACGGTAATCTTTCCTGGATGAAGACTTATGGGGGAAGTCAAGGTGACCATGTAAAATCAATCACTGCGACATCAGACGGGGGGTATCTTGTGACAGGATTTACTGAGTCCTTTGGAGCGGGAGGCCGGGATTTATTTGTTTTAAAACTTGATGGTTCAGGTGATGTTACATGGATGAAAACCTATGGTACCAGCGGAAATGATGTTTCATATGCCAATGGCCTTGAGAATGAAGACGGTAGCTACATGGTAGCGGGGGCTACTAATTCTTTTGGAGCTGGTGACTTTGACTTCTGGCTATTGAAGCTTGACAGCAATGGTAATATCATCTGGCAAAAAACATATGGTGGCATAAAGAGAGATGTCGCCACAGCACTGAAGCAGACCACTGATGGCGGATATGTTTTAACTGGTCAAACGGCTTCATTTGGCGTGGGTGTTTATGATACCCTGCTATTAAAACTTGATAGTGACGGTACTATTATTTGGCAAAAAAATTATGGAGGAACAGGTGATGGACATGCATTTGCTATTCATGAATCGACAAATGGTTCTTTTATTCTCGCAGGGTATGAAAATTCATCTGGAGCTGGCGGGTATGATTACTGTGTAATGAAGGTGGACAGTTTTGGGGATATACCGGATTGCAGCATTGTTGGAACAAGCAATGCGGTCATGACACCATCGAATGTAAGTCCGATCACTGTTAATATTTCTGCAGTTTCATTTCCTAATCCGGTTACTACTGTTACCTACTTCAGCCCTGTTAATACTTTTGTTTCTGCTTTCAACTTTTGCGGCGAGGCAACTTTAATTTCATTGTCTTCATTTACAGCATCGCCAGCCAACAAAGCAGTCATTGTTAAATGGCAAACCGAATCTGAAATCGACAATGTGGGATTTAATCTGTACCGCTGCACGACAGAAACTGGAGAATATATAAAAATTAATACCGAGTTGATTCCGGCAAAAGGTTCAGCCACGCAAGGTGCAGGGTATGAATTTATTGACAAGAATGTGCGTAACAGAAAGACCTACTGGTATAAACTGGAGGATATAGACATTAACGGCGTTTCCACACTACATGGTCCTATAAAAGTTACGCCAAGAATAATACACCGTTTGTTTCAATAATGAGTCACGAGTTTCGAGTCACAGGTCGCGGGTCACAAAACAACCTTGCGTTAGGTAAAAAAACACCAATAATAAGGAGCATGAACCTATGAAACCATTGAAACGTATTTTGGTTGTTTTCTTATTGATGTGTAGTTTTCTTATGCACGGCTGCAAACCGTCAGTGCCTGGCATTTATATAAGCGAAAAAGATGGCACATCAATGTCAGTAGAGTTAAAGCCTGACGGAACATACCGTATATTTGATGATAAAGGAGCCGAAGCATCGGGGAAATACATAGTTAACTATAACATGATAACTTTTATCATGTTTGGCAAGGAAAATAAGGGAGAAATTAAACGAGGCAGAATCATCATGGAAGATGGAGTAGTCTGGAAGAAAAAATAATCCCATTACCACTGTCTGAAGAGTAGCGGCAATTTCACGCAGGATAGAGATAACGCTTCCGAAAATGGAGGCGTTATTTTTTATGGTTCTTTTAATTCAAAATAAGTTTTTCTTGCGGTGGCAGCCAGAAATAAGATAATAATCGCAGGCTGGATAAAATTATTAACAAAACATGATCCTATCCGTTAGTATTCAAGACCAGAGAATGAATGAGGTGCGGTAATATGAAAATTCAGGTGAAGGAAGGAAATATTGCAGCAATTAAAGACGAAATAATAATGGTTGGCATTTTTGAAGGAAAGGATGGCATCAAAGCGGCTGCGCGTTCTCTTGATACGGCGTCGGCAGGCATGATTTCAGAAATTGTTCAGCGGGGTGATTTTAAGGGTGAATTATACAAAACATTTCTCATACATAAAACCCAAGGAATAGCCGCGAGACGGGTTCTTATCGTTGGGTTGGGAAAGGAAAAGGACTGCACGCTGGAAAAAGTGCGCGGTGCTACATCGAGTGGGGCGCGGTTTATTCGCGACATGGGAATAAAACATTTTTTAGTGCCTGGCAATTTTGTACAATTATCCGACATTTCAAGTTCAGACACGGTTAAAGCAATTGTTGAGGGTGTTTGCCTTGGTCTTTACAGTTTTAAACAATTTAAGACTAAAAACGAAAAAAGACAAGACAAAGAAATTAAGGAATTTACCATACTGGCTGAGGGCAGGAATGAATACACCACATTTAAAAAAGCAGTTTCGTCAGCAGAAATTTTAAGCAACGCGGTCAAGCTGGCGAGGGATCTTGTTAATCAGCCGGCAAATAAAGCAACGCCCGGTTATCTTGCACAAACAGCACAAGCCCTTGCAAAACAATACGGCCTAAAGGTCAGAATTTTAGATATAAGGCTGATTAAGAAGCTGGGTATGGGATGTTTTCTGAGTGTTGCTCAAGGGAGCCGCGAACCTGCTCAATTCATTATTCTTGAGCATAAGCCAAAAAATGTTCTTCATGCCCATCCCATAGTGCTGATAGGCAAGGCCGTTACGTTTGACAGCGGCGGCATATCTTTGAAACCGCCGCAGGGCATGGAGCGGATGAAAGATGATATGGCGGGAGGAGCAGCCGTACTTGGTATTATGCAGGCTGCTGCCCAACTGAACATTCCCCTGTATGTAGTCGGGCTAATTCCGGCAACAGAAAATTTGCCCGATGGGGCCGCACTTAAGCCCGGGGATATCATAACATCCATGTCCGGTAAAACCGTTGAAATAATTACCACTGACGCAGAGGGGAGGCTGATCCTCGCCGATGCCCTGACGTATGCAACCCGCTATCAGCCGGAAGCAATCATTGATCTGGCGACCCTTACCGGGGCCTGTGTTATCGCACTGGGCGGTGAGGTTGCCGGTTTGATGGGGTCTGATGAAGGGCTGCTTGACAGATTGAAGCAGGCTTCAAAAGTCACCGGCGAGAAAGTTTGGCAATTGCCCTTATGGGACGAATATGCGGAACTGCTTAAAAGCGACAGTGCAGACATTAAAAATGCAGGCGGGCGCGATGCAGGGGCTATTACCGGCGGGATGTTTTTAAAAGAGTTTGCCGGTAAAATACCCTGGGCCCACATAGATATTGCAGGTCCCGTATGGGCGGAAAAGGATAAGCCCTATATTCCAAAAGGGGCAACAGGATTTGGCGTAAGGCTCATAGTCAATGTGTTGGAGAACTGGGTAAAGATGTAATTGCTTGGAGTTCAAATGTGCTGCGGTGAAATAAGAATGTTTAGACCTTTTGCGCAATGAGGCTCGCAATTGCTTTTTTATGTTGCAATTGGGCATCTATTCGCTCATGATAAAAAACTATAAAGAAATCAAGGAAAGAAAAAAGAAGTTCATTTGGCCTGAGTAAATAATCGGGATTGGAAATCCCCCCAAAACTGCGCTGATCCTCAGTGTAGGTTTCAAAAAAGATGAGGCCTTCCTTTTTCAACCCTTGCTTTAATTGTGGGATAATGCGGCGTTCTAAATAATAAAAATTGACAATTACGTCATAGGTGTTTTCTTGAATGTGATAGTTCGTTAAATCAGCCTCAATGGCGGTAATAGCAAGACGGTTGTTTTCTGCAAACCGGCTTAACAGGTTAATTGCAACTGAGGATATATCCACCGCGTCCACAGAAAAACCGTGACGAGCAAGAAAAACACTATTGCTACCGGTTCCTGAGGCTACATCGAGGGCTTTACCGCCTTTCAGGAGCTGCATAAAGTTGTGAAGGAGTTCTGCAGGCTCACCGGGCGCGCACGTGTTTCGGTATTTTTCATTCCATTTGTTCTGTTCCTGCATGAAATCATCCTGCCAAGGTTTCTCCTCATTTATAGCAAGAAAGTTATGTTTTGAAAAGAACCCCAAGCAGACGAAGTGAGTTCAGGCAATGCGTTTTGAAGTAATTGAGGTTTGCTGTTACGAAGGGTATAAAAGCCAAGAACGGCCAATCAGTTTTCGCTTTAAAGATAAAACCTATAACATTATTGAAATAGTTGACCGGTGGTATGAAGGAAGCACCCATGCCTCTGTTCCGCCCATGGACTATTTTAAAGTAAAGACAGAGACCGGGGAAATAAGTATTATCAGGTATAACCGGTTATTTGACAAATGGGCAATTGCCATAATGGATAAATAAGAGAAATGAGTAAAAAATTTTTTTGTCTTTAAGTAAAAAAATGCTTGCCAAATGCTAAATATTATAATAGTTTGATTTTGAAATATTTAAAAGTCAAACTATTAACCTTTGCTAATGTGCCTCATGTGATGTTCTTTTGCATACGTGAATAGTGTAGCGCTGACCATACACGTGTTTTAATCTAAACAAGTCTGAATCATAACATAACGCAGTTCTGCCCAAGAATAAAAAAAGACTATGTCCAAAAAATATTTTTTAGATTTTAGTCTGCAAGCGGGCTCATCTTGATCCATCGTTCAAGGTGTGCCCGCTTTATTTTTACTGCATCTCAGCCTAACATTAGTAAAAATAATTTGACCGCAAAATAATAACAGAAGGAGCAGGAAGGAGAACGCACATTGAAGCGATTTGCTGAAATTGTCATCAAATACCGTCTATGGTGGCTTGTTGGTATTCTTATAGCAACAATCTTCTTTTTATTCCAGACAACCAAACTTCAGATTTACACCTCTTTTAACGACCTTCTCCCGCAGAGTCATCCCTATATAAAAGTGCACAATCGGATTCGTAATATCTTTGGCGGCGCAAATCAGGTTCTCATTATGGTTCAGGTGCGCAAGGGCGACATTTTTAACACCAAGACTCTGGAGAAGGTGCAATGGATAACCCGCGAGCTTGAAAAAATTCCGGGCGTTGATCCGTACAAGATTCGCTCCATTGCCACCAGTAAGATGAAAGACTTTAAATTCAGCTCCGGCACCACCGTCATTACGCCGCTCATGTTTCCTGATGTGCCAACTACAGAAAAGGGATTAGAAGAACTTAAAGATAAAATTTACAGCACGCAGCGTTATTACGGACCTTTTGTGTCGTATGACAGCAAAAAGACCCTCATCCTGGTAGATTTCTTTGAAGAGTCAATAGATTACAGCGTGGTCTTCAATGCGCTCAGCGCGATACGTGAACGAATGGAGGATGATAATCATATCATAAATATAGCGGGCGAGCCCATGCACCTTGGGTTTATCAAATATCATATTAACCAGGTGTTGATGATTCTAATCGTTACGGTTGTTGCCTTTATTGTGATGCTTTATGTTTATTATCGTTCAAAAAGAGCCATGTTTGTGCCGGTTATGTCTGCCGCGACCAGCGCGATCTGGGGGCTTGGTTTCATGTCATTGCTGGGCTATAACCTTGACCCGCTGATGCTGGTTTTGCCGTTTCTCATTTCCCTCATGACTGCCCGCCACTCAATGCAGTTTATGAGCCGGTATATGGAGGAATTTGAGTTGACCGGCGACGTAAAACAGGCCTCGCAAAATATTATTGAGACGATGTTTATTCCGGGGTTTACCAGCATCATTACTGATGCCCTTGGCATTGCACTGGTGGCAATCGCAACTATACCGGTGTTAATCAGAATCTCCATAACCTGCGCGTTCTGGTCTATAGCCACGGTTATTCTGTCCATGTTGTTTACACCGCTCGTTTTGTCTTATATTCCTGAATCCAAGCGGTTTGTGCACGAAGTAAGAAAACGCAGAGAAAACGGCATGGTTGAAAAGAAACTGGACTATCGGGACAGATTTCTTCGCCTATTAGGGCGCTGGATTCCGCAGCGCGGCAAATGGTATGTGGTGTGCTGTGCCATAATATTGAGTATGGTGTCATATTATTATGCAAGCAAGATTATTATTGGCGATTTTATGCCCGGGTCATCGATTCTCTGGCCCTTCCACCGCTATAATAAGGATGCATTCCGTATCACGTTTAGCATGCCACTGTTAAATCCACTCTATGTAATTGTCGAAGGCGAGCAGGGTAATTTTATTACCCTGGGTCCGACACTGCGCGAAATGGATAAATTTCAGCGTTATGTTGCGAAGCACGAGCGGGTGTTGATTGTCAATTCAATTGCCAGCTATCTTCCGTCATTTCTTATGGCATCGTATGAGGATAATCCCCAGTGGTTTCATCTTCCAAAGGAGGATCAGGTGCTTAGTTTTCTTGCCCGGCACATGGTGTATTCCGGGGAGCCGGGAACGTGGGATCGCTACATTGATATGCAGGACAAATATGCCAATATAATTATATACTGTCGTGACAAAATGCCCACAACTGTTGAGAGCGTCATGAACCATATCAAAGCCTATTTAAAAGATACACCGGGACCTCCGGGCGGCAAGTATGTTCTGGCTGGCGGGGCTGTGGGTGTCCAGGCTGCCATCCGGGAAACCATCGCCGATGCGCAAATATGGAATTTAATTTTAGCGCTGGGTGGCGTCCTGGTTTTTGTCGCTATTACGTTTAAATCATTAACTGCAGGTATTATTCTTACCATTCCGCTGGCAATTTCAAACTTTCTCACTTTTGCGCTTATGGGCGCCTATCACATTGGTCTGACCACCAATACCTTTCCGGTCGCATCAGTGGGAATAGGGCTGGGCGTTGATTATGGTATTTATTTTGTCGGACGAGTAACAGAAGAAAAGAAAAAAGGCCTCACGACTGCCAACGCCATTTATCAGGCGCTCATAACCAATGGAAAATCAATTATTCAAATTGCCACCACCATCACGGTTGGGCTTCTGCTGTGGGTTTTTTCAGCTTTAAAATTTCAGGCTGAGATGGGGCTATTGCTGGCTGTGGTGCTAACCCTTAATATGTTTGGCGCTCTGCTGCTGGTGCCATCGTTAATTTGCATAATCAAGCCTAAATTTCTTGACAGAATACATTAAGAGAGTAAAAGAAAATATGAAATGGGAAAATTGGCAAATTTAAAATAAGACTTTAAAACAGGAGGGAACTGATATGAAGAAAAACATATCGTTGGGGTTATGTATAATCACTCTGCTGGTATTCCTCTTTCCTCGGTTCAGCTCAGCTTTTTATCTTATGGATGACAAGTTGCGCGTAAAAGGCAGTGTGTATGAATTTATGATATATGGGGTTGATCTTGACAAAAAAACCACCAAATACTATCGCAACACAAATTTTGGCCTGTTGAGAACCAAAGGAACACTTGAACTGTTGCTCAAGGCTTATGAATGCCAGGATACCTTGTTAAACCTGTTTGGATTCTTTTATTGGTTTCACGAATCAGTGCCCGATTTTGACGGCAACTACCGGCGTTCGCTAACAACGGAGAATCGAAAACTTTATCAGCAACCACGGTATGATCAGGATGACTGGATCAATGAACTGTATGCTGATTTTTATAAAGGACCCTGGAATATCCGGTTTGGCAAACAGATTGTATTTTGGAGCGAGGTTGAACTGGTGCGCACCATTGACCAGGTTAATCAGCTTGACCTTAGATACACCACCCCGGGCATTGATCCGTGGGACGAGATAAAACTGGGTCTCTGGATGATACGCGGATTTTATAACTCGCAATTGCCGGGACAGCTTATTTTTGAATGGATCTGGGTGCCGGGAGATTTTGAAGGAGTCAGAACGCCCACAGAGGGGACATTCTGGGGTTCTCCTCCGGGTCCGGAAGGTCCGGTAGGCATGCGGCCGTGGCCGTATGGGCAGAATGCAGCTCTGGAAAAGATGTGGCGCAATTCAAAACCTGCACTTGCCCTCAAAAATTCCGAATTTGCCTTCAGACTCAGAGGAAATTCAGAGGTTCGATTTTTAAAAACACCTTATCTGCTTGACTGGAGCTTAACTTATTTCCGAGCTATGAATAATACACCGGTTGTTAAAAATCAATATCTTGATGAAGTAAATAATTATTTGAACTCAGTTGCATTGACAAGGGTAGCGGGAGATCCTATCCCAAGACTGCCTAAAGAAAAATGGTGGCGGTATCAGTTTTACAACTTATTTGGCGCAAGCGTGCAGACCTTTGTTCCGTCAATAAAAGGTGTTATTCGCGGGGAATTTATGTTTGAATATCATCTGCCGGAACTGACTGCTAATCCGAAAGAAGATGCGCCATCTTATGCAAAACTCATCACCGGAAAAACCACGCGGGATGTGATTAATATAGGGATAACCTATGATCGGCCGATACGCTGGCAGTGGCTGCAAAACCAGCAATGGCTGGGAGCCAATGGTATTTTGGACACATCCATTGGCTGGTATGAGCAATGGCGTTTAGGGGATGTTAATCAAATCAGAAGAACCTTTGGCTATCAAAAACATTCTTCGACCAATTTCAGCTTCATGACCCGCACTAATTTTAACAATAACGCATTCACCCTTGTTTATCGCATGTTGTGGAACACGGAAAAGTGGGGCTATGCTGCCACCTCGTTACGTTACACGCCCGGTGCGCACTACCGCTATGAAATTGGCTATTTGTTTTTCCAGGCAAATAATGTGTGGGATGCGCGGGAAGCGCAGGCAAAGCATAAAGACAATATATACATAAAGGTTGGATACGAATTTTAAAACCGTCAGTAATATAATATATTATGAACAACAGGAGGCCGTGTATGGTTAAAAAAGCGCAAAAAAGTTATTTTTTAGTGTGTTTGTTATTAGCAGCTATTCTGGCAGTGGGGGCTGCGGATTTATGCTGGTCTGCAGACATTACATTTCCCACCTTCAGTTATAATGATTCGGAGCTTGCCAAAGTCAAAGAATGGGAAAAGAACTGGGTTGGCAAAAAAATTACTTCTGCGGATGTTGATCAAGTCAAGGACTTTATCTCTGAAGGCGTGTATAAGGCAATGAAAGATCCCAAGGTTTTCGGTGCTGATTCTCTCTGGTTTGAAATTGTTCCCTACAAACCGTATGAGATCTCCAAGGGAATGATTGAGCAGACCAAAAAGTATGCTCCCAACAGCAAGCTGGACGCCAACGATGCGCTGGTGAATTTTGGAGATGTCGCGGGCATTCCGTTTCCTCAACCAAAAACTGGTGCAGAAATTGCCTGGAATTTTGACAGCAATACCCGAGGAGATACCCATTATTGTTTAAATGAAGGAGAAGTTGTTGATTGTAAAACCCGGCTTGAACGCCATGCCGGCCACCTGCGCTGGGATACATTCTGGATGAGCCGCACAGATGTGGATCCGGTGCCCAAGATACCAGACAATCAAAACCCGCGCG
>Ga0101944_10004214_pt1 | contig 18212 bp, 18 predicted proteins | sample DewCreD2012metaG_FD_75245 | JGI IMG/M metagenome (GOLD analysis project Ga0101944, IMG submission 75245) | Hot spring sediment bacterial and archeal communities from British Columbia, Canada, to study Microbial Dark Matter (Phase II) - Dewar... ... | reverse complement strand
AGAAGTAGGGTTCGGCTGAGTTGGTTTTTGGCTTTGCCCTAGTTTTAGGTTTAGGGTCTAGTGTAGTTTGGTTTTTTTTCATCTGTCGATTCCTTCGTTCAATCCATACGCACTAGGCGTAAGTATCATGTATTACGTCTTGCTATATAATAAATATTTCTGCTCTTAACCCCAAATCAACATCCAAAATCACAAGAAAAAAGAAGAGTAACCCGACAATCAGTTAAGCAAAATTTGTAGATTAATGAAGAGATTTGGGGGTTACCGAGGAGTTTTTAGGTGAGAAGATTAGGCTAGTTGATTTGACGACCTGTGGTACACCGATTAAGTCTTCGATTATAAGCATGCCGCGTGCGATGATGGCAAACGCTGCTGCAGGAGCTGCTGCTACACCGAGGAGTCCAAGTATACCTATGATGCCGAATTCTTGTACGCCCGCGCCTGCGGGAGTTATGGGGACAAACGCCAACGCCGTCGCTAAGGGATGGATCAAGAAGTAGGCGATCCATGGTACGTTGGTTATGCCTAGTGCGAGGCCTAAAAAGTACCACTCAAGACCTTTGAGAATCCAACAGACCAAGGTTAAACCTAAAATTTCCGGGATAGCCTTTTGCGTGCTGTGGGAGCTTTCTTTGTATTCTTCGAGTTTTCCCATGATGCCGCCTGTGAATCTTTTGAGAAACCGCCAGTTAGCGATGCGGTCAAACACGCCTATGGCGCGCCGTGACCATGTGAAGGCTGCTAGCACAATTGCGCCTGTAAGCATCAAGCTAATGCCCAACGCCGCCACGATGATGCCTATGTTTATGCCCAGCAGGGTTCCGGGGAAAAGCTCATTCCATGTTGTGGCGGGAACCATGTTAACGAGGTAAATCACTGCGCCAACGCCGCCTGCAACTTTGATGAGAAACTCTATGGTTTGTATTCCCAATATGCTTGAGAGGGCCTTCGATGAGGGGACATTTTGGTCTCGTAGATAGATGGGTGTGAGGATGTATCCTGATCTACCTGGAGTTACGTCGCTTGTAAGCATACCTGCATATTGAGCAAGGAGGGTTCTGCCAAAGGTTGTTTTTACGCCGCTTTTGGCCAAAACCCGTTGCAGTCGAATAGTAAAAAACAGGTTAATTCCAAAATACATCAGAAATGCAAGCGCCAAATACTCAACTTTAATGTTGAGTAGTGCATTGTAGAGCGAATCAACCCCGATGTACCAAAACAGCGCTGCAAAAATAGCCACCATCACAACGATTTGAACAGCGATCTTTAGGATACGCTTCGATGAACTTTGCGGCTTTGCAAGGTTTGGGGACTCGGAGGCGGACATGTTGGTTAGGAATTCGTTTGGGAAGTTAAATGGATTGTGGAAAAACCAACAAAAACAGCAACACAATTCTTTCTTTTTATGGGAGTGCGAGATTTTGGGGCAACAATGGGAGGGGGTTGTTTGGGTTTGCACGGTGTGCGGAGTTTCATTAGTGTTTAAGTATCATGTAATCTTGGGGTTTATTGCCAAGAATCATGCGATAGTGTGTTTTGCCGTTTTTCTTTTCAGTGACTAATTCGGTTTTGCCCTGAACTTCAATCCGCTCTCCCACGTTGGCCTGCATACAGAATCTGCCTCGGAAGGATACAACCTCAGAAATGGGTGCGAGTTTAGGGCCTTCAAGAACTTCTACGTTGCCGATTTGGTAGCTGCAGGGAGTAAAAAGCGCATCCGTGTTGTCTTGCACAGTTGCTGTGATTTTGCAGTAGCCTGCGTTCTTGAAGTATACATCGCCATATTTTTCAGGGGTTTCGTTCCAGTCTTTTAGAAATCGAATAAAGTAGTCTGTGCCCATGAACATGCCCTGAAATGCCTTCCGATTCTCAACAGCCTTAAAATCCTGGAAGCTCATGTGTGTGTCTTTATTGCGGAAGTCATAGAGTGTTTTCAGTTCCGTTTCTGTGTATGCTTTGAATCCCGAGTTTTCTGTGTTGCGGAGTTGCTGTAAGGCTTTGTAGGCTTTTTGGCTGTTTTCTATGCCGTAAACCAAGGGGTCGATGTCTGAAGTGGTTGTTGTTAATCCCGCCATTATGGAGCCAGATATGCCGATCGCATTCCAGGGTATGTCGGCTTTTTCTTTGAGCCTTAATGCTAATTGGTATGCTTTTTCTTCCAGCGGACTGCGATTTTTGCTTTCCCGTAGTTGGGCAAGCTTTTCGGTAGGTTGATAGAGCTGGGCGATTTGGTCTGTTGGGACTTCGCAGAGGGTTTCGCCGAAAACTGGGTCGTAAACTATGAGGTCTGGGTGGTGCTCTTTTAGGTAGGCGAATCTTTCGTCTAAACTGTAGACTTTACCGTAAGTGATGTTGTTACCTCTGCGTGTACCTGTGGGTGAGGGAATGAATCGGGGAAACGCCACTATCCTATCTTTTGGGTGAACTGTGCCTTTAACGTCGAAAACAACGTTGCTTTTGGTTCTGATTAGGTCTCCTTCGCGGGCTTTCATCACTGACTGTTCGCCTTTAGTATCTGGCTTCATTTGTTTGTATTTTTTTACATAACGTTAATAAGGCTTTTTTGGAACCCTAATAGAACGGTGCAACAAAACGAGCAGCAACCAAAAAAAAGCCCAACACATCAGCCGCTGCCTACAACTCGCCATAGTGCTTGAAGTCAGCGCCGACAAACCCGGCAACGTCAACTTAGTCGTCGATTTTGAAGGCACCAGATGCGAACATTTCTTGGCCTCTTCTATCGCTGCTGGCCCATCTTTCCAAGAAGCTGCATCACGCGGTATCGAGATTGCGGATAAAAAACGTAGCCTTGCAGATGCAGGTTTAGGCGACCTCATCAAATGGGGCATTGCCGACATAGACCAATGGCAACATGGGGGAAACACGTTGCTGGGAACAATCATGTTGTTTGCCCCTTTGGCAGTTGCTGCTGGAATGACTCCTACAGACAGCAAATTTAACTTCGATTTTTCGGTTCTTCGCAGGAATATGGATTTGGTGATTAAGGCGTCCACTGCACAGGATGCTGTTGAAGTCTATGAAGCCATAGACATCGCTAAACCCAGCGGACTCAACGGGGCACCTGACTTAAACGTTAAAGACAAAAACAGCAAAACCCGCTTAATCAACGAAAACATTACGCTCTATGAGGTTTTCAAGATTGCCTCAAGCTACGACGACATATGCAGCGAATGGATAAACAATTTCCCAATAACTTTCGATTTAGCCTATCCATACCTGATAAACGAACTAAAACATAAAGACCTAAACAGCGCAATCGTAAACACATTCCTAAAAGTTCTCTCTGAACATCCCGACACTTTCATCTCGCGCAAGGTAGGTTTAGAAAAAGCCAAAGACGTCTCGGTTGGGGCGAAAGAAATTTTGGATTTAGGCGGTGTAGAAAACCCCAAAGGCAAAGAAAAACTGATTGCTTTCGATGAAAAGTTGCGTAAAGCGGGTAACGACTACAATCCAGGTACAACTGCAGACATCACAGCGGCTGCTTTAGCATTAACTACTCTAAGCGGTTACCGCCCATAAAAAGTAGGCTTGTTTTAATTTGCTACAAGCACACACTATCAAGCCTATTTTATGGTTCAGTGAACTTAGAGTGGAACCGTTCCTCTGGCGGTATGCGCTGACACCGCACCTTTTTTTATAGCAGCTAAAACTGAATCGACACTAAAAGCGGAATCTATCTGCGTATAAACACTAAACAACTCCGACACCTGATGCGCGTCTGTACCAGCTGTGCCCGGTAATTTCAGTGCTTTAGCGAATTCTTTAGCCTGAGCATTAGCTTCTTTGCTTGAACCACCATTGAGCACTTCGATGGCATCCACTTTGAAGTTTTTCGCCTGTTCACCCATACCATACATCCGAAAGGGATGGGCAACTATTGTTACGGCGTCAATGGCTTTAGCGTAGTCCACAACCGCTTGCGGGGTCCAGGGTTTGGGGGGTAATTCGTCGGTGCCCAAAACCAGCATGTCACCTTGGACTGTGCTTATTTCCACGCCTGGGATGATGAGTACATCTGGGTATGCGGAGGCCAACTCTATTGCTGCTTTGCAGCCTCTTGTACTGTCGTGATCGGTGATTGCTGCGACTTTAATGAAGCTATGTGCAGCGAGCATGTCGACTAGGGTCTTTGGTTGAACTAGGGAATCGGGTGAATAAACGGTGTGTAGGTGGAGGTCAGCGCATAAAGTTGGGATTGTTTCATCTCCATAATTGGCTGAGGTGAATGGTATATGCTGTGGGGTGTAAAATAGTTATTTGAAAACAATTGGATAGCGGTTTTTGTGGGTTATTTTGAGAATATGCGCTGGGCTGCGGTGTTTTTTTCTAGTTTTTCTAGGTTTTCGGTTTCTGTTTTTAGTTTGTAGATTGCTTTTTCTAGTCCGTCGCTGCGGTTTTGGAATGTGAAGTCGTCGACTTTTTTGTCTATCCAACTGACTAATGATGCGTCGAGTGAAACGCTGATTTTGACTTTGCGGGAGCGCATGTTGTACATATCTACAGTTCAGCTGTTATAAGTATTAATCCCACTTTGGAGCATTCTTAAAGCTTATATATATCATAGTATGAAAAGTGCATATATTATCACACTTAACTAAAGAGGCGAAAGCTATGTTAGAACAAGACTTAGAAAACAACTTTCAACCCGTAAAAATCGACCTAAAAGAATACGCCCTCGCACTAGAACACATCGAAAACCTCTACACACGCCTATGCTGCCAAAAAAAACTCGGCGACCAATGCAAAGACTGCGCCCTAATAACCGCCGTAACTGCACTCAAAGACTTCGCGCAAACCGAACAAGTAAAAGCAGTCGAAAAAAACTTGGGCTTCAACTTACCCAGATAACCTAATTTCCCCTTTTTCCTTTTTTACACCAACTGTTTGCGGATTGCGCTTGCCAAATGATTTAACATTTCTTTGGTACTTTCCATATTGGTCTCAACAGAATCAAACGCCACTAACTGCTCTTCGCATGCTTGCTGAGAGGCTTTCTTAACGGTGTCATTCCAGAGTTTTTTGTCATTCAGCAAAACAACTCCACGGTAATTGCTGCGCTTAATGTATTCTGCCGCTTGCACAGCAACGTACTTGACGGTTTCTAAGTCCAGCGGAAGCGCAGTTTCGTGTTGAGACAGCGGATAAATCTCATCCAGTTCTAAGGGGATAACGCCGAATGGCGCAGCATAAACACAAACATGCACGTGTGATGCGAGTTCTTCGCCCAAAGTTCTGAAGAGCTGACGAATTTTTTTGAATTCAGGCGCTTTGTGAAAGGGCTTGTTGCGTGTTTGAGGCACAAGAAAAAGCACCTTGGCGTTTTTTGGTGGCGTGTAGTTTTCTCTTAGGTGTTTGCGGTAATGTGTGATTTCTGGTCTTGCAAGCCCAACCGAGTTGAAGTAAAAGAAGCCACTGCTTTTTGTAGTTGGACTATATCTTTGCAGAAAATCTTCATGATGCCGAACACGTTTCAAGGCAGAGAGCAATGCGGGGTGCGCATGGAGCCGCATCTCGGTGTGTTCCCAGAGTCTGCCATCACGGATAGCTTGTTTTATGCGGCGGAGCTCAGCGAGGCAAACATGCAAGTTGTGTTCCGCTAAGAAAACTTCGCGCTCTTTAGCTGGTTTTTTGCGTAAGCTCTCAGGTGTTTCGCTTATGCATCTTGGGCAGCTACATGGGAAGTAATCCATTTGGTCAAGCCGCCAAGTACCGTTTTCAGTCATGTACCGACCTTCACGGGCATAAAGCGCATAAGCTGCAGAGTCGAAGAGGTCACAGCCCAACGAAACTGCTAACGCAAACATGGATGGGTGTCCTGCGCCAAAGAGGTGTAGCGGTCGCTCGATGGGTATGCCTTTTCTGCAAGTCAAAATCATATCCGCGAGTACATCGTAGCGGTAGTTTTCCATGACTTCTGTTGGGCTGCCCAAGGCGTGGATTGGGAAGGGCAGTTTACCCATTTCTACTGCGGATGATGCGACAAGGTCGAGGTGTCTTCCGCCTTGTACAGGTCCAACCCAGAGTATGTCATCTCTAGTTTTTAGTTTAAAGAAGTCTTTTGCTCTGCGCAGTGTTTCGGCTACAGTGACTTCGGCTTGTTCTTTGGTAACTTTCCAACCGGTGGGGATATCTAAGATTGTGGCGATGTCGCTTCCGATGCCCTCCTGATAGGCCACGATTTCTTTTTGGGTAACTTCAACTTCGCCATAGACGAGGATCTGGTACGCTCCCGAATCGGTCATGATTGCGCCGTCGTAGTCGAGGAATTTATGCAGCCCCTGTTCGACGGGCACATTGTTGTAGCGTTTTTTTATGATGTAGCTGTTAGTGATTAATGCTTGGCAGCCGAAGGTTTCCTTGAGCCGTTTGCAAGGTATGGGTTGATTGCTGGGGTTGATGACTGGAAAGAGGAGGGGCGTTTCCACTGTGGCGGTTTTGGTTTTTAGTTTACCAATTCTGCCAAGCAGGTCTTTTTCTTTTATTTCAAAGATGCTCAAGGACTTGAAACCTACAATTGAAGCGTATCTCGCTTATAAAAAAGGTTAGCTCCAGAAAATCCGAAGGGTTGTTGACTAGTATTTTGAATTCAGAGCGCAAAGTTGCAAGTGTTATAAACAAAGTGCTGCATAGTAGAGCTTGGCTAACTACGCATTGGTTGGCTGTTTGAGGGGTTCACGTTAATGCAATTGGGCTACATCCTGGTGCTGTTGAGCATCTGTTTCTTCGCGGGCATGTCAGTTTGGGTTATTTATCGGTCTCGGCAGGAAGCAAAAAAACTCGAAAACCCAAACCCGACCTTGATGGCTAACAAGACAAGAAAGTGCCGTGATTAGTCATCCTTATATCGCAATGTTTCTCTAATACCCTCAGAAGTGCACTTTATGGTCTGCTCAATCGACATCATAGAGAAACCAAAACTCAACGACCCAATCTTAATCGAAGGCTTACCCGGCATCGGCTTCGTCGCAAACATCGCCGCATTACACTTAATTAAAGAATTGAAAGCCAAAAAATTTGCACAGGTCTTTTCCTCATCATTCCAAGATTTCGCCATAACAACCGAAGACGGCGGAGCACTCTCACCCATAAACGAACTCTACTACGCAAAACGCGAAGACGGCGGACGCGACCTCATAATCTGGTACGGCAACACCCAAGCACTCACAACGGTTGGCCAATACGAGTTAGTGGGGAAAGTCTTAGACATAGCAATTGAGGTGGGATGCCGCTTTGTGATCTCTATCGGCGGCTTCAAAAAAGAAGAAGTGCAACCAATCCCAGCGATCTACAGCACCGCAACAGATTTGGAGACGATGCAGCAGGCACTGGATTTAGGAACAAAAGTTATGGTGGGCCACGTTTTCGGTATCGCAGGATTGTCGGTTGGGTTGGCGCGCCTGCGCGACCTCAAAGGTTTCTCCCTGCTTGTCGACACGTTGGGTTTGAATCCTGACGTGAACGCTGCACGCTACGCCCTGATTACTCTGGGAAAATACTTGAACCTAAACATTGACTTAACGGGGCTTGAAGCAAGCGGGGAAGAAATAAAAAAGATGCTAGAATCGTTTGGCATAATTCGAAGTATCACAGAAGAAAAGAAAAAGGAAGAGCAGCAACTGCGCTGGTTTATTTAGGCTTTGACTTCACTCATAAATTGAGCGTAGACTTTGCCCACTCTGTCCGCGGCTGGTCCTGAGCCTTCCACGATGCCTTTCTCGGTCAGTTTCACTTTATCCATAACCCAGATGAAGCCTTGATCCTCGTAGAGTTTAACCATAGTTGGGAAAACTTTTTCCAACCTGCCTGCTAAAGCTTTGAGGTCGAAGGGTTTTTCTGCGCTGCTGATTTGTGCAACTACTGCACCGTTTAGGCATATGCGGTGACACAGTTTTCCTTGATCGTCTTTGGCGTCTGCTAAGCAGAGGCTCATGTTGTCGGGGTTAATGCCGATGAGTGTGCCGTTGAAGACTTTTCCGTTTGTGGTGACAACTGCAACAGTTTTATCTGCTAACGCTGCCACTTCTGTAAAATATTTTCTTTGCGCTACAGACAACTTTTATTTCTCCTGACTTGTATGTGAAGTTACTATTCAACTATTTATCTTTGATTTAAATAGTTTACACAAAACTTGCGGCAAACAATTTTTCGGGCAGACAAATCTATTCACTCAGAAGCATAATCGGTTCCGTCCGAAGGCGCTGGAGGCACGCGACGTCTCAGCGTCTACCTCCCCTCCCTTATATAAAGAACAAACGCCAGCATTCTTGACGATTGTGAACTGGTTTTGTAAACTGAAAACAAAATGCCGCCTTTAACCAATTTTTATGGATATTGGAATTCGCTTCAAGTGAGGACAACTACCTTTTTTGATTGAAAAAGCCGCCCCGTCAGTAACCGAAAGCTGTGCAGCCAAATCAGCCCTAAAACCTATAGTTGTGCTTCTAAAAGCATTTATGTAGGGTGATGTTTTTTAGAGTACTGAAGATGAAGTATGTCTGAGAAAATTAGGAGTTTCATAGCTTTCGATTTGGAAAACGACAGTGTTGTGAACAGAATCGCTGCAGCGCAGAAGATGATTATGCAGACTAACGCTGACGTTAAACTTGTAGAACCAAAAAACATTCACATCACCGTGCGTTTTCTAGGCGACATCTCGCCAGACATGGTTGAGAAAGTCTATGCGGCAATGAAAAATATCAAGTTTACACCGTTTAACATTCAATTAACAGGTTTAGGGGTTTTCCCAACGATCAATTATCCACGGGTTGTTTGGGCGGGTATAACTGACGGCGCACAGCAACTCACCAGCATCTTTGAGCAGTTGGAACCTCAAATCCACGATTTAGGTTTCGCACCTGACCCCAACGGATTCACTCCACACTTAACCATCGCCCGTGTCCGAAGTGGCGCAAACAAGCAGCGATTGGTTGATTTGGTGCAGCGACAAGAGCACTATGACTTTGGTAACATTCGCGCAAGCTGTCTTCGCCTCAAAAGAAGTCAGCTATCACCTAAAGGGCCAGCTTACTCTACACTTAAAGAGTACTGCCCCTAAAAGGCCACAACAATGAGCCATGATGAATTAACCACACGTATTCTTGAAAAAATTACACCTAAGCCCAAGGAACGCGCAAAGGTTGAGGCGGTAAGCAAAGAATTAGACGAAGGTATAACCGCTACGGTGCGCGTCGAGGGTTCAGTCGCTAAAGACACGTGGCTCTCAGAAAACCCCGACATAGACATATTCATCAGATTACCTACATCCATAGACCGCCAATTTCTAGACGAGATCGGGCTGCGGATAGCAAAAAAAGCAGCGGGTAGCGCTGAACAGCTGGAACGTTACGCGGAGCACCCATACCTTGAAGTTTTCGTCGAGGGATACCGCGTAGACATCGTGCCCTGCTACGACTCCAAACCCGGCGAGTGGCAAAGCGCGACCGACCGCACACCCTACCATACCGACTATATCAAGGGGCATTTGGACAGGAAACTGCTCGGCGAAGTGCGTCTTCTCAAACGGTTCATGCAGGGCATCGGTGTGTACGGTGCAGAAATCAAAGTGGGTGGATTCAGCGGTTACCTCTGTGAACTGCTGATTTTGAAGTACGGTTCATTCGCCGAGACCGTGGCGGCATTTGCAGGTTACAGTAAGCGAATCGTTGTTGACATCGAGGGTTTCTATGACGACCGCGAAAGAGACCTCTGCTTGCTTTTCCCTGAGCCGCTTGTGATTGTTGATCCTGTGGATAAAGGCAGAAATGTTGCTGCGCCTGTGCAGCTCCAGAAGCTCTACGAATTTATCGCCGCTGCAAGAGCCTACCAAAAAGCGCCCAGTGAAGAATTTTTCTATCCTCCACCAATTCATGCCGAACCACCCAACATTATCGAAAGTCACATCAAAAACAAGGGCACCGCACATCTTTACCTAACAATCGGCGAGTTAACTGCAGTTCCAGACGTGTTATGGGGGCAACTATACCGCACGAAACGTTCGTTGCGCAAACTTCTTGAAACTTACAGTTTTTGTGTCCTGCGGGATACGGTTTGGAGCAACGAAAAGTCTCTCAGTGTCTTTGTTTTCGAGTTAGAACAGTTAGTTTTGCCGAATGTTAAGCGGCATCTTGGTCCGCAGCTTGAGCGTGCAAGTGACTGCGAAAAATTCCTTTCAAAATACGTTGAAAGTAAAGAGGTAATTTCTGGACCCTACATTGAGGATGCCCGCTGGGTTGTAGAAGTTCCCCGTAAATACACCGACGCCTCAACCCTCTTTAGGGAAAAACTAGCTGACGGCGGCAAAAGCGCTGGAGTCGCGGAAATAGTGCAAAAAGCTATTCAGACGGAATATAGCGTTCTAGTCGATGAGCAAGTGCTTAAGCTTTACACGGAGAACTCGGATTTTGCTGTGTTTTTAACTGAATTTCTCTCAGGAAAACCTTTGTGGCTAAAAGCCAAACGCAGCTAAAGCGAACATAACTGCCCCCGCGATGAAGCAGTATATTGAGAACAGGTAGAATTTTTTGGCTGCCAAAGATTTTTCAAGCAGTTTAAGCGCCAAGAAACTAATCGCCACAGTTACAGCAAGGGCCACTGCAAGTTCGAGGTTTCCGATTCCGGCAACTGTGAGCGCGTCGTGTTCTTGGTATAGTGTTAGGCCTAAGGCGCCGATTACTGCAGGGATGGAGAGGAGAAAGGAGAATTTGAAGGCGATTTCTTTTCGTACGCCCAGTAGAAGCAGAGTTGCGATGGTGAAGCCGCTTCGGGAGACGCTTGGGATGATGGATAAGCCCTGCATGACGCCAATTAAAAGCGCCATGGGTAAGGTTATTGTGTCTTTGCGTTCCGTAGAGAATTTGGATGCGAACAAGATGCTGCCTGTTATGATGAACCAAACCCCCAGCCAAAGCAAGGTGCTAAAGTAGGAGTCTAGTTGTTCTCCGATTGTAGCGGCCATTAATGCGGTTGGAACTGAACCGACGATTATAGGTAAGATTAATTTGCCGTCTTCAGAGCGGAAGTCTCTGTGCCAAAGCGAAATTAGGACATTTTTGATGGCGACGCGGAAGTAAATCAAAGTAACTAAAAGTGTGCCGAAGTGCAATAGTACATCGAAAAGTAAGGGGACAGTTAAACCGAAAAAGTATTCAGCGATTCTTAGGTGTCCTGTGCTGCTGATGGGGAGCCACTCGGTTGTGCCCTGAATCAGGCCTAAAGTTATGGATTGCAGTATGTCCATGCTACTTCGCTGTTAAGTGGTGACTTCGGCGGCATTTAAGCTATACTTACTGGGTGACGCTGTGATACCAGCTGATTATGTATTCAGGCAAGTTTAAGCCGCGTTCGCCGAGGCGCTCAGCTAATTTTACAGGTAACGGACTAAGGACGTATGCGGCTCGGGTGTAGAAGCGTCTGGGGAAAGTGGGTTTTGCCTCTTCGGGGAGTATGATTTTTAGGTCAGCTTTTTTGGCAAGGGATGAATCTTTGTCGCTGGTGATCGCGAAGACTGTGCCTGCGAATTTCTTAAGTACATCCGCCCAAAGGAGGACTGGGCGTGTTTCACCTGAGTATGAAAGCAGTATTTCTAGGTCGCCAGCGCGTGGGTGGGGCGTGTTTACGCCGCGGGTGATGTAGACGTTGTCGCCTAGGAAGCTTTTGATGTGGAAAAGTCGCACGCCAGTCATTTTGGCTATTTCGTTAGCGGTTCCTCTGCCCCCCAAGAAGAGGTTAGTGCGTTGTTCAAGCAGATCAACGAGTTTAACGTAGGTTTCTGAATTGACGTTTGAGTCAATCATTTCACCTAATTTTTCGAACTCTTCAACGCATAACGGTAGAATTTCGTCTGCATCGAAGTTGCGGTAGATGGCTTCGATCATGCTGTTGAGTAATTCAAGGGTACCTAACTCGAAGATGTCGCCCATCATGCCTGTTTCGGAGTATTCAAAGCTTGGTTTGAGTTTGCCGCGTCCTTTTAGTTGGACGACCTGGCCGTATTTTCTGGTTATTTCCGCTAGAGGTGACTCCATGGATGAAGTGAGTAGGCCCATTGAGAAGTTTTTGGATTTCTTTTCCTCTATGTATTTAGCGAGGTCTTGGGCCATGACAAGGGGGTCTTCGCTGTAGCCGCTACCTGAGTTCATGAGCAGAAGTGTTTTTTTGTAGCGACGTGCGAGGTCAGGTGCCGCGTCGTACATGCTTTTACCTGGAAAACCTGGGTCGTCGGGTGTTAGGACGACTTTGTTGCGCCAACCTGCTGTCGCCAGTGCAATCTGGCTCATGGCTGCGTTAAGTGAGTAGAGTGAGCGTCCGGAGCCTCCGCAGATCACGCAGTCAGCGGATTTGAGTTCTTCGTAGAGGGGAGCGAGTTCTTTCTTTTTGATGGCAAGGATGTTTTCTTGTATTCTGTTTACGTATCCGAGGCTGCTTACTTTGCTTTTCATAGGGACACGCTTCCAGTTCAAAATCAGTTAGGGATGGCTATATTATCCTTATGCTCGCTAAACTGCCTTTACCTCAAATACACCACAATAATAATTGATTCTAAAAGAACATAAATCAATTACATAATACGATAGCAAGGTACACCTTATATTTTAACTGCACTTAACATACAGCGGCAACCTGTCAAGTGTATCGGTTATGACGAAATTGCGGTTAGCGGTCTTTAACACTCAACCCCCACACCTCTACTATGGCGGAGTAGAACGGCGCATAATAGAAACTGCTAACCGGCTGCAAAACACGGCAGATATTACCGTTTATTCAGGGACCAAAGCAGGCTTCAAAAACAAAACCCGCCTAAACGGGGCAGATTTGGTTCCTTGCCACTCAACGGACATAGTTTTTCCCATAGACAACTGGACTTTTAACAGAAGTCTAGTTAAGAAAGCAAATGCCATTGACGCAGACGTCTTTGAAGCGCATGCAGTCAGCGGTTATGGTTTTCCCAAAAAACTAAAACAACTAGGCATCGCCAAACCTTTCATCCACACCATTCATGGGGTTCTCGCAGACGAATATGAACAAGCCCAAATGGAGGGACACCGATCTTTGAGGGAAAAAATCGCTAACCGCTTTATGCGTTACCTTGCAGGTTTGGAAAAAGAAACCGCAAAAGATGCCGCTTTGATTGTTACCATTAGCAAGTATTCGCTGGAGAAACTGCAGAAATACTACGGTGTTGACGCCTCAAAGGTAAGAATTATCCCAAACGGCGTAGACACAGACAAATACAAACCCATAGCTGACACTCTTAATGTGAGGCGGCGGTTCGGTTTAGGCGATGGTCCCTGTGTTCTTTTTGTAGGCAGCTTAATTCCCCGAAAGGGATTACATTTTCTAGTTGAAGCAGCCAAAAGTGTTTCTCGCATACATCCGAAGTTAAAATTTGTGATTGTTGGGGACGGCCCGTTAAAAACACAGTTACAACAAAAGGTTCAGAGCTCGAACTTGTTGGGGAACTTTGTTTTCTTAAGCCGAGTGGAAGAAGAAGTGCTGCCTGAGCTCTATAACTGCGCGGAGGTATTTGTTTTGCCATCTATTCAGGAGGGACAGGGTATTGTTTTGCTTGAAGCGCAATCTTGCGGCAAGCCAGTAGTTGCTTTTGACATTGGAGGAGTCAACGAGGCAGTAATTAACGGAGAAACGGGTTTGCTTGTTGACCGAGGGGATAGTGATGCCCTCGCGGAGGCTTTGCTGAAACTTTTAGGGGATCAAGCTTTGCGTGGGCGAATGGGGCTGTCTGCCCGCAGGTTTATCGCAGAAAACTACACCTGGAACCTCTGTGCACAACGAATGCTTAATGTCTATAGGGAAGCATTAGAAGCCTAAACGTCAACATGTTTTGCTAACCGTTCGAAGTCCTCTTGGCTCATCCATTCGGTTCGCAGGTAGTGGCGGATTCTTTCTTCACTGAGCCCTAAGCGCTTGGCCTCCTGTACCGTATAGCGGTATGCTTCAATCTCTGTGGGTCTATCAACGTATTCGTAGCGGGGATCGAAGAGTTCTTTGCCGTCCATAAACTGCTTCACATGACACAATTCATGGATTAAATCAAGGTAGATGTCGGTTTTGTTGCCCCTGTTTAGGTAACTTTTGCTTATCACAAGATGTCCATCTGCGCCATCAACATACATGTAGCCACTAAACCAGCTAAATTCAACGGTAAGATTGTTGAGGACTTCGGTTGTTTTTTCTCCAAAAATCCCTCTGACAGCAGGAACTTTGTCAAAGTCTTTGAAGTACTCTGCAAAAATCGTCTTAGAGTTACCGATACTTAGGGGGTTGATTGGGAAATTTCTGAGTTTGCGAAGGATTCTGAAGATGAAGTACTCAATTCCAGGCAAATGTTTTTCTCCTATCCGAACTTTGCAAGGTGTTCCAGTTTCATGCCTCGATGCGCCAAATCAGCCAAGTCCGCCACGCTGCCTATGCTGGCGTCGATGTTGCGATGGATGGGGTGACTCCACAAACCTTCGGGTGAGAGGTTAAACTGTAATGGCACTCTCAAGTTAAGGTGGTATTTTTGGTTTAAATCTTTAAGCAGTCTGCCTTCTCTGCACGCGACACGAGCGTTTGCGTAGCTCTGCAGAAGCTGAGAAGAACCAAACGCTCCCACGCCATGCCACATTGTTGCATCCTCAGGCGACGCCATCGAGTAGAGGAAGAACTGCGGCGAAGACGGCGTTTCAATGTAGCTGTAGTCTGAGAATTTTTCTCCCGACACAGTAAACTTGTCGTCGCAAACTGCCACAGCGACGTCTTGTGGGTCAATGGCGTTTGGGTAGAGCGCAGTTGTCTTGTATGTTACTGTAGCGTCGTGGAATCTTTCGTTTTCAAAATGCAGTTTTCCTCTGGCGGCACGTTTGGAGCCAAATCCCTTCTTTGAATGCGGCACCGTCAAAAGCGTGGTGCGTTTGTTCATGCTTCGCCCCATACATGCATAAGCTGCTTCAACCGAGGTGTAGTCGCGGTTGCTCTCGCTTATTATGTAGTGAAGCAAGCCGTCTTTGTTTTCCGCTGCCAAGGTGGAAAGGGGCATACGTAGAGTATACAGGGAGAGGTCCATTCCAAAGAAGTCGGATAACTCAACTATCTGAGCATATTTGACAGTATCTACAAAATCAATGTAGGAACCATTGCAGCAATCTAATTTCTCAGCGACAAGTTCCGTTTCCTTTTTAGAAATCAGTGCACCATCATACTTTTTCACGTAGTCCTCATCGATTTTTAGTTGTTCCGTTCTGACGTTAATCGCGGGAAACGCACTTTGCCCGCTTTCCACTATAGACTTCTTAAGCGGATTCATAGAATAGCGGTCAGCTTCCACGTCGTCAGTGTTAAGCAGAAATGGCACTATGTAGCCGCGGGGTGGCTTTTTTAACGCTTCAGAAAGCGCAGAGATGTCATCGATGTTTGGCTCATGCAACCCCCGCTCCAGAAAGTAGTTTGCACACGTCTCAAGCAGTCGAGTTCCAATTATACCTTGCACTTCTTCGACGGTTAACTGTGGATTTGTATATTCCACGGAGCTACGGAAGTAGAAGTGTTCATCTTCAAAAGGTACAGAAACCTTTTCGCCGTTGACATACTGGAAGAGGGTGACTTTTCGATTTGGGGTTTTACCCTTAGCGGCGGCTGCGCCTTCAATTAGAACTTTAACAGTTGAAAAAGAAGACTTCAAGAAGTCCTCAAGCAGAAATCTACAGTAATCTTCCATCAATTATCCTCGCTCTAATGATTCAGCCATGTATATACAATTTTTTGCAGGCGCTTTGCCTAAAAACATTCTTGAAACAGAAAATGTTTCCCTAAATCCAAACCCCCAAAAAGCCTCAAGCAACGCTACTTCGGTTTTAGGAAGTACGGCAAAGACGTCTCGCCCAGTCATTTCTGATAACGCTGCTTTAATCAGAGGTAATGCGATGTCGTATCTGGAGGGGGCACAAATTAAGGGCCCAAGCCACGCCATTGACTCATAAATCGTTGCTGCAACATATCCTACAACGCCGTGGTTTTTGGATACGTAGAAGCTTGCGTTGCTTTCTGTGCAAATTATTGATTCGAGGAGTTTGTGTCTGTTTCCGCCGAAGTATTCACTATCAAAACTTATGATTTCGAGAAGTTGTTGTGCTCCAATTTTTGGCAACATATCTGCCTTTATGGCTTGGAGAGCTTTTGCTTCTAAAACCGCGAAGTCTTTGTCTACTTTAAACCCTAACTTCTCGTAGAAACCCGCTAAGTGCCTGTAAGCATACAACCCAACTGTTTCCACACCTTTTGCATACAACTGTTTGATTGCGTGAGTTACCAGCGCGGTACCTGCGCCTCTGTTGCGGTAGGATTCTTCTACGATAAGGTTGCCAAACCAGCCTATTTTGCCGTAACTGATGCAGGTTGCAATGCCTGCTTGTTTTGTGTCGTCAAGCAAAAGGAGGCAGCTGTCTGGTTCCAGTGAAGCCATAAATTCGAAGTCCTCGATTGCCATGTTCCAATTCATGGTGTTAGCTAAGTCTACTGCAAAAGGGTAGTCTGCTTCGGGCAGCGTTTTTACGGCAAACATCAAAGTAAAGTGTAGGCAGAGTATCAATTAAGGATGCTGACTGGGGGAAAACTCATTTGTTGCTGGCTGAAAGCGCAGCGGAGAGAGCCTCGGAGCTTTTTTGGACCTCTTTGGTGATGCTGGAGAGTAGTTTGATTCGGTTTTCCAGCTTCTTTTTCTGTTGAGCAGTCAAGTTCTTGAATTTAGGCACAATATCCCCTACTACCGCCATCATGAGTTCTCGGCAGTTTTCTTGGCTTAAATCTTTAAGTTCCACATGGCCATCGGGATACTGCAAAACCAGATGCCCAGTTGGATCAAGATGTGCCTGTGTTACGTCGCTAAATTGTGGTGGAAGCGCTAACTGGCTAACCGCGATGGAGGGTGTTAGAGGCTGCATTAATTTTAACAGGGAGGAAAAAAATTGGCTGACTAAAATTTTTTCTTCTGAACTTAACTCGCTTATTTGACCAATATCATCTGCAGTGCCTTTCAATGAGTCGACGAGTTCTTGGAGTGAGGGCTGCTTTTTCTTTTCAGTGGATGTTGCAGTTACTGCTACTGGTTCTTGCTTAGCCGCGACTTCTTGAGTCAATATTGATCAAACCATTGATAGTTTAGCCGCAAAGAAAAGGCTTGTACGTCACATTAACTACACACAGTAGTCGTTAAAATGCGGGTGTAAAGGTTTTTTTAAAAAATTAGTTGAATAAAAAGGGTAACTGGCTAGTTGCCAGTGCTTGCCAGAAATTCAGCAAGTTTCTTCTTTCTGTACTCGATGACTTCGTTGAGTTCATTTTTCAGTTTTTCAGAAACTTCTGCCATGGCTGTGACTTCGCTGACCACTGTGGTTATGTTGCTGCCAACGGTTTCTGTTTGGTTGAGAATTTCGTTTGCTGATTCCTCAATTTTTGCTGCGACCTGCTCTACGCCTTCAGCAAGGGTTGCCATCTCTTTTGCTTCAACAACTACGTTTTTAGTTACTTCTTCGACTTGCTCTGCGGTAGTTGAAACGTCTCTGGCGATGCTTGCCATTTGTTGTGCTGCTGCGGTTTGCTCTTCAACAGCTGAGGATGCCTCTTCAGATGCAGATGAACTTTCTTCAGCGATACTTGCAACTTCCTCAATGGTTTTAACTACTGTGTTTAATGCATCTAGGCCGCGTTCGACACCGTTGGTTAGGTTGCTGACTTTATTTGTCATTTCACCCATAATTTTGGAGATACCCTCTGATTCTTTGATAGCGCCTAAGACGACGTTTGCACCTTCGGCAGCACCGACCTGTGATTGCTGAGTGATGTTACTTGTTTGGGCACCTGCTTCTTTGATGCCTTTGACTAGGTTGATTGCTGAGCCTGCGGCTTCTTTGGATTGGCCAGCTAAGCCTTTAACTGCGTCGGCTACGACGGCGAATCCGCGGCCAGCTTCACCAGCACGAGCAGCCTCAATAGCCGCGTTTAAAGCAAGCATGTTGGTTTGACCCGCAATATCAGAAACCGAATTAGCCATCTGACCCACCTGCTCAACAGAACTAACCATAGAAGTAACAGCTTCAGAAACGCGTGCAATGTTACTCTTAATGTTTTCAATTGCAACGAGGCCTTTTTGTCCCTTTTCGTTGGCTTCCTTGGCCTTTTTGAGGGCTTCTTCA
>Ga0101944_10004213_pt1 | contig 18213 bp, 17 predicted proteins | sample DewCreD2012metaG_FD_75245 | JGI IMG/M metagenome (GOLD analysis project Ga0101944, IMG submission 75245) | Hot spring sediment bacterial and archeal communities from British Columbia, Canada, to study Microbial Dark Matter (Phase II) - Dewar... ... | reverse complement strand
GCCGGAGCGCGGATGTTCATCACTGCCGACACCCGGTATCAGCTCTACATCAACGGCCAGTTTGTCCAGCGCGGCTCGGCCCTGTCGGTCCCCTTCTTTCATTACTACGACGAGCTCGACGTGTCGGAGTTTCTGACGCCGGGGCGCAATTGCGCCGCCGTCATCGTCCAATATGTCGGCAATTCCGAAGACTCGCGCGGCGGGCTGCTGGCGGAATTGACCGGCGCCGACGGCGCCCCGCTCCTCGCCACCAACGCGCAGTGGCGCGCCGTCCGCTCCAATTGCTGGTGGGACAAGACCTTCAGCCCCCACATGAACATCGTCTATCACTATCAGGAACACTGCGCATCGCGCCGACGTCATCCGGGGCCGCGTCTCGGACCATCCCCCGCACGCCGGCCCCTGGAGCCGCCTGGTCGCCCGCGACATTCCCTTCATGACAGCCGATCCGGTCCGGGCTGAACGCGTCGTGTCGGTCGAGGAACACACCGGCATCATCAACCGCAACCGAAGTGAAGACCTTTCGATCCATCTGTCGATGGCGGGGGGGCCGCTGCGGCATTGCCGTGTTGAAGGCCCGGAAAACCTGTTGCGGGCCGACGGCGAAACGCTCGTCCAGTGCGGCCTGAATCGCGGCGACGGCTTTATCGAAGGTCTGTATGAGCCATCGATCCTCCTCGATTTCGGCCGAGTCATCACGGGCTACATCGAACTGGACGCCGAGGCGCCCGCCGGCGCCGCCGTCGATATTGGATACGCCGAACGCCTCATCGACGGCCACTTCAACAACGCGCTGGAAAGCCAGTTCGCCGACCGCGTCACCTTCGCCGGCGGACCTCAGACCTGGCAGTGTTTTCAATGGAAGGCCTTCCGCTTCGTTCGCCTGCGCTTCCATTCCTGCAAAGAGCCGCTGATCCTGCGCGGCCTGCGCGCGATCATCTCGACGTTTCCCTATGAGGAACGCGGCCGCTTCCAAAGCGCCGACCCGACGCTGAACGCCGTTTTCGATATTTCGCGCTACACGATCCGGCTGTGTTCGAACGAGTTCCTGATGGATACGCCGTGGCGCGAGCAGGCCCAGTGGCTCGGCGACGTTTCGGCCGTGACGCTCGCCGCCATCTACGCCTGTTTTGGCGATCCGCGCCTGCCCGCGAAATTCCTCAAGCAAACCGCCGCCACGCAGTATCCGACGGGGCTGCTGTCAAACCTCAGCAACCGCTTCACGCGCTCGCCGTTGGGCGTCCTGCCGGACTATTCCCTGTGGTGGATCCTCGCGCTGTGGCGGCATTATCTATGGACTGGCGAGGCGTGGTGGATTCAGGAACTGTATCCGGTCGCGGCGAAAATCATCCAGGCCCACTACCCCTATGTCAACGAACGCGGCCTGATCGAAAACATGCCCTATGCGCCGTTCATTGACTGGGCTTTCGTTGACCGGCGCGGCGAATCGGCCGCCTACAGCGCCATCTTCTTCGCCGCGCTGGGCGTCTTCGCCGAAATGGCGCGCTTCAAGAACGACGCTTACGAACTCGAACGGGCGGAGCGGACGCGCGCCGCCCTGCGCGCCGCATTCCATGACCGGTTCTTCGATCCGGCGCGCGGGGTGTATGCGGATGGCGTCGCCGAGGGCGCACTCTCCGACCGGATCAGCGAACAGACCAACTTCGCCGCCGTCCGATGGGGCCTGTGCGACGAGGCGATGGCTCGATCAATCATCGACGCCTTCTTCGTCAAAAAGTCGCTTTCTTACGTCGAGGCGCAGCCGTTTTTCACGCACGTCACCCTGCACGCCCTGAATCGCATGGGCCGGTTCGACCTGGCGCTCGACCTCATTCGCGAGCGCTGGGGCAAGCGCATGGTGGCGCGCGGCGCGAAATCGACCTTCGAGGAATGGAGCGACAACGGCTCGCCGCGCAGCGGCGAATTCGCCGGCGTTATGCGCACGCATTCGCACGCCTGGTCGGCCTGTCCGGCCGAGTTCCTCATCCGCCACACGATGGGCCTCGAAATCCTCGCGCCGGGATGCCGCGAAATCCGGCTCCGGCCGCAGGAGACGCCGTTCGACTATGACGCCGCCTATCCGACGCCGCTGGGCGAGATCTCGGTCTCGCGCCGCGAAGGCAGGAACAAAATCACGATTCCCGAAGGCGTGAGAATCCGTCCGTGAAACTGTCCGTTATCATCCCGGTGTATAATGAGCGCCGGACGATCGAGTTGATCGTTGAAAAGACGCTGGCCGTCGAGACGGGGACGGACAAGGAAATCATCGTCGTCGATGGCGCTTCGATCGACGGGACGCGTGAGATTCTGCGCCAAATCCAAGCGGCGCGCCCCGAGGTCCGCGTCATCTATCAGCCCCAACGCAACGGGCGCGGCGGCGCGCTCAAGGAAGGCATTGCCGAGGCGACGGGCGACGTCGTCATCTTCCAGGACGCCGACCTCGAACTCGATCCCGAGGATTATCCCGCGCTATTGAAGCCCATTCTTGACGGCTCGGCGCAGGTGGTCTTTGGCTCGCGCTTTCTGGAAGGGCGGCCCGTCATGACGCCGTTGCAATACGCCGGCAATCGCGCGCTGACCGAACTGGTCAATTTCCTCTATGACGCCCACCTCACTGACGTCGAGACCTGCTATCAGGTTTTTCCCCGGCCCATTTTGCAGGGCATGAGGATCGAGGCCAACGATTTCGCCTTTACGGTGGAACTGACCGTCAAGATTCTCAAAGCCGGCTACAAAATCCAGGAAATCCCCATCCGCTACATCCCCCGCGGGCGCGCCGAAGGCAAAAAAGTCCGATGGGGCGATGGCCTGGCCTCGCTCTACACGCTCGTCAAATACCGCTTCGTTCGATAGCCCGCGCCGCCCGTAAACGTCGTCCGCGTCATCCCGGACAAGAGTGGCCACTGCCTCAGAGCCTGTGCGAAAAGCCAGATGTAATGGTTATTCACAAAGCTTTGTGCAACAGTCCGTTGAACATGTCACGGAAGCGTCTTCCAACTGCGGCGAAGACCTTGGCGGAACCATCGAAGCGTTCGACCGATCGTCGCGAAGCGCTTTGGAGTGTGGAGGCTTGCCTCCGCTATAGAGGGTTTGGCAGGGTGGTCAAAAGCGAAGGCAAGCCTCCACACTCCAAAGCGCTTCGCGCAGATACGACCGTTGATCTCTCAAATGGCTGTCAACGGCCGGGATGAGCAATCGCTGCTCTCGTCCTCAGGGCTTCAAACCTTCGGCACAAAACGTTGTGATGAACCGGTTAAAATAAAACCGGCGGGCGCATGACGCGCCCGCCGGTTGTGTGTCACGCGATTTCGAAGAACGGTGTTACTTGGCTTCGAAGGTGGTCATCGTGACTGGCGTGCTCATGCTGCGTGGGCTGGCCGAGCCGACCGTGAAGGCGGCGAAGTCCACCGCCGCGTCGTTGGTGTCGTAGCCGTCGCCGGTTGCGGCGCCACCCGGCCCCAGACGGCGGGCGCCCATGCCCGGGCCGCCGGCGGCGGTGCTGACGGCCGCGTCGATATCCACGTTGGTGCCGGTGCCGTTGGCCAGCAGCGCGTCGGTGCGCATCCAACGCAGGGCGTTGGCGTCATCCCGCAGTCCCGAATCGGCCGGGCTGGTACCACGCGCATAAAGGACGGTATCCTTGACGGAGGTGTTGGTGGCCAGCCGGAGGCCTTGGACGGTCGCGGCGCCCTTGGCGATGACAAAGTTTTCTTCCTGATCGGGAACGGTGATGAAGAGGTCTTGCGAGGCGATCAGATAGTGCGCGCCCGCCGGAAGGGTCGTTCCGGCGTCAATGGTGGCGAGGGTGACCCAGTTGCCGGTGGTGTCGCCCTGCTGGAGTTGCCAGCCGGAGATTTCGACCGGCACGGAACTGCGGTTGTAAAGTTCAACGAAGCAGGCGCCGCCGTCGGTATTGTACAGGAACTCGTTGATAACAACCGCCGGAGCGGTCAGTGTTGTTCCGAAAATGGCCAACGCTGCCAGAAGGACGCTGATCTTCTTCATTGCTGTCTCCTTTTATGTTTTGAGTGGGAGCCGTCAAGGCTTTCCCTTGTCGCCGTGGTAGTAAAGGCCTGTCGGGCTCGCTGCGTTTTTGTGAGACCGATCGGCCTGCCTTGTCAGCTTCAGGGCTGAAAGGCGTTGTTTCGAGATTTCTTCCCGCCGCCCACCTCCTGGTCGATTGGGTTGGCTTCTGGTCAGACGCCCTGTCGTGAACCGCCGTGCTCGGCGCCTTTTCTCAATCGTAGTGGCCCTATTAACGCACAAAGACCGTCCGGAGTCAAGCGCCTTTTTGCTTTCCGCTGTTTTTTGTTTGTTCGCCCTGGATGAGTTTTCCCTGATGGAACGCCGCATGAATCCCACCATCAGTTTGACACTGACAATTTAGCGGGTTTGCGGCCCAATGTCAAGCAGGAAATTGGTCGCGTTTTTTTTTCAAAAATCCGCAAACACGGATCAACCAAATCGCGTCTTATTGCATCCTATATGTAGAAAGCGTCGCACGGCGGCATTGCATCAGCCGATCCGCTTCCGGCGCGGCCGCAGGTTTCAAGGATTGAGCGCAGGGACCGACTCATGATATTCCACCCGATCATTGTCGGTCCAAAGCGGCAGACGGCGCAAGCCATCGCGCGGCCGGGGCGGCCGCGCATGACAGAGGGACGCGGTGGACGTTTCGATTTCGGTGGAAGACCTGGTGGTCCAGGCGCGGTCGGGCGACACGCGGGCTTACGACGCCATTTATCAGCGGTTCCGGGACATGGCGTTTGCCTGCGCGTATTCGATCCTGGGCGACCATCAACTGGCCGAAGACGCCAGCCAGGAAGCTTTCATCGGGGCCTACTGCGACCTGATGTCGCTGCGCGAGCCGGCCGCCTTTCCCGGCTGGTTGCGCCAGATTGTGCGGCGTCATTCGCTGTTGATCCAGCGCGGACGCCAATCGCTGCTGCTCCCGCTGGACGATGGCCACGCCGAGGCGGCATCGGGCGCGCCGGGGCCGGCGGTTCTGGCCGAGCGCGAAGAGACGCGCGCAATGGTGGCCCAGGCGCTGCAGGCGCTGCCCCAGAACGAACGCGAGGCCATACGGCTTTACTATTTTGAGGATTTGTCACTGAAGAATATCGGAGTAGCGACAGGCGTTGCCGCCGGGACGGTCAAAAGCCGGCTCCACAGCGCCCGGATCAAACTGCGGGTGATGCTCATGCGACTGGTCAAGACGACCCTGAGCCATCAATATCGCGCCGGCGACCGGACGGCGGCCCAGTCGGCGACGGCCGAGGCCATCGCCCAGTTCGACCGGCAGGCCCGGGCGCTGCTGCGCGTCCCCACCGAAGAAGACCAGCGGCAGGCGGGGGACCTGCTGTGCGCCAAGGGCCGGATGCTGCGTTTCCTGGGGCGAATGGAAGACGCGGCGGCCACCTTCCGGGCCGGCATGGGCATTCCGGCGCTGAAGCGTTCGCCGGAGTTCCTGGCCCGGTTCCACGCGGAGTTGGGCCTGACGCACGTCCAGACGGCCCACTACAACGAGGCCCGCCGCGAGTTGGAGACGTCATGCAAGATGCTCGACGAGGCCGCCGGCGCTCCGGCGCTGCGGGCGGTCATCCATAACGGACTGGGGATATGCGCCTGGGGCCGGGGCGACTTTGATCAGGCCCACGAGCACTATGCGCGGGGGCTCGAAGAAAGCCGGCGGGCAGACAGCCCGGCGCTTGAGGCCGAGGCGCTCAACAACCTGGCGCTGCTGGACTGGAAACAGGGCCGGCTGGAGGAGTCGCTGAAGAATTTCCGCGTCTGCCAGCGCCGGTGGAAGGCGCTGCGCAACCGCTTTGCCGTGTCGCTTACGCTGATGAACGTCGGCATTCTCGAGGAAAACCTGGGACGGCGCAGCGCCGCGCAGCGGCACTACGACGAGGCGATCGCCTTGGCGCGGGAGGTCAACTTTGTCCAGGTCCAAGCGGCCGCTACCAGCAATCTGGGCAACCTGGCCCTGAACGAAGGCGAATGGAAGCGCGCCGAACGGCTCAACGCCGACGCGCTGGCGCTGGCAAGACGCATCGCCGACCGCCGCAGTCAGGCCATCGCGCTGGAAAACATCGCCCTGGCGCTGATGGGCCAGGGCCGGAGGGCCGAGGCATGGCGCTCCTTGCAGGAAGGCCGCAGCCTCGCCACAACCATCGGCGACCGGGAGCGACTTTTCTCATTGGATTTGGTGGAGGTGGAAGCGTATCCTAAGGAAGGGGACGCAGCGGAGGCCCTCAAGCGCATCCCCGCCGCGGCCAAGGCGCTCAAGGCGGGAGGCTACACGGCGGAGTTGCCGCGATTGTTGCGGTTGATGCTTCAGGCCGAGATCGACAGCGGCGCCGTGGCGGCGGCGCTCACGACGCTGGCGCAGGCGCAACGCGAATGCCGCCGGCAGAAGAATCGCCCCGAGGAGTTCAGAATAAAGGCGCTTTCAAAGCGCCTGAAACGCAAGACCACGGTTCGCAAACCGCAGGGTGATTCTTCAGACGAGAGGAACGCGTTGTGATCCGATTCGCCGCATGTCATCGGGGAGGGATCGCCTGGGCTGCAGCCGGATGGCTCGCGTTTATGTCCACCGCGCCGGCCGCCGACGCCTCCCCCCGCGGGGCGCCCGGGCTGCGCGCGCCCGGAGACCTGCCATCGGGGCTTTATTCGCTGGACTTTTCGCAGATAGCCAATGGCGCCGCCTCCAGCAGTTCCAGCCTGTATTCCATGGAGGATTCGGTCCGGATCGCCGCGGCCGACGGACAGACCCAGCAGGCGGCCACCTACCGGGTCACCAATCCCATGGAGCCGTCGGTCCGGGCCAACAATGGCCTGGCCATCGGGCAGGGCACGGGCCTGCACCTGAGCTGGACCGGAACGCTGCCGCCCGCGGCCTTGGGATTCCGCATCTATCACAGCCGCACGCCGCAGGCCAGCACGTTCACGCTCATTACCCCCGTCCCCCTCACTGGCAATGAGTTCCAGCACGAGCCGCTGCCGGGGGGGATGCACTACTACATCGTGCACGTGACCTATTTGAACGACACGAGCGAAGAATGGACCGGCGTTTTCTTTGGCTATGTGGATGCGCCGGTCGTGACGCCGACGCCGACCATCACGCCCACGCCTGCGCCGACGCCGGTCAGCGCGACGGACGTAGCGCAGTATCTGGTGGGAACGCGCGCCATGACGCCGGCGGACAAGGCGGCCGCCGACGCCAACAGGGACGGCAAAATCGATGTCAGCGACGTCATTAGACTGATTGTGGAGTGAGTTTGTCAGGTTGGTGGGGGAGCATGCGAAGGGTCCCAGGGGAATGGGCTGCGCGTCAGCGCCACGAGTCCATCCCCCAACCCCAGAGTGTAGAAGCGCCCGTTGATCGCTCATCGTGGGTTGACTCGTTCCCCTGGGACCTTTCCAGCCAAGGGGCAAACGCGGCGCAGGCCGCGCGGGGTTGAATGGAGCGATTTCAGTGAGATCACAAAGAATGGAGTTCGTGGCATGAAACACATGAACCGGATTCTTGGCCTATGCGCGGCCATGGCGCTGGCCCTGTGCGTGGGCAGCGCGGCGGCGCAGCAGGTCGAGTTCAATTACAACGGCCGGGTGCGCGTCGGCGGCCAGCCGTTCAGCGGCGAGGGGCAGTTCAAGTTCTCGCTGCTGACGCAGGACGGCGAATACACGTATTGGGCCAACGACGGCGTGACGCTGGACGGGACCGAGCCGACGAGCGTGGTGACGGCCCAATGCACGGAGGGTTTTTTCAGCGTCGATATTGGCGACACGTCCACCACGGGCATGGCGGCGCTGGACGCCAGCCTGTTCAACATCACCGATCATGTTTTCCTGCGGACGTGGTTCAGCGACGGCGTTCATGGCTTTGAGGTCCTCCAGCCCGACCGCCGCGTCGTCAATCCCGCCCTGCTGGCGCAAGAGGCCTATGAAGACGTCACGATCTATGTCGATGGGGTCAACGGTAACGACAAGAATTCGGGGCTTCGGCCCGACAAGGCAAAAAAGACGATTAACGGCGGCATCAAGCTGATCCCACGGCGGATCAGCTCGAACGTGACCATCCGGATCGCGCCCGGTCTTTACCGCGAACAAGTGAATATCTACGGACTCTCTGTAAATCCCGAGAAGAAACTGAAGATCATTGGCGATGAGGAATGGACGCTCGCATCGGCCGGCGATCCGTCCGTCGTCGTGACAGGCACGGACGACGACACAACTTCGACGCCCGCACGTTGGGCCGGCATCCTGATACAGAACTGCGATGGGATTGAGGTGACGGGCATCATGGCCACCTACTGCCAGAACGCGGGATTCCGCGCTTACAAGAGCAGTTCGACCAAGTTCTACCGCTGCAAGGCCTGGAAAAACCCCGCCGGTATCTCCTTCGACCACGGCTCGTTCGGCGAAATCCGCGAATGCCTGGCCATGGGGAGCATCTACGGGCTATCGGCCAACCTGAACAGCAGCGTTTTCCTCTACAACAACAAGGCGACGCAGAATACGGCTCACGGCGTCTATGGCGACTTCAGCTACATGTTCTTTGACGGAATCGAGACCACTCACAATACATATTATGGTCTGAGCATGACGAACACGCGCGCCAGTTTTCGGGGAACCTGTGTTTTCTCGAACAACGGACAGACGGGCGTCGGCGTCGCGGCGCACTCCAGCGCGTTCTTTGGCGACGGCGACTACACGGGCCACATCGACAACAACGGGCGCGAAGGAATCTGGGTTCAAACCCAGTCCTATACCTATAATCATGCGCTGAACACCTTCATCGGGAACCCGACCGCAAAGATCGAAACTGGCGGCGCGATGTATTGAGGCGCCTTGCCTGCCTGTGCGATGGAAGACACGATTGGGATCGCCTCGGTGGACGCCAAGTTCCAGTCGGCCGCTTCGTATGCCGTCATGAATATGCTTGACGCGACTGGCGTGGTTCCCGTGAAGCTGAGCGGATTCTCGATCGAGCAGGACGGCCACGCGATCTTCGGGGACGGCGTGTCGCTCTTTTCTCGAGCGGCGCCACATAGCGTGTGAACCGTGTGTCAATCAAACAGCAGAACCAGTCCGTGGCAAGGGGAGAGAGTCATGAAGCGCAATCGATGGATTCGGAACGTCTGGGTCTTCGGGATGCTGATGGCATGCGTGGGAAGCGTCGCGGCGCAGCAGGTCGAGTTCAACTACAACGGCCGGGTGCGCGTCGGCGGCCAGCCGTTCAGCGGCGAGGGGCGGTTCAAGTTCTCGCTGCTGACGCAGGACGGCGAATACACGTATTGGGCCAATGACGGCGTGACGCTGGACGGGACCGAGCCGACGAGCGTGGTGACGGCCCAATGCACGGAGGGTTTTTTCAGCGTTGACATCGGCGACACGTCCACCACGGGCATGGCGGCGCTGGACGCCAGCCTGTTCAACATCACCGATCATGTGTTCCTGCGGACGTGGTTCAGCGACGGCGTTCATGGCTTTGAGGTCCTCCAGCCCGACCGCCGCGTCGTCAATCCCGCCCTGCTGGCGCAGGAATCCTACGACGACGTCACCATCTATGTGGATGGGCTTGCCGGCGATGACCGGCACTCCGGCCTGCGGCCGGACAAGGCGAAAAAGACGATCAACGGCGGCGTCAAACTCGTGCCCCGGCGCGTCAGTTCGAATGTCACCGTCCGCATTGCCCCGGGCGTCTATCGCGAACAGGTCAATCTGTATGGCATCACCACCCATCCCGAAAAGATGCTCCGAATCATCGGCGACGAGACATGGACCACCAACTCGCTGAGCGATCCAAGCGTCGTGGTGACGGGAACGGATGACGATGCGACATCAACTCCCGTCCGCCCCATGGGCTTCATGATCCAGGATTGCAGCCGAGTGGAAATCATCGGAATCATGGCGAGCTATTGCGCAACCGCCGGCTTCAGAGTGGTGCAATCAAACACCATCGAACTCCGTTCGTGCAAAGCCTTCAAGGCCGGTTCGGGTTTTCACATATCGATGCAGTCGTCCGCGACTTTCTATGACTGCGTAGCGCTCAACAACGTGGCGGGATTCGCCGTCGAGATGCAGTGCAGTGTATGGCTCTACAACTGCCGGGGACGCAACAACTCGTCCTATGGTCTGGCCACGGATTCCTCCTTTGTCTTCCCTTACTATTCTGAGATGACCCACAACACGTGGTATGGAATCACGGCCGCCGCCTCGCGAATGAACTTCAAGGGAACGGGCAACTACTCGAACAATGGATACGCAGGGATCGACGCCTTTCTGCATTCGAGTCTCTTTTTTTCCGGGACCGAATATGCCGGGCATCTTGACAACAATGGCGTCTGCGGCTTGCGACTCCGGGGGCAATCCATTTCGTTCAATCAGGGAGGCAACACGTTCGTCGGGAATACCCCGATTGTGATTGAAACCGGATCCGGCGCTTACTGAAGCTCGCAGTCTGCCCACCTTGGGGCAGCCGATGTTACACTTTGCCAGGCGAGGGCCCTTCCCCTGTGTGAGCGCCCACCCCCGGCTACCCCATGTTCCGGATCCGGCTGAAGTCGCCCGTGGTGGCGGCGTCGAGGATCGGGCCCATATACTCATCCACCTGGGCCGCCGACAGCGGGACGGGCATGTTCTTGAGTTTGGAGTCGAGTTTGGGATTTTTCGCCGCCGTCAGCGCGCGCTGGACATGGGCCTCGCTGAAGCCCTGGACCTCGCGCAGCGTCGTCGGAAAGCCGATGCTCTTCGACAGCGCGATCATCGCCTCGGCCAGCGCCAGGCCCGCCTCGCGTCCCCGCAGGCGGTCGAAGTCGGCGGTTGTGTATCCCGCAGCGCGGTAAATCGCGCCGACCTCGCGAATGCGGCTCTCGATGGCCGGCGCGAAAAACACCGCGTAGTAGGGATTCATCAGGGCGCAGGCGCGGCCGTGCGACAGGATGTCGGTGAACGAGAAGCTGTTGAGATGCGCGCCATTGGTCCCGCCGACCATGATCGCGTATCCGCCGAGATCGGTGGCCAGCCCCAGACCCTCGCGCGCGTCGAGATTGCCGGGCTGTTCGCACGCGGTCTTCAAATGCGTCACGACCAGTTCGATCCCCAGCAGGCAGGCTTTGCGCGCCTGGGCGGCCTTGTCGGCAGGCAAACCGAAATAGACCTCGAGGCAGTGTGAGACGCCGTCCAGGCCGCCGTCCATCGTGAAGCCCCTCGGCATCGAGACCGTCATCGAATAGTCGAAAAGCGACTTGGGCGGGACGATGGCCTCATCGACAATAAGCATCTTCTGGCCGGTCTGGACGTTGGTGATGTTGGAGTATTTCGTCAGATGGGCGCCCGAGCTGGCGGCCAGCTGCGCCGCGACAACCGGCGGCATCGCGCGGCCCGAAGCCTGGAGCATCTTCGTCACTTCGCCGACGCCGAAGTAGTCGTCGAGGTTGGGATAGCGGTCGCCCAGCGCCCAATACGCCGCGGCGCATTTGACGGCGTCAATGCCGCTGCCGCCGCCGACGGCGACAATCACTTCGGGCCGTTGCGCCTTCAGCGATTCCGCAATGCGGAAAACGTCCTCGCGCGGCGCGTTCGGCGCCGCCGAGGCGATGAAGTCACCCGCCAGTTGCAGGCCGGCGGCGCTCAGCGCCGCCCGCGTCGCATCGAAAACCGGCTTGGCCCAGGCCTTGTTCCGCCCACCGATGACCACCGAAGCGCGCCTGCCCATCGAAGCCGCCAGCGGCCCCAGCCGCTCATAGCGCCCCAGCCCGAAGACGTAATTGTCGCCTTTGAATTGGCGCAGAACTTCTATCGCGCGTTGTTTCTTGTCATCCATCTCATCCCTCCTGTCATGTGCTGTCGAAGCCTCTTGCAGGAGCGCTTTTCGTCCGTTCGAATTCGCGCTCATTGGCGTGCATTTGCGGTTCAGGATGTTTTTCGCAACATCGGCAACAGAAACTCGGCGGCCTGGCGCGCCGCCGTGTCAGGATTTGGTTTCGGCAGGATTTCGACCGAAATCCAGCCGTCGTATTTGGCCCGCCGCAGATGCGCGAGAATATCGGCGAAGTCCGTGTGGCCCTGTCCCGGCGCCAGACGGTTCGAATCGGCGAAATGGATGTAGCCGACGTATTCGATGTGGCGCTCCAGTTCGCCGCCGATGGTCCGGTCCTCGATGTTCATGTGAAAGACGTCGGGCATCAGTTTCATATTGGGCCGGCCGACCTTCTTCATCAGATCGACGCCTTCGGCGACGCTGTTAATAAAATCGATCTCATAGCGGTTGACCGGCTCGAGGACCAGCGTGACGCCCTTGGGCGCGGCATAGTCGCACAGGTCGCGCGCCAGTTCGACGAAGCGCGCCTCGGCTTCGGCGCGCGGCGCCGGGCCGATGAAGCCGCGCGCCCGTCCGATGTTAACAATGCGCCCGAACTCCGCCGCCAGGTCGATCAGCCCGCAAAACACCGCCCGGACCTGCGCGCGGCGCGCCGGGTCCGGATCGGTGAACATCAGCCCCAGCGCGGCAAAAACCTGCCCCGTCGAGATGCACGACACCTCGATCCCGGCGGCGCCCAGCCAGCGCCGCAGCGCCGCCCGGTCCACCTCGTCTGCAATCTTCAACGCCAGCTCGACGCCATCGTATCCTAGCGCGGCGGCCTTGCGGATCGATTCCTCGAAACCGCGAAACACGACAAACGCGCTGGGCGCAGCGGTGGTGTCGGCAATGGCGACGGCAAGTTTCATAACGGCTCCCATGTAACGCGTGGGCCGTCGGACCGCTGTGGGTTGACCGCGACGGGCTGTTTTCCGACTCTATCGGCCTGATCTGACGATTTCAAGCCTCTAATCTATCCCGCTTGAGAAAGCGCGGGCGAACGGGATACCGTCCTTCGCGTTGGCCAATCAAATCGCAAGGAGGCGCCGCCATGGGCGCGGAAAAGGTCACCATTGCGACGTTTAACTGCAACTCGGTCCGGCAGCGGCTGGAGATCATCATCGAGTGGCTGGCCTACAACGATCCCGACGTGCTGTGTCTGCAGGAAACCAAGGTCCAGGACAAGGACTTCCCGGCCCAGGCGTTTCAGGAGGCGGGCTATCACGCCGTGTTCAAGGGCATGAAGGCCTACAACGGCGTCGCGATCCTCAGCAAGCAGCCGCCGCGGGATGTGTCGTGGGGCTTTGGCGACGATGGCGCTTCGGACGCCGAACTCGGCAAGCAGGATGACGCGCGGCTGATTCGGGCGACGTTTCCGGCGCTGACCATCGTCAACACCTACGCGCCCCAGGGCTGGGAGGTCGATTCCCCCAAATACGCCTACAAACTGGAGTGGTTCCGCCGCTTCAAGGCCTATCTGGCGCGAAACTTTACCCCGCGCGACCCGGTCTTATGGACCGGCGACCTGAACGTCGCGCCCGAAGACATCGACGTCCACGACCCCGAAGGCCTGCGCGGCCATGTCTGCTTCAATCCGGAAATCTGCGCCGCCTTTCGCGACGTGTGCGCCTGGGGCCTGATCGACGTCTTCCGCCAGCATCACCCCGAACCCGGACAATACACGTTCTGGGACTATCGCGGCGGCGCCCTGGAACTCAACCGCGGCTGGCGCCTGGACCATCTGCTGGCGACGCCGCCGCTGGCCGAACGCTGCCTCGACGCCCATATCGACACCGAACCGCGCGAAAAAGAGAATCCGTCCGATCACACGTTCGTGGTGGGCGTATTCTCAGAGCACTGAGGGCGAAAATCAAGTCTGCGCAAAGATCAGGTTCGCCGCTTGACTATGGGCCGACGGCGAGTCACACTTCACGCGTCATTCTGAACGAGGTGTTTCATGACCCGAATTTCACCAATAGATTTGGCGCGTGATCTCCCACAGGTGCTGGCGGCAGTCTGCGATGGCGAGCGAGTCTTTGTAAAGCAAGGAAACAAAGATTTGGCCGTGCTCCTTCCTTTCGACCAGTGGGAAGACATCGTGGACAGTCTTGACGCCAATAGAGCGCTAGCGGACCTGGAATCCGGGGCCGAACGGACGATTCCTTGGGAGACGGTAAAGGCGCAATGGGAATCCCGTCCCATGTCCCCCAGACGTGGTGGCCTTGCCAAGAAACGAACGCCCGCGCGAGGAAGAACGACCGCCCGAGGAATGGCAAATGACCTATAGTGTCGTCGTTCTGTCCGCGGCCGCAAGAACGTTGGCGAAACTGCCCTCATTGACGCGTGAACGCTTGCGACGTTCGATAGATGCCCTCGCCGACAATCCCCGTCCCGCTGGCGCGCGAAAGTTGAGCGGTCAGCGCGATCTCTTCCGCATCCGGGCTGGTGACTGTCGCGTGATCTACGAAATCCAGGATGAACGTCTGATCGTACTGGTAGTCAAAGTTGGCCACCGGCGCGATGTGTATCGCTGATTTCTTCCGAAAGCGCCGGACCGCCCCTCCTGCCGCCCTACCCGATCTTTGACTCGTCGTATTGAGGCGCGCCCCCGACTCCGAAAATCTCCCGCTTCATCTTCATGTAATAACGGTAGTTCTCGTAGGGGACGTCGGCCTGGACGCGGTGATCGACGCCGGGGACGAAGCCGCCTTCCTTCACCAGCGGCTTGAGCCGTTCGAGTTCGGCCCGGATTTCCTTCTTTCCCCGCGACAGGACCATCTTGCAGAAGCCCCCCTGCATCAGCGCGTCGGGATAGCGCCGGCGGATTTCCAGCGGATCGCTGCCGCCGTGAACTTCAATGGGGAACATGCAGTTGATGCCGCCGTCCATGAAGCAGTCGAGGATGGGCATGATGTTGCCGTCGCAGTCGGTCCAGGCGATGTGGCAGCCGTGCTTTCGCAGCAGGCCCGTGATGCGCCGGTAGCGCGGGACGACGACGTTGCGCATGAAGTCGTATCCGACGATGGGTCCGTGGTTGTAGCAGATGTCCTCCCAGCCGGCGCCGAAGTCGAATTCGACATCGGGCAGGACGCGCGCCAGCGTGTCGCACACCAGCGCGCACAGCGTCTCGACGATCTCTTCCATCAGTTCGGGATCTTCAAGGACCATCACGGCGATGCGCTCAAAGCCCATCCAGTTGCGCGGAATGCCGACCATCGAGCCGATGTGAACGCACAAAGGATAGTCGCGTTTGTTGTAGGCCTCGGCCAGCTCGGCCCAGTTGGCGGGAATGCGGTCCGCAGACGGCTGCAGGCGCGGCTTGAAGTGCTCCTCCCAGCTCGCGCGGTCCTTCAGCAGGAAGTCGATGTGCTGCGGGATGGACTTGTGTCCCGTCTTGTTGATGCGCGCCGTCGATCCGTCGCGTCCGCGATAGACCTGATACTTGTCTGTTTCTTCGAGGATGACATGGTCGAACGCCGGTCGCAGCCCCATCGCGTCGATGGGGGCGCTCTTCCAGTTTTCGATGCCGAACCAGGCGTAGGCCTCGTGCTCGCGGGTGATCTCGCGCGGCAGGCCCTGCTTGTGCCAGCCCGTGAGCGTCTCGGCCCAATAACCGAACTCCATGTTGGGGATGCGGTCCACGTGCTGAAACTGCATGGTCCGCCGCCAGCGGTCGCGCAATGTCATGCCGGCGCCGGTCTTGCGGCGGGACAGTTGGGCCGGGTCTTCGCCGTTGTCGATCTGAGCCTGGATTTCTTCAGCTTCCATAAATGCAGGTCGTCCTATTTGGTTTCCAGTGTGTGAATCGAAATGAGATGACCGAAACGGGCAAAGTCGGCCGGATTGTTGGTAAGCAGGCGGCTGAGGCCATGGATTAGCATCGTCGCAACGATCTGAGCATCATGGATTCTCTTTCCGTAAACAGGCGTTTCCCGAAGCAGATCGACCATGCGCTCAACTGTGGACGCGCCTTCCTCCACCACATCAAGGCTCTGCAGCAAATCCCTAACGTTGCTGAGAGCCGCGTCCAGACGCGATCCCATCTCATTCTGCGCCCAGCGGCTGGCAACCGAGAGGTATTCGCGCAAGACTTGTGGACTTACCACAAGTCTTGCGCCCCTTTCCCAAGCGCTGGCGAGAAACTGCTGTGCCTGGGCATGCAACGGGGCGGTTGGTTCGGACGCATAGACGAGGATGTTCGTGTCAACAAACCAACTCTCCTGCTCAGCGTCCGTCGTCGCCATAGATGTCCTCCCTGCGGAACGAGCAGTTGGCGGGCCAACCTTCGAGGTTCAGTGGCTTGAGGCTGAGGAACGGATTGGGGGACGCCGATGCCCGGTCCTGCCTCAATGGTATTTCATCCAGCAGAACCACTGCCCGGTGCAATCCTTGGGGGACATCCCGCTGAACTGCGAACTCAATCAATGCTCTACCCGTCTTGAACACACGCGCATTGGTTTGTATCGTGGTCACGACGTAATCTCCTTGCGCCTTTTCCAAACGCGCCAGCTCATTTGTCCAAGTTACTTCCCAATCGCCTCGGGGTCAACGGCGAAACGTCGTGTCTGCGGGGCTAATGCCGCTCCGAAACGCAATCAATCCCCTCGGGCAGCGGCTGGTAGAACCGCACGGCCTGAACGCTGCCATCCCGGCGCTCGACACGCTCTATGTGTTTCTTGATCAGAACCGACCGCAGGATCGTCACATCGTCCTCGACCACCGAACCGAAAATATAGGTGCTGCCCTTGATGAGCGTGTTGCGGCCGATCCGCGTCGGGAACTCATCCGACCCCGTGATGTTGACGCCCGACTCGATGCGCGAGCCCTCGCCAATCTCCGTGTTTCCCTTGATGATGTCGCCGCGCAGAATCTCGACCCGGTCGCCCAGGACCAGCCGCTGCCCGGGATACGCGCTCAATTCGGCGTCCTCGCCGACGCGGACGTGGCGGCCACAGATGACCGCCCCGCTCAACCGCGCGTGCCGCTCAATGATAACGCCGACGTTGAGACGGACGCCGGCCCCGATGCGCGCCCCCGCGCCGATCCGGATATCCAGGTTTTTGTATTCGTCGTCCAGACGGATCAGGTCTTCGACGACCTCATCGGCAATGAAAAAGCTGTCCGGCGCCTCAAACGTCAGAATGTCCTTGAGCCGGTCATAGACGCGCTGGCGGGCGAGATCCTCCATCTGGCGCAGGACGGATTTATTGTTGAAGCCCAGAACCACGGTCGGATCCGACGGGGCGACGGCGCCGATGGACAGGCCGTGCTGATTGAAGACGGCGATCAGGTCGGTCAGATACACTTCGCCTTGGACGTTGTTGGTCCCCAGCGCCGCGATGTGGCGGCGCAGCAACTCGCCTTTGAAGGCATAGACGCTGGTGTTGAACTCGCGCAGGCGCAGCAGCTCGTCGCGCGTGAACCGGTAGCGACGGCCCCGGAAAACGACCTGATAGTCGCCCTCCAGGGCGAGGATGTCCTTGTGTTCCTTGATCTCGATGACCTTGCCGCCATCATCGCCGGAACAAGCCCCCGAAGCGTCGCGCTCCGGCACGCGGACAATGCGGCCATAATAGTTCAATTCGGGCGGCCCGTCATACAGGCCCGTCATGACCATCATGTCATCGCGCCCCCGATCGAAGGCGGCCTTGAATTCGCGGACGGCGCCGGCGTGAAGCAGGCCCATGTCGCCGGGGAAGACATAAATCCGGCCGGGAATCGGCGCGTCGCCAAAAAGCTCCAGCGCGCAGGCCACGGCGTGGCCCGTGCCGTTCTGCTCGGGCTGCCAGGCGAAAACGGCCGGCATTCGCCCCGAAACGGCCCGGGCGACGTCTTCGGCCTTGATCCCCACCACGATGATCTGACAGGGGGCCTCCAGCCCGCCGGCGCACGCCTCGGCCACGCGCACCACCGAAGGCTTGCCCCAAATCTCATGCAGCATCTTCGACGTGGAGGACTTGATGCGCTTGCCGTGGCCAGCGGCCAGAATGATGGAGATGTCGCGCGCCTGCTTGTCCAGCGGCGCGCTGAGTCCCGAAAGGACCTGACGGATGTCTGGATTATTTTCCATGAGGGGAGGGGCCGTCGGGATGTGTGGTATGGGAGCTGCCCGCTGTTCTCTGAAGCCCCCGACGGGCCGGCGTCATCCAAGCAGCCCGAGGGCGTGGAGGGCAAGCCTTTTTCGGGGGCGCGGGAGTCGGGCGTCGGATCTTTCTAAAGTCACGACAAAACGGACCTATGGAGTGCGGCGGCAGAGCGGAGCGCCGACGCCGCTTTATCCCAAATGTGAGGGAATCCCCCCAATCCGTCAGCCCGGCGCGCCGCACGGCGGATATCGTTTATAGTGC
>Ga0101944_10004212_pt1 | contig 18225 bp, 15 predicted proteins | sample DewCreD2012metaG_FD_75245 | JGI IMG/M metagenome (GOLD analysis project Ga0101944, IMG submission 75245) | Hot spring sediment bacterial and archeal communities from British Columbia, Canada, to study Microbial Dark Matter (Phase II) - Dewar... ... | reverse complement strand
CATAGGTTTTACCGGTAAACTGCCCGCCGGGGCCAATGGCCGGAACATCTTCAAAGTGCTTGGGCACTTCCCAATACAGATTGATATCAGTAAAGATAGCCTGTCCCCCCCGTGCCACTGCCTGCTGGGAAAATTCAAAGATAAGCATCTGCGCAAGTTGCCGAACTTCACGGTCGCTCATGCCGATCAAATAGGGGGCAAAAAACAGATTCACGGCATCCCAGCCGATGGCTCCGGCAAAATTGCTCTGAAGTGCTGCAGCAAATTTCACCATATGGGCAAGCAATACTTCCGGATGTTTAGCCGGCTTTGCCATGGATAGGGAATTGGGGAGGTTCAGTCCGAATTTTTTAATGTATTCAAGCGACTGCCCCGAACAGTATGGCCGGTCAATGAAACCCAAGTCGTGAAGATGAATATCTCCCCGCATATGTGCGTCGCCCACGTCTTCGGAGAAGACTTTCAGCAGCGCATATTCTTTTTTAATATTTTCAGCCAGGGTCAGATTGGTTGCTTCCGGGCCGTGCGGAACATTGGCATTTTCCTTATTCGGATGCAATATGAGCTGGTCAACGTCATAAAGGGGCACGCCGAGTCGGGTATGCATCTTCCGGGCTTTTTCCAGTCCCCGTTCTATCAGTTTTGCATCAACAAGTTCTCTAATGAGCGGGGCGGTAACCCAGGAAATATTTGAGGAAATGATGATGTCCTGAACTTCTTTGCTGATCTGCTCGGCAGTATCAACGTCAACATACGTCTCGCGCACCAGCGCATCTATAATTTTCTGCCGGTTCCATCCAGCAAGGTCTTCGCTTGAAGTTCTAACAAATAGGGCTAAATCGGTGGTTTCATTAAACCCTTTTTCCCTAAAACTTTCCCTGTTTTTATCCACTGTGATTTCTGCAAGCGTTCCCATAACGCCCCCTCCTCAAGGCTGATGTGTCAAATAAGTAATATGAATATTGCCATAGATTATATCCTATTTTGTGCAAGGATTTGTCTATACCACAACATATAGGGTCGTCAAGGAATTTTTTGGCTAAAGCAGGAAATTTTTTTTCGTCTTGCCGGAAGGCTAATTAGTCAAGTAAAAACAGCAAATTATAATTATTCGGCAGGAAATATGCGCTTGAGGCCATGGTAATAATCCCGCTGTTGCAGAGTATACTCATGAATATTTTACAACAGCGCGTGACGATAAGACCGACCGTCTCTTCATTATTTACGTAACATATTGAATAAACTTTTAAAAAATCCTTTTCCGCGGGAAGTTTGGCTGTTTATGAATTTTTTTAGCGTGTTTCGGGCTTCTTCATTCAGGTTGACGAACACAATGCCCACTTCAAAAATAAACTCTTCCGTTTCCTTAGCCAAGTCATACCAGCACACTTCTCCTTGAACTTTAAAAGGTTTTTCATGAGGATAGAGATCTATTGCCAGATCCAGCCGGTTTCTGGGCGACTTCGGGCTGCCAGTAAGAATATGAACGCCGTCAACCTCAACCTGTCTTGTTTCAAGGCAGATTCCGTCCAGGGAAATATTTTTGCTTTTAGCTGCAAATGATTTTGGACTGGCAAGCTCCTCGTCATCAGACAATATGGTAACCCCTACGTCAATGGCGCTCTCCAGCCGGTAAAATTTTCTCCTCTCTATCCCGCGGTATTTGACCTTGTGCATATTATTTTTCCTGCCTGTGAGTATTTATAATGCGCTGAACAATGCTGGTGGATGAAATACCATCAATAAAAGGCAAGGCAATCACCGTGCCGCCGGCCTTTTCAACGACCTCTCTGCCGATAATGGTCTCAATTGTCCAGTCCCCACCTTTAACCAGCACCTGGGGCATGACTTCTGAGATAATGCGCAATGGGTCAGGTTCATCAAAAATTATGACATAATCAACCGATGCTAATGCTGCCACCACTTCAGCGCGTTGTTCTGCGGGAACAAATGGCCTGCCTGCGCCTTTGATCGCCTTGACCGATGCATCACTATTAACCGCAACAATGAGGATATCTCCCAGAGCTTTAGCCTCCTGAAAAAGCCGAACATGCCCTACATGCAGTATATCAAAACAGCCATTGGTGAAAACGACTGTCTTCCCCTGTTGCTTAAGTTGATGGACGATGAGTTTTAATTCCGCAAGTTTTTTTACCTTTTCAGACAAATTTGCTCCTTACAAAAACTGGGGCTTTCCGGCCTGCTGCACAGAGATTTAATCATTTAGATAATCGTAAACAAATGCAGTCAGAACGTTGTTATGAAGATCATCACGGTCTTTTATGCCGCAGGGAAAATAGACACTCTGACAGCCGCATTCCGCTATCCTGCATAATATAGTATCCCAATCTAAAGCTCAACTGTTTTCCCGGATTGGCAATAAAAAAAGCAGGGCTATTGCTAACCCTGCTCTGTTGCGTCGCACCTATTAAATTCTCACCTGTTTAAATCTAAGCGTATGCAGGAGCGCGCTAAACGCGTCTGACTGCTCTCTCCTTTTTCCTGTCTTCTGTCTGCTTGGTCATGTTCCTTCTTCCCAGGAAGAAAGGTAGTGTTGCTGCTCTTCGGTTAATTCATCTATCTGTATCCCCATGCTCGCCAGTTTTAGTTTTGCAATCATCGCGTCTATCTCGTCTGGCACCTTGTAAACACCCACTTTCAGGTCATTGCCTGCCTTCATCATATATTCTGCCGACAGGGCTTGATTGGCAAAACTCATGTCCATAACGCTTGACGGATGCCCTTCTGCAGCCGCAAGGTTAATAAGACGCCCTTCGCCGAGCACATATACCCGTTTGCCGTTTTTCATCTGGTATTCTTCAACAAACTCTCTGATCTGTCGGCGGCTGGTCGTCACCGTTGCCAACCCTTCAAGGTCAAGCTCAACATTAAAATGCCCTGAATTGCTCACAATCGCACCGTCTTTCATCTGCAAAAAATGTTCAGTGCGTATCACATGAATATCGCCAGTTAGGGTGCAGAAAAAATCCCCGATGGGTGCCGCTTCTGCCATCGGCATAACCCGAAATCCGTCCATAGCCGCCTCAAGAGCCCGCAGCGGATTGACTTCGGTTACAATAACCCGCGCCCCTTCGCCAGCAGCACGCATGGCTACGCCCCTCCCGCACCATCCGTAGCCGCAGACCACAAATACGCTTCCTGCGAGCAGACGGTTGGTTGCACGGATAATGCCGTCAATGGTGCTCTGGCCGGTTCCATAACGGTTGTCAAACAAATGCTTGGTATTGGCATCATTAACCGCGATGATGGGAAATTTCAGCACCCCCTTTTCCGCCATACTGCGCAGCCGGATGACGCCGGTGGTGGTTTCTTCTGTTCCGCCAATCACCTGCGGCAATAACTCCTTGCGGGTGCTGTGCAGCGTTGAAACGAGGTCTGCACCATCATCCATGGTCATCCGGGGTTTTGCGTCAAGCACGGCATTGATATGGCTGTAATAGGTTTTGGTATCTTCGCCTTTGATCGCAAACACCGCAATGCCCTCATGTTTTACCAGGTATGCGGCCACATCATCCTGGGTAGAGAGCGGATTTGAAGCGCATACCAGCACCTCTGCCCCGCCCGCTTTCAGGGTTGAGGCAAGGCTTGCGGTCTCGGTAGTCACATGCAGGCAGGCTGCCAGTCGCACACCCTGCAATGGTTTTTCCTCGGTAAATCGTTTTTTGATCTGATTCAGCACGGGCATGCTCTGATTAGCCCATTCCACGCGCAGTTTTCCCTTGTCTGCCAATCCGATATCCTTTACATCATAATCCATCTCTTTCAATTCCTTTCTTTTTTTCAAAATTTGTTATACATTTTATTTTTTGGATCTATAAGAGCATTTGTTTATACCTGAAACATCTTGAAAAAGCAATGGTATTCCATTTCAGGGTGATACCCCAAAATTTTTCACGTAATTTCAGACAAACCGCATAGTCAGGCAATGATGGTCACGTATGAATTGTAATCCAGAAATTAAAAACAACCGGGAGCTTAAACAACACGCTGCAGCCCAGGGGGCGGATTGTGAAATAAAAATCACTCAGGGCGATGAATTATTTGATTGGCAAGCGCTGTTTGGCAATGCCAATCCCGTTGAAATAGAAATTGGCTGTGGCAGAGGCCTCTTTGTCCTCAGGCGGGCCTGGGAAAATCCAGGTACAAATTTTCTCGGCATAGAAAAATCCGCCCGGTTTTTTCGCATCCTGAGGGAACGCGTGGTTAAAAGCGGTGCTCCTAACATCCGATTGATACGAGGAGAAGCAGGATATCTTGTGAAACAATTCGTGCCGTCAAATTCGGTGCAGGCCGTTCATATCTATTTTCCTGACCCGTGGCCGAAAAAAAGGCACCGGAAACGACGCCTTATCAATTCATCCTTTCTTGAAAATATTGCCCGGGTTCTGAAGCCCGAAGGTGTCCTGTGCATTGCAACTGATTTCCAGGATTATTGCATGGAAATCCTCGCCGCTGCATCCTCCTGCGGCGGACTTGCCGGCGTCTCATATGAAGAACGCTCCGCGCAGGATATAAACCCGGACAGCGCCGCCACTGCTTACGAGCGCAAATATCTGCTGCAGGGCAGAGTGATTTACCGGGCACTGTTCAGGAAAATATAACCGACCTAATAGTTGCGTTATGGATGAAATGCTTCCCATTGTGCTATCAGCAAGCCGCAGAACAGATCTCGTTGGCTGCTATCCTGAATATTTCATTGAAAAGCTGAAAACATACCCTCCTGAAAAAGTCCACACCATTGTAATCTGGACAAAGAATCCCTATAACTTGATTTATCACCACGTCTTGCCAAGCGTTTTAAAGCAATATTCCCAGCTCTATATACATCTCACCATAACCGGTCTTGGCGGCACCATACTGGAACCGCATATACCTCCCTGGGAGCAGGTCATAGACTTCCTGCCAGAACTGATTAAACTGACCGGGGGGCCTGAGCGGATTTCATGGCGGTTTGATCCGATAGTAACTGCAGAAGATAGCACGCGCCAATTTGAAAATTTCCCGTTATTCTCCGTTATTGCCAAAAGCGTATCAGTGCACGGAATCACTGCGTGCAGAACAAGCTGGGCCACGCCCTATAAAAAAGTTTTTCAAAGAATGCAGCAGAAGGGGTTTATCTTAAAGACACTTACGCATGCAGAACAGATGGCACAAGCCCATCAAATGAGTGAAGTTGCACACAGCCTTGGTATGGAACTTCATTACTGCTCTATGGAGGGCTTTCCCCGCTCACGCTGCATAGATGGTGAACTTTTAAACACACTTCATCCAGAGCGGCGTATCTGTTCAACCAGAAAGGCAAGAGGCCAGAGGCCCCAATGCGGCTGCACGGAAAGCATTGATATTGGCTGGTATAGTCTGAAGTGCGCGCACGGCTGCCTTTACTGTTATGCTGAACCGCAGCGCCGGTAAACGCTGTCGTGAAATATTCAAAAAAATATTGCGTGCCAGCATGATATATGTTAGGTTTTCATTTGTTTAAATTTGAGAATTGTACTCGCATATTTGTATCGTTTGGCTTGTGGTGAAAGCAGTTACAGGCGGTGCGAGCGATGGCTGTGGCGAAATCCACGCCCCGTTCCAGCGAGCACTTAGCCAGAACAAATGAATCATAAGTCAAATAAATTTCAAATATCTTTGTTTAGGTTTTTACCACAAAATTCTTTTTCTGAGTAATACCTGTGGGCCATTAGCTCAACTGGCAGAGCAACTGACTCTTAATCAGTAGGTTTGGGGTTCGAGCCCCCGATGGCCCACCAAACTCAATTTTTTTCTTCCTGCATGTTGAAAAAATATTGGAGCTTTGCAAGACCGTCTCCATGTAATTTGCCATACTGTTCCTGCCGCTGTTTTAATCTCTCTATACCTTACTGAGCATTGACAGGTCTTGATATACAACAGGGTGTCATATGGAACATCAACAGCAAAATAATTTGTCAAGTCTATCCGGACTAACCCTTGACGAAAGAGAGGCTGTTTTTGAGTTCGTCAAACGCTTGAGAGCATTGTTTGGGCCGAGCATTCAAGAGATTATTTTGTTTGGTTCAAAAGCACGGGGGCAATCTGGGGGCAATTCCGATATAGATATTTTAATTGTACTTGATAAAATATCTATTCAAATAAAGAAGGCTATCTCAGAGCTGGCAGCAGAGCAAAACATAAAACATAATGTTCTTATTTCGACCATACGCTATGATACCGCCACATGGGGAAATCCCGCCATTCAGGCATCACCTTTCGGACAGGCAGTAAAACATGAGGGGATATGGTTATAACGAAAGAACAACAGGCGCTGGCGCTGCACCGCTTCCGGAGGGCAGAGGAAGCTTTGAGGGAGGCACAGGAAGCGCTTTTACGTAAGAATTTAAGACTGACCGTAAACAGAGCATACTATGCAATTTTCTATGCTATGCGGTCACTCCTTGCCCTGGTTGCTAAAGATTCGTCAAAACATTCCGGCGTCATTTCTCTTTTCAATCAGGAGTTTATCAAAACAGGTATTATTTCAGAGGTGAGCTTTAAATCAATCCAACTTCTTATGGATTTGAGGCATGAAGCAGATTATCAGGACTTTTCTGAAATTAATGAAGATGAGGCACAAGAGGCAGTTCGGTCAGCAAAAACAATAATTACCACTCTTGATGAAGCATTAAAAAAACTTCTTGAAACCGGTCAAATATAAAAAATATAACCCATCAGTAGGTTTGGGGTTCGAGCCCCCGATGGCCCACCAATAAAATCAAGCGTTACCTGCTTTTGCACACCAATATAAAACTCGAGCTCATATCAAAACTTTCCCGCAAAAACGACAGAGCTTTGCTTTTGCTTTAATAATCTCCGCACAGTAGGGGCATTCTTTTGTCTCGGCTGGATTGTTACGGCTTCTGTTTATGGCCTGCGCCAGTTGTTCTGCCTGGTTTTTCATGAGCGCCTGGCGAAAATCTTCCTGACATTTCGTTATGGTGTCGGCAAGCAGCCGTGGATTACTTACCGAACAATACGTGGTTGCCCCTCCTTCTGCCGCTGTTTGAATCTGCACATCGCCATACCCCAATAGTCTCCCCCAAAAGCTCTGGGTAAAGGACACATTATGGACCTTGTCTATGGGGCTTTCCTTGGCGCAGTGTGAAAGGACGCCAAACTCATCAATAATTCTCAGATTGGTAACCACCCAGATATCGTATTTACGTTCCAATACCTTCCACAACAAATACAACAGGGGAACGCACAATACGGCAAAGCAGAACATGCCGATAGTTTTATTAAACCACATTGTCATGCTCGCAATGATAATGAACAGCAGCACAATCAGGGATGGCTTAACCAGAACAATCCAATGTTTTTGACTTTGCAGAATTAGTTTTTCCGATGGTTTCAGGTTTGCCCGCATTTTAATAGCTCATCTTCCGGTTAACAAAATTTTAAAAGCGGCATGCCCGGATCCGACGCACGCCAGGCTTATGCATAAGCCTGGCAAAAATGAATATGACTATTTTTTTAAACTATCATATCCTGCTCTATGTTTCAGCAGAATAAATGTTACAGCGGGGGATTGTTACAGACGCGAGGAAAGCGGCCCGTGAACGTCACACGCAGGGGGGCTGCCGCCTATTAGAGGCTGGTCGCTGGGTGCGCTTTTTTTGTTGCAGCGTATTATCAATGCAGCACAGGAAGAAAATTTTTAAATAGGGGGCTATACGTATAAAGCACATTAGCCAGTGGCACCAGAATTAAAACAACGGTTAGTATCAACAGCAGCACCCGTTCACTTTTGGGAAAGCCATTGACGCTCCAATAGTAAAAGAGAAGCGCCACGATAGATACGTTAACCGCAAAGGCCAGAATCGGCATGGTGCAGATTTTTTCCCTCCGGATTTTTCACCACGACATTGAAAAATTTTTTTGCCTGTTCAGCAATTACTGCCCCTCGCTCCAGTAAATCGTCCCGCTCTTAGGATTGATCGCCGGCTGCACTTCTATTTCAACAATGACGCCGGTGCTCTGCTGGCCGTAAATGCTGCCGCCCTCCTCATTGCCGGCATGAATGCCAATGGTTGATGACATGCCTTCTCCCAAAGATATGGAATCAAGAATTACCGTTGCATTGTCTGCAGGTGTCCCGACCACCCGTTTTTTATAAGCGGTGCCGGTTTCATAATACACCGCATACAATCTGCTGGTTCCGCCGTAGCCACAGACGTCAGCATTTGGCGTAAAGGCGGGGAACAGGGTTATGCCGCCAAACAATGCCGGTTTATTAATAATCCGCTCAGAGGGGCTGCCGGACACCAGGCTTCTCCGCCATCCGGGTTTTTCTTTGAGCGCCAGTTTCAGTTCATTGAACGTGGTTATAGAGGAATCACCGCCTGCTAATACTGTGACCGTGCCATCAGGCTTTATTTGATACGGATCCGCATTAAACAGATCTGCATGGCTCGTCGGGCACGCAACGTATTGATGATAGCAGGTGTTTTTATTGGGCCCATAGGCATCATAAAACGGATCCTTGACGCCGTAATAATAATTCTGCTGCGATGTTGATTTATCCGCCTGAGATAAGTAACGGCCGGTTCCCATAAATACCCAGACATTATCATACTTATCCATGCTTAAGCTGAAGGGTGCGGTGAATGGCGCAGGAGCACTGAACAGCGTGGTCCACTGCCAGTTGTTCGGGTTTGTTTCATAAACCGCCTCGGTTCCTTCTATGTAGGGAACATTCGTTATAGGAATGGCGATTTTATAAGCTTTTCCCTGCCAGGAACCGCTCAGATAGCTCTCCCCCACATAAATGGCGTCGGCGCTGTAGTTCAGCGATTTATCAACCGCAACGGGAGAGTTCATAAATGCATTATTTTCGCTGCCTTCAAAATATTTCAGCAACTCGCCGGTCAGCAAGTTGATGATGAAGACGCGCCCTCTTTGTGTGCTCGTGCCATCATAATCGGTCGGCCCAGAACCAATGGTGCCGAACCACTGGTCATGCACTTTTATTACCCCTGGAGTATTTATCGTCAGGCCGAGATTAGGATAGTTTCTTTCCCAGAGCAGGACCGGATCACGGGGATCCGTTATATCAAGCGCCGCAAAACTGGACTTGAAGGTACCAACACCGGGCACAGTTATGTCTTTACCCCCCATATTCATGCCGCACAGCAACAGCGTTCCCCACCCGTTAGGGTGTTTGCCATCATCGGTAAAAATTTTCACATCAACAACCTTTGGTTTCAGGTCAACATAGGGAACATGGGTGTAGGACTCGGAGGGAAGCCACTTCAAATGGGGCAGCAGACACTGCGGGATGTATGCCCACAGCTCATCGCCGATCTGCTCTGATGAACCGCTCACCTGCTCAAATTTTTTCTGTTCCGGGTTATAATATCCTGAAGTAAAAGCATGGAGCATACCGTCATTGGCGCCCACATAGACCATGGTTTCGCGATTCTTATAGGTTTCGTAAAACGTCTGATACGACTCATCGTCATAGAGCAAACCATAATTTTCCACCGGCCGGGCAATTGAAACCGGCGTTGAATAGACAATATCGCCCAGTTTCCAGACTTTATCGCCTATGGTGCGCGACCTCATGACAGGATTTCCCGTGTAGGCTGAAGAGTCTTCCGAAACACCTCTGATGTAATTAATAAGATTGTTGACCCGGTCATCATACGTTGCCCCCAGATAACTCCAAGGGCTATCGCAGGCAACACCCAAAAGCGGTTTTATGGTATTGGCATTAGACGTCGTAAATTCTATAAATTCTCCGGGTTCAACCTGACCATTACTGTTTGCATCCACGAAGGTATAAATGCTGCGCGTATCCGCGTCCCGATAGGCAAGACGTTTGCCCGCCTCCCAGATGGGGTTTATTTCCTCAAGGCTCAGATATTCCGGCGTTGCATTTGAGATATCGGGGTAGGGGTTTGAGCTGACATCATAGCGTTTAACTTTAGATTCCCCTGACTCTGAGTCAAGATAAAATGAAAGGATTTTGTCGGTATTAACATTGAGCGATTTATCATTATCAGTGTCTTCGCGCAGATTGCCGTAAGTATCCACCCACAATGATTGTAAATACCCGGTCCACTTTATTTCGTTGATGCCGTCAATATATGCGGGCCTGAAATATGCCTGCACCAGTGTTCCCTCGCCTTCCCCAGTCGTCGCCAGGACTGATACCGCGGTTCCTGAGGCAGCCCGTCTCAATATATCGTTTATAGCTAACATGAGCTGCCGCTCAAGCTGATATCCGTCGGTGGCCGCATAATAGGTATCAGGGGCTCCATCGCCGTTGGCATCCCACTCGAGGCGCTGCTCCGGCGGGTCGGTATATGTCCCATCCGGCTTATTATTGCCGTTTCGATCAGTAAACCCGCCATTGCGCGCTGCGTCTTTAAGCAGTTGTTTCCCCTGCTCATCGCCGCCGAATGCGTGAACAACATACAGAATCATGTTCTGGCTGCCGGATAGATCTGAACGCAAATCATTGGTGCGGGCATAAAGCGCAAGATCCTTCAGATAGTCTGACCCGCAGTTTGGAAAGCTGTAGCCATAGGTTTCGCATGCGGTAGCAGTCACTTCACCATCTCTCACAATATCCACTTCGTCATTAGCAAAAGAGGTTTCAGCACTTTCACCAGAATAATTTTTATACTGATTGGGAATTTTTCTGTCCACAGACGGCGAACCGTCATTCAGCAGGATGACAAAGCTTTTCGAGCACTCAATATTACCCCAGGGATCGCCGCCGCTGTTAGGCAGCGCGTTATTGGGATAGTCAAGCCCGCTCGCCAGTGGCTCCTGTTTGAAATATTGCATTGCCACATAATATGCTTCAGCAAGCGGTGTCAGCGTATTACTGTGGGTATTCTGCAAGTCGGTTATCAGCGACGTCATATTGGTACCAATCGGGCTGACAACTCTTCCGCCGCTCTCATTGGAACCGGTACCGTAATTAAAAAATAAATTACCCCAGCGCGCTTTATCGCCAACCCGCTGCAAAACGCCGGCAAGATTATGGTCGGGGCCGAAATCCTGCGGCTCATAGGCCTCTTCCTTTTGAACTCTTATATTATAGCGTTCAGCATATCCGCTATAGGGGTTTGCATCCGCGGAGTCTTCGCCGACATACAGATAGCCATCTTTGATGCCATAGCAGCGCAACCCGTTATAGGGTGAAACACTGGTCGCCCCGCTAAAATTATTGGCAAACCATTTTTGATAATAACAATCACGGTCATCCGGCGCTTCGCCGATGTTAGTCTGGTTTCCCGTCCCCTGACGGCTGGTGGCAAGACCGCCCATGAGAACTTTTCGCAGCACATCTATCCTCCTCATGCACAGCCAGTTAAGCCAGTTCCCGGACCACTCTCCTGAAGCGCTGCGGACAAATGTATTAGAGCTATAGGTGTAGCGTGCAGAAGGGTCAAAATATCCATAATACTGCAGGGGAGTCGGCGGGATAAATGAATATGTTATGATGAGCATAGGCGGATTTATCTGGTCGCCATCGTATGATAGCGCCTGCCGGACACCACTGCCGGAAAATTTAAACACCAGAGCATTGTTCGCAGTCCAGCCGCTTCTGTTTACCAGCTCCTGAACTATGGGGGCAAGTTCAGGCGTCTCATAGAATGCGCCGCTGCTCCAGCTCGGGATGGTATTCCAGTTCACCGATGCCGTGGTATTGGGTCTGTTTGAAATGCTATATGCGGAGGAGGTAAATACTGACGCATTGTCCGTATTTTCTCCATATATAACCAGGGATGCAGTAGAGGTTTTCCGCGCTGCACTCTTAAACCGTATCACTGCTGAAGAAATTGTTGCACCTGGGGGAATGTCAACATTCTGGAACCGCAACCCTACCACCTGATTGACGCTGCCGTTCTGTATAAGATCCAGCACGGTGCCGGTTAAATCAACGGCGCCGTCAGTTGTTGACTCTTCGGCATCATCAGCGGACTGCCGGATCTTAACCTGAATGGTTTTGCTGCTTGGTCCCCCTTCATACGGGTCAGTAATATCCTGCCCGGCGCCGTTCCAAGTCCCGTAGGCTGCAAAATTCGTGCTTTTCGAATTATCAAGCATGATCAAAATATTTGGCTGTACAGAGGCATTTACCTGAAAAATAGGATAATCAGTATAGGTTGCCATGCTGGGTTCACTGCCTGAACATGCGACACTGGTCGTGGTGCTTGCCGCTGAGGTGGTAGTGGTGGTCGGTTCTATCGTAGTCGTGGTCGGTTCAACAGTGGTGGTTGACTCCATCGCTGTAGTAGTCGGCTCCACGGTAGTGGTGCTTGTATCTAGTGCAGTAGTGGTTGGTTCAACCGTCGTGGTGACGGCCTCTGTTGTGGTAGTAGTTATTGCGGGTTCTATTGTCGTAGTTGTTGTCGGCGCTACCGTAGTGGTCGCAGGTGGATTGACAGTTATGGTCCGGGTATAGGATTGCGATGCATTACAGCTTGGGGTGCATGCTCTATAAGTTACCGTATATATACCCGACTGACCGGGTGCCGGCGTCCAGGTGAATGTTGCAGTGTAGGTGCTACCAGATTTCGTCACCGGACCAATACTTGCCCCGATTATGAGCGGGGAATATGAAAAGGTCACGCTTTTATTACTGGTTGCTGTCAGGACAAATGAGAGCAGTTCTCCTTCGTTGACGGTCTTGTTGCCGGGATCAGTAAAATTAAGTGTGTCAGCAAATGCGGCGGGCGGCAGCATGAATAGAGATATGATTGCTATTATAACCCGCACCCTGTTTTTTTTCATATAAGTATTTTTTGATTTCATGGCTTTTCACCTGTTTCATCTGTTAATTTATTGCCAGGGAACATAACCATACCCTACGAAAACCTCGGCGCGAGGAGCAGCCGGGTTAATCGTGCCATCAGCCAGACGCAGATTTCTCGCAAATTTATTATGCGCTGCGTCCCAGGACGAAATTGTTCCCAACATGTCAATATTGTAAATAATACGGTGCGTGCTTACCCCCACCCCCTCGGCGCCTGCCGCAAATTCAACCGCACCGCCGGTAACGTAACGGACATCTACCTTATCGACATCAATATCAAGGTTAAATTTATTCTTAATGCGGATCGATATATCCGGCGAATCCTCCACGGTATCAACTGCCTGATTGTCCTTTTCCCATCTCCCGGAGTACAGGGGCGAATCATCCCGCCCTTCTAATAAAAAAGACCCGTCTAACATTTCCACATATTCATCGCTTCCCAGATCAACAAATTTTTCATTGTCAGACCATGAACCATAGGCATTTTTCTCATACAATGCCGCTATTGGCGCCGCATATCCTGACTCTACCTGATAAAAGGTTTCTTTATGGACTTTTTCGTTGCCGGCAATATCTATTTCGGTAATACTGGTATTCATTGCCGCGATACCGATAATGCAGCAAATGGTCAGCATAAACAGCGCAAGTATCAGTACAAATCCCTGCTCATTATGCGCTGTTGATAGTGACTGCTTCATACGTTTACTCCTTCTGACATATGCTGTGCATAATTTTATGAGGAACGTTGCTTGTCATCCATGCCGTGACAGGGTAAAGCGCAGCACCACCGGCTTTGTTATCATGGGGCTACTTGAGCTGGCTGCGTCAATTTTTTTAATGGCGACTGAGGTGTCAATTTCTACCGTAGTGGTGTTTTCAATGGGATAATTTGCGGTGATGCGCCAGGTCATGGCACTCCCCCCTGCACGAACATTCGGCAACTGTTCTTCAGTAAACGCTCCCAAACCCCACGTTTGAAAATTCTCAATCGCTGTGGCGCTGTCGCATGGCACGGTGCGCGCTGTCGCGGCAGTGTCTGCAGGGTTCACATCAAGCGCTGCAATGCGATCATACGGCTGCTTCATGATCCACTCCATCCAGGCCTCCCCCACCGCACACCCTTCGGTAACTCTGCCGGCAAACACATTTGCCTGAATCGCTTTGGTCTGCATGGCTGCGACTCCCAGCAGCCCCACTACCAGCACGACAATGGCGATCATTACTTCAACAATGCTAAATCCTTCCTGTTTCCACATAGGTCATGATCCTCTTATTGCAGCCCCAGATTTCTGCATTTGATCTCGGTTATTAATAACTTCCGCTGATGCGAATCATTAAATGGCCCCCACGCGGCGGCCTCGGTATCATGGTCGGGATTGGATGCCGGGAAATAGCGTGTCGTATCACGATAACCGCGAATTGTTTCTCTGGTTCTTGCCAGCAAAGAAAGTTCTATGGATCGTATATCTGCCGGGTTGATCGGATTGGCGGTAACTGTTCCGTCAGCAAGGTGATACAGAAGTTCCATGGCATCAACGTTGTCAGCTACTGGCTCAAGTGTTCCGTTTAAGCCAATCTGGCGGCCCAGATGGCAGGGAGCGCCATCGGCAATGCCGTCACCATTTGCATCATTGGTCAGAGCGTAGCGGACATATTCCTCGTCTTGAATAATCCCATCACCATTGATATCGCGAGCGAACCTGAATTCTGCTCTCCAGGCACGGTTATTAGTGTTGTTTGCAGCATCAGCCTTCTCGCTGGGGTCATAGCCGGCCATTCTGATGTCACGATTCAAAAAAAAGAGCGCGGTGCGCAGATTCTGCTGCATATCTGAAACCTGTTCCTGGGTATGATAGGAATTCTGCTGCGCTTGATAAGAAGCATACAATGCTGCTGAAGCTATGCCAAAAATAGCCATTGCGATCATAAGCTCTACCAGGGTGAATCCCGAGTTTAGTTTTAGAGGCTTTTTCATCTGCAGTCCCCAGTGGCTTTTTTTGCAATATAAAAGATCTTCTTATTCATCAGTTCCACCGCCCATGAGCCCAGTGCCGCAACACAATTCTTCCCGAGGCGTGCATACCCACGGCAAAGGTTTCTCCCTTATCGTTTTGCACATAAACATAGCCCGCATTGCTGCAAATCCCCTGATTGTTTATGGATGTGCTATTTTCGGAAAATGAGATGCCATTGGAAGGAATACCCTCTACGGGGTTTGCGCTGAGCGTTGCACTGCCGTGGCCAAATGAAAGTCCGTTTTCAAGGCGAATTGGGGCGCCGTTATTAATTGCGTCAATTGAATAGCTGTTGTTATTACTATCAAATCTTATATTAACGCTGGTATTATGTTTTACTGCCAGAGAGCGGGCTTTGCGCAGGTTTGAGCATAAATCTACCGAAGTATTTTTTAATTTATAAGATGAAACCGAGGTTACAAAATTTGGCACCGCAATGACCCCTAAAATGCCAATGATGCTGATCACGATCATGAGTTCAGTTAGTGAATAGCCTTTTTGCTTTTTATTCATAGAATATTTCCATCCTCTCTGGTTTTTGCCTTTTGACTATTCGCACAAACCATTCCAATAAATCTTGCGTTTGGTAATTATTTGTCAGTAGAAATTAACCTTTTGAATTTGCTTAACAAATTAAATCATCTGGCAATTCTTCAACAGGTTATCTCTATTCTGAGGTATGTGGAATTTATTAAATAATTTTATAGTTGGTCTATTATTTTATACGGTTGGAATTAATGGATCAAAAAACTGCAAGGTTCGGTAAAAAGGCGGGTATGACTGTTTTGATAACCACGGGATTTTTAAGATTTTATTTTGCCGCGCAGGATAGAATAGAGAACTCTTGGATCGCCAAGGGTTTCAAGACAGGAGAAGCGCACACCTCTTGTAATAATATTATCAAGTCAACAAAATATTGAAATGTGCTTTAACCAATAAATAATCAGCGAAAAAATACCTTTTCAATGAGCTGCGTCACAAAATAAAATTTTTTTTGTGGCATACTGTGATTAGCTTCACATAATCCCCCCATTATGTGGGCCGGGGTTGCGGCAGAATCGTCGACCCACCCCCTTTCTGTAGCCCGGGGAGTGGCTCTTGCCACTCCCCGTTTTTTTATGGTATGAAAATTGGCATTGCGTTTATTTCTTACACGGCTGCCGATGACCGGAGCGAATATGAGCTCACAGTAAGGGTTATGGGAATTGATTGATCAACAATAGGAAGCATTATCGAAATAAAAACGTCTGGCATTGTCAAATATTCCCTGAATTGAAAAAGAACTTGAATAATTGGAAATTATCAGCGCCGTTCTTTCCAGTAAACCGCCCCGCTTTTTACCCGGTGCGGAGGAATAATATTCACCGTTATAATCTCTCCGGTACTTTTCTGAAGAAATGCCGTTGCACCATCCTGCTTGCCCGCATAAATAGAGACGCCTGCGGTTAAACCACTGCCATAATCGCTTTTCTCGTTAACATAAGCCCCAGGGTTGCTTGTCCTACTGTCCAGAACCTCCCTGCTAAACGCCGTTCCCGTCACATAATACAACCCATATAGGGAGCTGCTGCCACTGGCACTGCACACATCCGCGGCTGGCGCAAATGCCGGGAAAAAGACCACTCCGCCAACTAAAGCCGGTTTCTGCAACGCCCGCGCCGACGGAGACGTTGCAGCCAAAGTCCGGTACCAGCCGTCTTTTGCCTGCACTGCCGCGGTCAGTTTATCAAATGTTACTATAGTTGCATCACCCCCGCTTAACACTTCAACAGCCCCGCCAACCTTGATGCGGTATGGATCAGCATAAAACAGATCGGTATCGGTCAGCTTGCAGCTCAAGTTTTCTAAATCATTTGCATAGACATGAAAACAGGCTGCTTTTTTGGGAGAAGCAGGGTTATAAAAGGGGTCTTTGATGCCATAAAGGTAATTGCCTTGATTGGCTGCTAAATTTTTAGAATCCTTATCAGTAAATGCCATATACCGGCCGCTTCCTGCATAAATCCACACCGTATCGCTGCTGTCAACGCTTAATGAAAAGGGGGCGGCAAGCGGCGCCGGTGCGTCAAACAGCACGCTCCATTTCCACCGGGCAGGATTTCGTTCGTAGGCGGCTTTGCCTCCCTCGGTATAGGTTCCATTAGTTATCGGGATTGTTAGCTTATAGATGGCGCCGCGCCAGCGACCATCCTTATCAGGATACGAAGCCCCCGCATACACCGCATCAACGCTGTAATTCAGCCCTTTATCCAGCGCAATCGGCGCGTTCATCCAGGCATTCTGCTGCAAGGTCTGAAACCAGCCGGGAAATGCCTCAGATGCCTGTAATGCTCCCGTGCGCAGATCAACAATATATATGCGGCCGGGGTTTGTACTGGTGCCATCGTAATCGGTGGGACCGGAAGACAATACACACAGCCAAGCATCGTGAACTTTGATCACGCATGGTGTTGATGTGGTGAATCCTAAACCCTCAAAACTTTTCTCCCACAACAGAACCGGCGGACGCGCGGGGTCAGTTATATCAAGAACCACATAACTGGATGAAAATGTCCTGCTTCCCCCTGGGAATGCATCATTTGCAACGGTAACCGGTTTGCCCCCCATATTCATGCCGCAGATCAAGATCGTCCCCCAGCCATTGGGGTGCACGGCATCGGCATTAAAAATCCGGGCGTCCACGACTTTTGGTTTTAAATCAACATAACTGAGATGGTTATAGGAAGGCATTGCCAGCCATTTTAAATGCGGCAGCACACACTGCGGTATATACGCCCACAGCTCTTCGCCAATCCCAACTGTTACCCCTGGGGTAAAACGCTGCTCCGCCGCATCATACCGGCCGGCGCTGAAAGCATGCAGCATGCCGTCGTTTGCCCCCACATACACCACGGTTTCCCGCTGGCGGTAGGCATCGTAAAATTCCCGATAGCTCGCATCATCGTAGAGCAGCCCATATTGTTCAACAGGCTTTGAAATAACGACCGGCGTGGAATGCACAATATCGCCCAGCAGCCAAGGATGGGTTTCGCCGTCTATCGTAACATCGCGCTTTCTCAGGACCGGATTACCCGTAAACAGCGGCGCCTGGTCTGCTGCTCCGCGAATATAGGCAATAAGATTGCTCGTGCGATCCTCCGGTGTTACACCCAATGCCGAGTAATCGCTGCCCGTGCCCAGCGCAAGATAGGGCTGCAGCACAGCGGCATTTGGGGTGTTGAACTCGATGAGCCGGTCGGTGCAGGTAAATATTCTGCGGTCCTCAGGGGCGCGCGCCCACAATTTCTTGCCGCCTTCCCATAGTGGCTCCAGTTCATCCAAGGTCAAAAGTTCGGACGCGCCGCTTTTTTTGTCAGGATTGTTGGCATCTCCTGCATAGCGTTTTACCCGAAT
>Ga0101944_10004211_pt1 | contig 18228 bp, 15 predicted proteins | sample DewCreD2012metaG_FD_75245 | JGI IMG/M metagenome (GOLD analysis project Ga0101944, IMG submission 75245) | Hot spring sediment bacterial and archeal communities from British Columbia, Canada, to study Microbial Dark Matter (Phase II) - Dewar... ... | reverse complement strand
CCGCCGCCCCTCCGACGATCTTCTTTCGTCCCTCCGGGACTTTGGGCCTTCCTGCACCCGCATCCCACCCTTAAAAGGGTGGGCTAGTTTCTACCGCCCTGCCGGGCTGGTGGCGTTATTCCACCGAAAACAGCGAAGAACCAAAAAAGATAACCAAGTTTAAGGCGCCGCTGCGGGGCAGTAAAAGCGATTTTACCCTTGAAAAATCGTGATGTCATCATTAAATATCGCGCATGAACTACAAACCGCGGCTTTTGGCCGCGAAACTACATCGCCTCTTTGACCACTTCCCGGTGGTTATCGTGGCCGGGGCGCGACAAGTGGGCAAGTCCACCTGCTTTGCGCCCGCCATCAGCCTGTAGGCATTCAAAAGGCGCCAAGCATGGAGATCATCCTGCGCTGGGACGGCTCCTGCAAGCTCAGTGCCATCAAGCCGGCTGGCTCGCGAGGTTGATTGTTTGGGAAGGCGTGTCCTGCCCGGCGATTTCCAAGCGGATGCCGGAAGCTTCGGCGGCTGACAGGCGTTCCCGCACCGCCGCCCGCGCCAGTTCCGGCCGGTTGCAATCGCGGCTCAAATGGCCAAGAAAAAGAAAACGCAGATGCTCCGCGCCCATTTCCGCGACGGCCGCCGCGGCGGCGTCGTTGGACAAGTGGCCGTGGCGGCTCATGATCCGCTGCTTGGTGCTCCAAGGCCGGCGGGTGTCTTCCTGCAGCAACTTCAAGTCGTGATTGGCTTCGATCAGCAGCGCGCGCGCCGACCGCACCCGCTCGATGACCAGGCGGGTGGCGTGCCCGAGGTCCGTCAAAAAACCGATGCTGCCTTCGGCGGTATGCACGAGGAAACCCACCGGGTCCTGGGCGTCATGCGGCACGCTGAAAGACTCGACGGTCAAGCCGCCGGCCTCAAAGCTGGCGCCGGTGGCGAAGACACGGCTGGCGAGGCGGATTTGCCGTTGATACTCGACGGCCTCCTTGGTGAGGCGATTGCAATAAACAGGCACGTCCAGGCGCGGCCCCAGCACATCCAGCCCCTGCACGTGGTCGGAATGCTCGTGGGTGATCAGAATGCCGGTCAAAGTTTCCACCGACCGGCCCAGCGCGGCCAGCCGCAGCCGGATTTGCCGGGCGCTCAAACCGGCGTCCACCAGCAGGCGGGTGTCGCCCGCCTCCAAATAGGCGCAGTTGCCGGCTGATCCGCTGCCTAAAATTGTCAATTGCACAGACACGCTGCGACCTTAGAAGCGGCGGTCAAAAGGGCAATCCTTTTTTGGCGAGCGGTTTCAGATCGTCAGGATTTCTTCCTGGCTGAAGAGGTGGAGACCGCTTTTTTTAAGGACGTGGGCGGCGGTTTCAGGGTCCTTGGTCTCGAACAGGAGCACGGCGCGCCGGTGCGTGCTGGTGACGAAGCCGGAGGCGTTTTCGAGGTTGATGCCGTGCTTGGAGAGGACCTCGGCGACGGCGTGGAGGCCGCCGGGGCGGTCGGGCACATCCACCGCCAGCACCTCGAGTTGGGAGACGGTGAAGCCGTGCTCGCGCAGGGCGTGGCAGGCCGGCTCGTGTTTGTCCACCAGGATTTTAATGACGCCGATCTTTTCGGAGGTGGCGATGGTGATCCAGCGGATATTGGCTTTGGCGTCGGCCAGGGCGGCGGTGAGGCGGGCCAGATGGCCGGGTTTGTTTTCGCCAAAGACGGCGGCGAGTTTGACGGTGTTCATAGGGAGCGCTTGTCTATTACACGTTTGGCTTTGCCTTCGCTGACGGGCAGACTGCCGGGGGCGGCCAGCTCGACGCGGGGGCGGGTGAGGATTTCGGCGCGCAGGCGTTCGGCGATGTGCGTTTGCAGGTGGACCAGGTGCTCGACCTGGCCGTCGAAGCTGGCCTCGGAAAGCTCGACCTTGACCAGCATGTCGTCGAGCCCCTCGAGCACGATGAGATAGTTGCGGCCCACTTCCGGGATGCCCATCAGCACGCGCTCGATCTGCTGCGGATAAATGTTCACGCCGCGGACGATGAGCATGTCGTCGGCGCGACCGGTGATGCGCTTGATCCGGCGGTGGGTGCGCCCGCAGGCGCACGGCTCGCGGATGATCGAGGTGATGTCCCGCGTGCGGTAGCGGAGGATGGGCATGGCCTCGCGGCAAAGGGTGGTCAGCACAAGCTCGCCCGGCTGGCCCTCGGGCACCGGCTCGCCGGTGCGCGGATCCACGATCTCCATCAGAAAGTGATCTTCCCACAGGTGCATGCCGCCTTTGGCCTCGCACTCGAAAGCGACGCCCGGGCCGTTCATCTCGGAGAGGCCGTAGGAATTATAAACCTCGACGCCCAGCGCCGTCTCGATCTTGCGGCGGGTTTCCTCGGTGTAAGGTTCCGCGCCGATGTAAGCCTTCTTGAGCGCCAGGTGCCGGCGCGGGTCAATGCCTTTTTTGTCGAGGAAATCGGCGAAATAAAGCGCGTAGCTCGGCGTGGTGTGAATCAGCGTCGAGCGGAAATCCTCCATCAGCAGCAGTTGCTTCTCCGAATTGCCCGGCCCGGCGGGGATGACGAGCAGGCCGACTTTCTCCGCGCCGTAATGCATGACCAGCGCGCCGGTGAACAGGCCGTAGGTCATCATGTTTTGGAGCACGTCGTCGCGGGTCGCCCCCGTCGCCACCAGGCAGCGGGCGATGAGGTCCGCGGCGTTATTCACGTCGCGCCGGGAAAAGAAGATGGCCTTGGGCTTGCCGGTGGTGCCGCTGGAGGTGTGGAGGCGCAGGGTTTGGTTGCGCTTGACGGCCAGCAGGCCGGCGGGGTAGGCCGCCCGCAGGTCCGCCGTGGTGGTGAACGGCAGGCGGCGCAGATCGGCGAGCGATTTGAGAGCGCCGGGTTGGAAGCCGAGTTCGGCAAACTTTTGCTGGTAGAACGGCACGCGCCGCGCGACCCGCGCGAGCGTCTGGCGCAGCCGTTCGAGCTGGAGCCGCTCGAGCGCGCGGCGTTTCATCGTTTCGACTTCCCTATCCCAGTAATTTGTCTTCATGGCGCGATCCGTCCCGTCCGCTGAGCGGCCCATTGTCGGAAAGCGCGGCGCCGAAGCAAGGCTTAAATGCCCGGCGGGCGGGGGAAAATGCTTTACAGGCGCAAGCGCAGTTCGCAAATTGACGCCGTGGCTAAGACGATGACGACACAGTCAATTCAAGGCGCGACTTCCGAGGGCAATTTGCCGTCCAACGGCCTGGCTGGCTTGGCGGACGCCCTCCGGCGGTCGCAAGATTACCTGCTGAGGGCTCAAAAGCCGGAGGGTTATTGGGTGGGCGAGCTGATGGTGGACAGCACGCTGGTTTCCGACATGGTGGCGTATCACCATTGGGACGGCAAAGTGGACCCGGAATGGCAGCGCAAGGCGGTCAATCACATCCTCTCGATGCAGTTGCCCGACGGCGGCTGGAACATCTACTACGGCGGGCCGTCGGAGGTGAACGCGACGATCAAGGCTTACCTGGCGTTGAAACTCGCCGGCGTGCCGGTGACCGATCCCCGGATGCTCAGGGCGCGCGAAATCGCGAAGAACCTGGGCGGCGTGCCGCGCATGAACACTTTCTCCAAGCTTTACCTGGCGCTGCTGGGGTTGTTTCCGTGGAAATACGTCCCCACCATCCCCTGCGAGGTCATCCTGCTGGGCAAGTGGTTTCATGTGAACTTCCACGACATGAGCAACTGGACCCGCGCGATGCTCGTGCCGCTGGCCATCATCAATCATTTCAAACCGACGCGCTCCGTCGCCGACTGGGCGAGCCTGGACGAGCTTTATCCCGAAGGCCATCAGGAGCACGAGCTGGCTTTGCCGCCCGCGCCCAAGTTCTTTGCCTGGCGCAATTTTTTTCTGTGGCTGGACAAGTTGCACAAGTTCGCCGAGCTGTGGGCGCGCGCCGGCATTCATCCCTTCCGGCGAATGGCGCTCAAACGCAACGAGCAATGGATGCTGGAAAGATTCGAGGGTTCCGACGGCCTGGCCGCGATTTTCCCGGCGATGCTCAACTCGCTCATCGCCCTCAAGGCGCTCGGCTACCCGGACGATCATCCCCAGGTTGTCCGCGCCGAGCGCGAGCTCAAAAAGCTCGAACACGAGGAAGCGGACAGCGTCCGCATCGAGCCTTGCTTCTCGCCGGTGTGGGACACGGTCATCACGCTGATTTGCCTGCGGGAGTCCGGCGTGCCGGCGGACCATCCGCAGATCAAGAAGGCGGCGGAATGGGTGATGGACCGCGAAATTCGTTTCAAGGGGGACTGGATCCACAAGAACCCCGCGGATGTGGAGCCGAGCGGCTGGGTGTTCGAGTTCAACAACAAGTGGAATCCGGACGTGGACGACACCGCGATGGTGCTGCTGGCGCTGCGGCTGATACCCACCGACCATCCGCGCCGCCGGGACGAATGTTTCCAGCGCGCGCTCAAGTGGATGCTCACCTTCCAATGCCGGGACGGCGGCTGGGCGGCGTTCGACAAGGATTGCACCAAAAGCGTGCTGACCAAGGTCCCGTTCGCGGACCACAACGCCATGCTGGACCCCGAATGCGCCGACATCACCGCGCGCATCCTCGAGCTGCTGGGTTACGAGGGTTTTCCGCTGGATCATCCGCAAATCCAGCGCGCCCTCCAGTATTTGAAGGACCAGCAGGAGGATGACGGCTCGTGGTTCGGCCGCTGGGGCGTCAATTACATCTACGGCGTCTGGCAGGTGGCGCGCGGTTTGGCCGCGCTGGGTTACAACATGAATGAACCCTGGCTGCTGCGCGCGCGCGACTGGCTGGAAAGCGTGCAGCACGCGGACGGCGGCTGGGGGGAGCGCTGCAACACCTACGACGACCCGGTGTTCAAGGGGCAGGGCCCCAGCACCGCTTCCCAGACGGCTTGGGCGGTGATGGGGCTGCTGGCCTTCGGCGACCCCGACCGCCCCAGCATTCGCCGCGGCTTGGAATACCTGATTCGCACCCAAAACCCCGACGGCTCCTGGACCGAGATGGAAACCACCGGCACCGGGTTTCCGCAGGTCTTCTATTTGAAATACGACATGTATCGGAATACCTGGCCGCTGTTGGCGATGGCGACCTACCGCAACTTGCGGGAAGGCCGGCGTCCGGGGACCAAGTCCGCCTGATGATCGCGCGCCGGCTCAGCGCGGGATTTGCTGCGCCTGCCTTTTTACGGCGGCGATCATCGCGCGCCAATGCCGGCGCAGGAAGGGCGGGTTCCTCAAGCTGTCGAGGGCATAAGCGCGATCGGCCCGGGCCAGGTCCAAAGTGGCCGTGATCATCTCCTCCTGATACCAGCCCGCCTCGGCCAGCGGCAGGCCGTTGGGCTCGCGGATGAACGAGCCGCCGCTGGAAGTCTGCCGGCCATCGGGCGACTCCCCGACGGTGTTGGCGACGCAATGGAAAATTTTGGCATTGGGGCCGGCCGGCTGCTGGGCGCGGCCCGAAACGCGCTTCCAGGCGACCGCCTCGATCTCGTCCGAGCTGCACGAGGGATGAAACAAGATTTGCGCGCCCGCCATCGCGGGCAGCCGGTAAAGTTCCGGATGCCGGCCGTCGCGGCAGATCACCAGCGTGCAAAGCACGCCGTCCAGCTTGAACAGCGCCAGCTTGTTGCCGCCCCGGCAGTATTTCTTCTCGTCGCGGCCCGCCATGTTCACCTTGGCGTATTCATAAACAATGTCCCCGTGGGGATTGATCACGTGGGCCAGGTTCAGAAACCGGTCGGAGGTCCGGCGGAGGGTTCCGGCAATGACCCACAAGCGGTGGCGCGCGGCGGCGGCGCAAGTTTGCGACAAGGCGTCCCGCACCTTGCGGTCGGGGAGCTTGACCAGGCCGGGAAAGTAATAGCCGGTGAGGTTCGCTTCCGGGAACAGCGCCACGCGGCTGCCGGCTTGGGCGGCCGCCTCGAGGTAATGCAGCGTGCGGGCGAGATTAAATTCCAAGGGCTTGCCCCAGCGCATTTGCACGCAGGAAACTTGCAGGGTGGCGGGGACGTTTTTCATGCGTCAAAAAGCATCATTTCGCCAAGGGCGCTTTTGGGATAGCCGGCTTTCGACCACCGGTGGGTTCGCGCGTGGTAGCGCCATCCGCGTGTCTCCAACTGTTTGGCGAATTCACGCCGGTCCAGATTGAGGCAGCCAAGCGCCCGGCGGCGCCATAGCTCAATCACCAACCGATTAAAAAGAGCCTCGTTTGTAAAGCTATCCCCCCCTTGGCGAAGGCAGTTTTCAAAGACTTGCGAAAGAGTTTCCGAGGGATCGGCATCCTTGGTTGTTGGCGGTGGAGCGGGGGGCTTGGGGCGGGCCGGTTTGAAAAAAGTGAGAATCATTTCGCCGGCCAGAACGCTGGCGGAATTTTTCTTTTTGTGCATGGACCAAATGACATCGCCGGTTTGGGTGACGGCGGCTTTCAACTCCGCTCCGCCAAGGGCGGCGGTTTCGAGGATGGTGGCAAAGTAACTGAGGTCCCAGTGCTGGAACACCACCGAAAACCAGCGGTTGGGACGCAACAGGCGCAAACAGGCGCCAAGGCTGCGCGCCAAGCTGGCCTTGTAATGTTCCTCGGTGTGGCCGCATTCGCCGCCCACGATGGCCTCGCTTTTGCGCGTTTCCTCGCTGACCGGAAAACCAAGCCAATGGTTCCATAAGATGGAGAGGTCCAGGTAGCTGATGAATCCGCCGTAAGGCGGATCGGTGAAAATGTAGTCCACGCTGCCCGGCGGGAGGATTTGGTCCAGAACGGCGGCGTCGCACGCCAAAGTGCGAAAGTCCCTGCGGCTGTCGAGTTGCGCGGGCCGGCCGGACTGGCGCCGCCGATAATCCCGGATTTGCAACACTTCCTCTTTGGCGGCCAGCACATTGGCAAAACGACCGCAAAAGGTTTCCCAAATGGGCAATTCGACGCACTGCGAAGCCAGCTTGTAACGGTAAATGCTGAAGATGCTGGAACCTCCGCGGCTGGCGGCCCGGCCTTTGGCGGATAAGAAAGTCTTGTTTAGCTTGGCGATGGAGGCCGACCAGGCGAGACGAAGCAAATCGCGCACCACGCCGTCCGGCTCGCGCTCAATGGCCTGCTTCAGCAGCGCCAGGCCGGCCAACTGACGGACGGTGAACAGGTCATGGAAAAAAGCCGCGTCCGAGTTGTTTGGCAGGCGGATGTTTTCCGGCAACGGCAAGGTGGCCAGCCAGCGCCGGGCCGCGGCTTCCTCGCGTTCTATTTCACGCAGGGGCCCCGCACAGGCTTGTTCCACCCGCGCGAAGGCTTGCTGCAGCGGCGCCAGGGAGGGAAGGGTGGTGTCGGCGATATTCCGGGCAATAAAATTGGCAAAGGGATTCAAGTCATTCTGAATGGCCCGGCGTCCAAGAAGAAAGGCTTCGATGGCGGTGACTCCCGTGCCACCGAAGGGATCGAGGACAACATCGCCTTCTTGCGAATAATGCTCCAAATACGCCCGCACGACATTGGCGGGCCGGCGCGTGAAATAGGGATGCACCCCATAATGCCTGGCATCCTCCTGCCGGGCGGCGGGAATGGCCTCGACAATGGGTTCGATGGCGGACCGGTTCATTCAGTCATCAAGTATTCAGCCAAGGCCGCCAACTCGATCACATCAACATGGTCGGGCGGATTTAGCAAATCGTGTTCCAAGCAAAGGACCACCACGCGCGGCAATGGCGCGTAACGGGTGAGCTGGTAATCGAAGCCCGCCGAGCGTTTCTTAATTTCAATCGCGCATGAATAAGGCGGCAAATCGGCGAAGTGAAACCGGCTGGCGGGACAATCGTAGCCCTTGGTGTGGTAAAGGCCAAGGTCAAGTCCCAACATCGTCAAGGCTCCCGCGGCTCGCAGCAAATCCGCTTCGTGGACGTTCTGGGAGGCCGTCTGGCGGTTTTCCGCAACCACCCGCTGAATTTGCCGGCCACTCCAGGCTACATCCTCGTTGGCCGCGCGGCGGCGGATGGCAATTTGCCGCTTCCATAATTTGCTCTGATAATCGTGGTGGAAGGATAGGGGATAGGGCAATTTCTCCAATCGCCTTGGCCGTTTGGCTCCCCGCATGGTCACCGCCGTCGGCACAAGGATAAAGTGGCCTTCCTCGTGAATCATGGCCTCGACTTCGATGCGTTCAAAATCGCGAGTCGGTTTCAATCCATACCAATGTCGAATGGCTTCGCCGATGGATTCGCCGCCTTGAATGCGGTCGTGGCCAACGCGGCCCTTCGCAACTTTGCCCTCCGCCGTAAGTTTGTGGTCGCGCCCCACCGCCGTGAAGCCGCTGCTGACGATGCCATACGGAGTCTGCAAAACCACCGGGCAAGCGCCGCGATGGCGCAGGAATTCTTTAACGTGTCGCGGAGTGCCGTGGAAATAATACTGCGGCCCGCCGCTTGTCCGGCTGCCGGCTTTCGTCTGCTGCAGATGCATCGCTTGATCTTCCCGAAAATCCGGGACATTTCAACCAAAGTTTCAACAAAACGGGAAGTGGGAAGAGCGTCCGAGCGTGTTCCCCTCGGTTTACCTCGGTTGCCGCGGCGCCAGGGGGCCAATGTATTCGGTCGCCACGACGATGTCGTCAAACCAGACCCGGTTCACCGGGTTGGGCTGGCGGACGCGGTTCTGGCGGGCGGCATTCTCGGTGACGTAATGCAGCAGCCAGAAGAAATTGATCTTCAGTTCCGGCGCGCTCCGCCAGCGAAAGCCCTCGAACGGCTCCCCGCCCGCCTCGGCCAGTTGGAATCCCAGGCCGGTCCATTTCTCCCGTTTGGCGCCGGGGAAGAAATGCGCCGCCAGCCTGCCGTCCACCCAGAAGGCCAGTTCGCCGTCGGCTTTTTCCGGCGCGGAATTGGCCTGGAACATGACCTCGACGCATTGCCATTGATGGCGCGGGATCAGCGCGGGCCGCGCGGGCCGGAGTCCGTTCCCCCAGTATTTCCCATCGCCGGAAATTTTCATCTCTTGCCAATAAGCATAGAAGCCCCAGGCGCCCGGCGGCGGCAGCCGTCCGCCATCCCCATAAGGCTCGATGCCGACAGTCATCCGCTCGTGACCCTTGGGGCGTTCGCCGGCGCCGCCCTGCGGCCAGCCGGTGGGCGGATTATAGCCGCCGAGATGCGCAAAATGGTGGATGTAGGCGGCATCCTCGGCAAATTTCACGTAAAAACGGGCAAAGACCTTGTCCGCCGGACGCGCCAGCCGGCGATAAAGATGCCCCCCGGTATTTTCACCCATTGTGGCGGTCATTTGCAGGGAGCGCGCCCCGGCGCTCGCGGCAGGTTTGTCCGCCGACCACGCCAGGACTTTGCCGCCCTTGTTGCTGACATCGCTCCAACGTTTGGAAAGGTCGGGGATTTCGCCGTTCTCAAAATCTTCCGCCAGCAAGACCGCCGGATGCCGCGCCAGTCCGCGGTCGCCGGGAAATTGGGCGGAAAGCCCGAAGCCTTCCGGCAGCGGTGCGGCGCTCAGGCCGGCGGCCAGGATGCCGGTCCCCATTATGAACCAAGGCCAACCGGATTTCATCGCGGCATCCTGACACGGTGGAGCGCGCGGCGCCAGAAAAACCAACCGGGACGCCGGCCCATTGTTTTACTGCCTCCACAAGTTAACGGCTGTGGGCAATGCTGGCTATGGGACTTTCGCTGGCGCTGTCCCCCTCACCCCGAGACGCTCCCCGTAAGATATTTTTTCAAGTATTTTCTCTGCCATGCGAAGGGCCCCGAACGGAGGGACGATCTGCTTTTAGCCGCTGATTGATTAAGTGCGCATTATCTCCTTGAACCTGCCCTGCCTTCAGAGCAAAACGCCAAATTTATTTGGCGGAGACTCGGAGGGTGAATGCGTGGTTGAATTGCATGCAACCTATTGAATAACAGGAATTAAGCATGAATATAAGGCGATCATGCCAGCGCAGCTCGCGTAAAGTACAGGAAGGCCGAAGGGTCAAACCCAGGTAATTCATGGTTAGGAAACATGCACCTGAAAAACCCATGCCGTGCCAAGGGTAAAGAAATCCCTTCCCGACTTCGCATTCGTCAAAATTTCGTTTGACTTGGCAGCGGAAATGCTCTATTAAAAGTAGGTCCAATAAGACCTATATAGACAAAGTCAATAGATGGTTATGATAGTGCCAAAAGCAGATAAGTGTCGCGCCTTTACCCTTGCTGAGGTTCTCATTGCCATGGGCATTTCCATTTTGACGATGGTCGGGGTCATTTATGGCTACATCTCCTCCTGCAAGCGGGCGGAATGGTCCGCCTATTCCTTGGCGGCACAATCCTTAGCCATTCAACGTATCGAACAGGCTCGGGCTTGCCGTTGGGATACTGAAGCATATCCTGTTATAGATGAATTAGTTGCGTCGAATTTTCCGCCAGTCAAGAGTGTTTTGGACGTGCCGTCCTCCGGCACGAACCTGACTTATGCTACGGTCACCACGACCATCACCCAGATTGGGAATATGCCCTCGCTGCGCATGATCAAGGTGGATTGCGAATGGACGTTTTTCCAAGGCAAAAAATTTACGAACACCTTGGTAACCTATCGGGGGCCGGATTCCTGAGAGCGGAGACAAATATGCAGACGCGCATTTTGCCAAATGGGGCCCGGGCGTTCACCTTGACGGAAATCCTGGTGACGATGGCGGTATTCATGCTGGTGATGAGCGGCGTGATTGTCGCCCATGTCGGGGGAATGAAGTATTTCAACATCACCGCCAGCAAGCTTTCTGCCACGGACGGGGGGCGCAAACTGGTAGGGCAGCTTTTGACGGAAATACGGGGAGCGAAGGTGGTCAAAGTGGGCACTGGCAATGCCAGCACCTTTACGGAAGCCGCCGACGGGACGCCTCAGCAGGGGCAGGCGATTCAAATTTACCCCACCACCGCCAGCAACAACTGGGTTCGCTACTACCTGGACACCGGCGACCGGAAGCTGAAGCGGGTTTACAGCGCCACGCCCACCCGCCAGACCGTTGTGGCCGAATACATCACCAACAGCGTGGTTTTTGCGTCGGAGAATTTTAGTGGCTCGGTGTTGACCGAGCAACAGCAAAACCGGGTCATCCGGGTGCAATTGCAATTTTTCCAGATTCAATACCCGATCACGGCTGTGCAGAAGGGCAGCCTATACGATTACTACCAACTGAACACACGCGTCACGCGCCGGGCGCTGGATTGATTATGAAAACCAGGAAGGCAATGGATCCCCGCCGCCAGACGGGCTATGCTTTGGTCACCGTGATGGTCTTTTTTGGCATCAGCATGATGGTGCTGGGGGGCGCCATGGTCTGGGTTTCCACGTCAAGCCGCCTCACCGACCGCAGCAACCGCTACCAGGAGGCGCTGCTGGCGGCCGAAGCGGCCACCGAGAAGGTCATGGGCCGCATGATGTATGATTTTAAGAATAGCGGCGAGGCGGCGGTTTACGGCAATCTGACCGCGTATCGCAGCGCCATCCCCACCCTCCAGGAAAACAGCGGCTGGAGCCGGTTTTCCTTCAACAACGCCGCCGGGGTGGACAACCAGATTTATGTCACCCGCCAGCAGACCGCCCAATACATGCCGCTCGACTCCCAATACGCCGGCCTCTTCGGCTACGCCAGCAAATACACCATCGTCGCCAACGCCAAAAACATCGGCTCGCTGGACAATGTGGTGGGCGCGGTGCAGCAGGATATCCAACTCGCCACCATTCCGCTATTTCAATTCGCCATTTTCTACAACGACTACCTGGACCTTAATCCGGGCGAGGACATGGAAGTGCGCGGGCGGGTTCATTCCAACAGTGATATCTGGACCGGCCCGAACGGAAAATTGACCTTCTATGGTTCGGTGACCTCCTCCGGCAGGAATACGCGCACCCGGCATCCCAAGGATCCCGGTTATAGCTCCACGCTCAACAATAATGTGACGTACGCCTCCGGCAGCACCAAATCCACCAATGTTTCCAGCCTGATTTTGCCGATTGGCACCAACAACACCTCCGACGCGGTTTGGGAGGTGCTGGGCATGCCGCCAGCGGGTGAAAACATTGCCTCGCCCATGGGGCGGGAGCGCTTTTACAACAAGGCGGAAATGCTGATTCTGGTGAGCAACACTTCCGTCAACGTCAAGATCAAGACCCCCTATGGCACCCCCTCCACCAATCTGCCGTGGGCCATGGTTTCCTCGTTTATCAGCACCAACACGAGCTTTACCGATGCGCGCGAATCCAAGAAGATGAAGGTCACCCAAATTGATGTGGCCAAATTCAATGCCTTTGCCGCCACCAACAATACCATCGCCTCCGTGCTGGGCAGCGGGGTTACCCCCAGCGTGCTATACATAGCGGACAATCGCACCACGACCAGCACGGAGTTGACTGCCGTGCGGCTCATCAACGGCCAGACCCTGCCCAACCGCGGGCTGACGGTGGCCACCCCCAATCCCCTTTACACCAAAGGAAATTACAACTGCCCCAACTCCTCGCACCTTAACACCACGAACACCTCGCAGACCAAGCCGGCGGCGTTGATCTCCGACGCGCTCACCGTGCTCTCCGCCAACTGGGATGACACGAAGAGCACTTCCAGTTACACCACTCGCATCGCGACCAACACCACCGTCAATGCCGCGATTTTAACCGGCAATGTGCCGTGGAAAACGGGCATGTCCAGCTACTACTCGGGAGGGGCGCATAATCTCACCCGCTACCTGGAAAAGTGGAGCGGCAAAACCATCACCTACAACACCTCCCTGGTTTGCATGTTCGCCAGCAAAAAGGCCACCGGCCAATTCCAACAATCCGGCGGTTATTATGACATCCCTACGCGCGAAACCTATTTCGACAACAACTTCACCGATCCCACCAAGCTGCCGCCGGGAACGCCGCAAATCCGCGGCATGATTCGCGGCAAGTGGCAGAATCCCGCTCCCAACACCATCCTCGCCAGCAACTGATCGGATGCTGATTTATGCGCCGCCCCCTGAACTACCTCCTGATACTGGCCGTTGGTCTTGTTTCCACCGCTTCTGGCGTGGCGGCGAATGCCCCGGAGGAAACGGCCCCCGGCGAAACCAACAAGCCGCTGTTCACCGCCAAGGCGCTGCGGGAGAACGTGACCCCCAACTGGCAAATCGCGCGCGGCTTGCTGGCCTACGGCGGCAGCCAGCTTACCTTCCTGGTGCCCGACCAGTATTCCATGCGCGCCGAGCGCGAAACCATGCGCGTTCTGCTTGACTTCGCCGGTGATGCCGGCAAATACGGCGCGGCCACCATCGAAATCCAGTTTTACCCCCGTTCCGCCTTTCCCACCAACGAACTAAACCTGCAATGGCTGACCGAAAAAGTGAAAGCGGATCAGCCGGATGCCGCCATCCTGGGAGATTTCACGGTGGCCTTGGGAGACACGGTCGGCCCCGGGTTGGAAGTACGGATCAACCGAGCGGGCAGTCCGCCGGTGCTGCTCCGGCACGCCTTGGTGACCCTTTCGGATTCGGTGGTGGAAATCAAGCAGGCCACCCACCCGGCGAAAGCCGAATGGCACCAGGGAGCTTTCACACAACTGGCGACCTCGTTCCGTCTATCCCCCGCCGGCAGCAAGCCGGAGTTTCGGCCCTTGTCCCTGGAGTAGTCGGCGTTCCTGGCTGGCGACTTGGCCTCACGGGTGCAGGCGGGCGCGGAAGAATTCCTTGGGGTAGGCTTCGCTTTCCTCCAGGTATAGGAGCGTGCCCGTAGAATCCAGGAATTCCAGCAATGGCCCCGCTGCCCAGGAAACCAGGTTGGTCGAATTCTCGACGCTGAAGCGCTGATCGGGTTTGCCAGCCACCAAGAACAATTTGCGCGCCAGACTGTTGGTGGGCGGAGCAATGGCCATTTTCACAAAGGACGGGGCGGCGCTTGAAGGCACAACCGGGCTGCGGATGATGGCCCCTTCCACACCGACGACCACCAATTGCCCTTCATGCACAGCCGCGCCAAACAACGATTTTTGGGTGATGGTCCCAAGATTGAGCCAATCCACCAGGTTTGAACTTCCCAGCACGGCGCCTTGATTGCCTACCAGGAACCAAGTGCCTTCCACGCAAGCGGCATCGTTCAGCCAGGTGGAAACCCCGGTGGCGCGGCGGGTCCAATTGGTTCCATCGGCGCTGATCAGCAAAGTGCCGTTTTGTCCCACCGCCACCAGTTGTCCTTCCAGGTACCGGACCCGATAAATCCAATTGGTGGTGCCGGAATTTTGCAGGCTCCAGGAGTGGCCATCCGGGCTGGTCAGGATGACTCCCTGATTGCCCACCACCACGAAACCACCCGGGAAATAAGCGGCCCCCGACAGAAAAACCTGCGTGGGTGAACTGCGGGCCTGCCAGTTGACGCCGTCGGGGCTGGTCAGGATGGTGCCGTTGCCGCCGGCGACCAGGAAGAGACTGGGAGAAGCCGCGACCGCCTGCAAATCGTTGGTGGTGGGAGCCGGTTGCTGGTGATGCCAGATGACGCCAAGGGTGGAGACCGCGCTGGTGAGGATCACTGGATTTCCGCCGGCATAATTGGTCAGGACCACATTGGTGAGCGAGGCGGGACTGCGGAGAATCGTGCCTTTGTTGCCCACCGCGAGCAGCAGGTTGCTGGTGCCGCCCGCGCCCAGGAAGATCGCGTTGGTGGCCGATGTCGGCGTCAGTTCCAGGGACCACGCCACGCCGTCCCCGCTGGTCATCAAGGTCGCCCGGTCGCCTACCGCCAGGTAAAATTCCGGCGCGCGCGTCACTTCCCATAGCCAATTGCGGAGGGATTGATGGCGCAAGGTCCAGTGCAGGTCTCCGCCATTGGTGCTGATCCCTTCGATCATCAGGCCTGACCGGCCCGCCACAAAGAACATGTTCGCCTGGGTTTGCGCGCAATAGTAGGTCCACCGGGGCGCGGGGAAAGCCAGACCGCCATTGATCTGGCTGCTCCATGGCCCGCCGGCGGCCGCGGCGAGCAATTCGCCCGCCCCTGCCACCACCGTGCGGTTGGTCAAGCCAGCCGCCGCATAAAACGTGTTGGTGGAAGAAATGGCGCTGACCCGCGTCCAACTGTTGCCGTTGGGGCTGGTCAACACCACTCCGCCCTCCCCCGCCACCCAGAACTGATCGCTGACAAAACTTACCCGGTTCAAATGCGCCGTGACCCCGCTGTTCTCCTTTTTCCAACTCACCCCGTTGGCGCTGCTCAGGATGGCGCCGGATTCGCCGACGGCGATGAAGGTGTTTTTTCCATAGGCCACGCTGCGCAGCCAGTCGGTGAAGTTGGCCGGCGGCGGCCGACGCGTCCAATTCGTGCCTTCCGGGCTGGTGTAGATGGCGGCGTTATCGCCCACCAGCACCGCGAAATTGGCTGAAGCGGCCGCTCCCAGCAGCCAGTCGGTGGTGCCAAGGCTGAGAACCTGGAAATCAGCCAACGAATCGGCATAGACCACGGTGCCGTTTTCCCCGGCCACAATGAGACGCTCGCCCAGGAAGGTGACGGCCAAAAGCGTGTTGGTGGTGCCGCTGTCGCGCGGCTCCCAGTAAACCAAGTCTTCGCTGGTGTAAATCTGGCCGCATTCCCCTGCTTGGACGGTCAAATCCCATCCGTAAGCCATGTCGTAAACATGCCCTCCGTGCGGCTGAGGGTTGGACCAGCGCCAGCGCGGCGATAAGTTGGCGGCTTCGGTTAACGTGCCTGCCAGATTCAAAAAGAGAACCGCCAGAAGGGTGATGAGCCAGTTCCGCAACACGGGCGCGCCGTTGCCAGCTTCAGGCGAAGTCTGCAGGGCCCGGGGGCACGGCGGTCCCCCGCCGCTTTTCCCAGTGCGACCACCAGGCCCCAACGCACTTCCATTGCAGCAGGGCTCGCCGGCAAAAACGTTATCCTGTTTTTTTCGTGACTGGACCATCCTGCGAATGCCGGTCAGTTATTAACTTACCACCGTCAACCCAGCCAGCAGATTATTGGCGTTGGCACTCCCTTTGGCTGGGGACGGCGGCCTCCAAGGCAAACCGGCCAGACGAAGGGTAAACGCGCAACCCGAGGGCGAAGATTCCAATTCCAAGGTGGCGCCTAGGTGATCGGCCAATTGCTTGCTGATGGCCAAGCCGATGCCCAGCCCGCCCGGCTTGGTGGACTGGCAGGGAAGGAAGGGTGCGTTCCGCAAGGCCTCCGGAAAGCCTGGGCCTTCGTCGCGCACCGTGCATTTGATTTCTTGATCCTCGATGGTGACCGCCAGGGTGACTTGCCGACCTGCGGGCGTGGCTTGAATGGCATTGCGCAGCAGGTTTTCCAGGATCAGAGCCACCAGGCTCGCTTGTTGCCCCGGCAGATTCGCCTCGGCCTCAACCGCTGCCTGCAATTTCACCCCGGTTTTTTCCGCCAGCAGCCCCGCCTGGGCCAGCACCATTCCCGCGACCCGGCTTAGCGGCAGAGCGCGCCCGGCCAAGCCCGGCTCGCTGCGCAGCAACCGGGCGATGTCATTGATCATTTGCAGCAATTGCCGCGTGGTTTGCGCCGCCATTTGCCATTCCGCTCCGGAGCCGGGCCGCTCCGGGTTGACGGCGGAAACCAAGTGCAGCAAACCGGACAGCGGGGTTTTCAAACCGTGAATGAGATGGGCGGTGACCGCGCCCACGGCGGTCGTTTTGGCCGCCAATTCCAGCTCCTGGTTGGTGCGGGTTAGATCGCGCGCCAGTTCTTGCAGCTCGCGGTTGGCCTGTTGCAGACGCCGCAACGCCCAGCCCAGGCCCAGGACAATGATCATGCCTCCGGATCCAAACACCGCCAGCGCTTGACCAAGCAGGTTTCGATCCAGCTCCTTGAACTCCGCCGCCAGCGGTTGGCCGTCCATGAATAACTGCGCCGCCCCCAGCAGCTTGGTCTGTCCTGGTTCAGCAAAAGGAATGACGATCTCCAACAGGGGCGAGGACGGCAAATTTCCCGCGGCGGTGGCCGACGCCTCCAGGAACAGCTTGGAAACCCGCGCTTCGGTGTAATAGCGGCTGAGCCGGCGGAGTTCCCGCATTTCCGCCAGATCAGAAGCCGCGAGGTCTCCGCCGCGGGTGTTGGGGGGAAACGAGGCTACAAATCGCCCATCCGGATCAAACAGCCGGACCGCCACCACCCCGCGCAGGCGCGAGGTTCGGAGCACCAGGGTAGTTTGCAGCTCGGGATCCGCCAGGCTCATGCCGGGCAGCGCTTCCGTCTCCAGGGCGGATTGCATGAGGGCGACCGACTGCAGAATTTCGGCGTCCCGGCCGATGATCTGGTGGCGGATGCCTTGCCGCAAATGCAGCGTCACCGCCAGGATGGCCAGGCCAAAAACCGCCAGGATGGAAAGAACCACCAGCGGCGAAAACCAGCGGGACTGCCCCAATTTTATTCCGATGTTGGTCACGGTCCGGCTTTTTGGAGAGTGGAATAATTCGCCGGTTCTTCGACGCCGGTCAAATGGCGGGTGATTAATCCTTTCATCGGCCTCTCCCTTCGCTCCGGGCCTCGTCCACCACCTGCCCCAAGTCACCTTGCAGTTCCTTTTTCAAGTCTTGAATCCGGTCTTTCTGCTCCTGCAGCAGATCTTTTTGCAACTCCCGCCAACGGTCAAAGCTCTCCTTCATTTGGGCCCGGATCGCCGAACGCTCCTCCTCCGAGGCCTCTTTGGCCGAGTTGAGCAGGGCCTTTTGCTCCGCCAAATAGGCTTCCCTCGCCTGCTGGAACTTTCGCACCAGTTCCTTCATGTCCTCCGTCGGCTTGGTTCGGTCGGGCCGCTGTCCCCGCTCCGGTTTGTCCGCCGGATTTTCCGCTGTCTCGCGCGGGATCACCACTGTGCGGTCCTTGATCTCTTTTTTGTCGCGGCCGGTCGCTTTATCACCGGCCTGTCCCGGCGGAGAATTGGTGGGGTCGGCTGAAGCCAGCATGGCGCTTGCGCCGGCCAGCGCTATCACCGCGATTCTTCTTATTGTTTGGACGCTTCTGTTTGTTGCTCTCATGGATGTGCGCGCCATGGCGCTTCTCGCCTGCCATGCAGCTTCAATGCCATTTCCATTATTGCAAAGCCATCTGCCGTCCCCACATTGTGCCACATTAGGTTCTGGTCACCAAGCTAAGATTATTGATTTCCGGCGCTTCCGAATGCCCCCCCATTCTCATCCAGGATGAAAGTTAGCAACGCGGACGCGGCACGGGCGGGCCGTTTGAAGACAAAGCGGGCCAGCCGGCGGGAAGGGCCGGAAGGCAAATA
>Ga0101944_10004210_pt1 | contig 18231 bp, 14 predicted proteins | sample DewCreD2012metaG_FD_75245 | JGI IMG/M metagenome (GOLD analysis project Ga0101944, IMG submission 75245) | Hot spring sediment bacterial and archeal communities from British Columbia, Canada, to study Microbial Dark Matter (Phase II) - Dewar... ... | reverse complement strand
TTGCCCCCACTAGAACCTGAATCTAGCGCGTCTGCCAGTTCCGCCACATCCGCACGGCTGGCTTGCCTGCCAAACTTCATTTTCGTAAAGGCTGCGGCGGGATGTCAATTCGGGCGCCGCCAGGCGTCTGGAGACGGCGCGCCGCGAGCGTCCGCCGCCAACTGAAGGAGAGAAGCTCCGCCGCCTCTCGCCGTGCGGAGCGGCCTGCAACCTGGCGGCTTCCTCAACTCACTTCCTGTCCGAGTGCAGAAACTCGACGGTGACTCCCAGCAGCTTTTCGCTGTCGATGTACACATAGTCCCCGTTGTCGCGGTCGTAGCGGCCGCGGTGCAGGACGGGCATCTTCATGGCAGCCGCACGGGCGATCGCCTCGTCCAGGTTTTCCACCTGGAAACCGAGATGCTGCACGCCCTCGCCGTGCTCGTCCAGAAACTGCCGCCACGAGGTGTCGCCGCCCACCGGCTCGATCAGCTCGAGCACCACCTGGCCGAGCCGGAAAAACGCGAGCTTGGCCCGCCCGGAAGAGGGCTTGCCCCTGTAAACGACCTTCACCTCTTCGCCCGGGCGCGTCGTCGTGATGGCGGGAACAGGCATCCCCAGCACGGCCGCCCATCTCCGGGCAGAGGCATCGATATCGCGGGTGACAATGGCCACCTGCACGATGGATTTCATTCCCGGATCCAGTCCGGCGGGCGCCTGCGCGGGCAGCAGCCACGGCGCGAGAAGAAGCAGAGCAGTGGTTCGCAGCATGACTTCTGTCTACCACTGTCTGGCGCGGCCTGCAGAGCCCCGGCAGCAGGACGCGGCCGTTCCGCAGATCCAGCGCGCTGCCCGCACCGGGCCGCTACTGCCGCATTTCCTCGGCCCCGCCGCGCGCGGCCGGCCCGGGGAAGCGGAACACGGCATTCAGAAACGCCACGTTCAGCCCGTCGTGGAAAGCCCGGAAATTCGGATCGGCCGTGAAGCCCACTACCGAGCCGCGGCCCTGATTCGACACGATGAGGAACGGTTTGTAGGCGAGCTGCTTGCGGTTCTCTTCCCAGAGATAGCCGGACAGCAGCAGCCTGTCGGCGGCTTCGTACACGATGGCGTTGACGCCGCGGTCTTTCTTGATCGGCGTGAAAATCGCCCGGCCGTCGACCAGCACGTTCACCGTTTCCGGCAGGCCGGCGGTCACCCAGGTTTCCGGATCGACCCGCGCCCGGGCAATCACGCCTGCGACAGCATCAGGGAGCTGGGTGTCTGGCTCGATGGCTTTCTGAAAGTCCTCTTCCTTCGCCAAGAGCTTGCCGGGAACCGGTCCGGCTGGTTGAGCGGCCTGGGCGGCGGAGGGCGCTCCCGGCTGCGTCGCAACGGGTTTCGCCGCCTCGGGCTGGCGCGCGTTCGGCGAAGGCGCGCCTTCGCGCGCCAGTTGTTCCTGCTGCACGGCAAGCAGGTTTGCCTGCGGGCTGGCCAGCCACGAGACGGCCCCGCCGATGCCGATCAACACGCCGCCCTCCCGCACCCATTGCTGAATGCGCGGCGCGGCGCTGTTCAGGGCTGCGCCGTACCCGCCGCCCATGCCGGCCGCGTTGGGCAGGATCAGGACATGAAACCGGTTCAGATCCGTCGCCGCAAGCGAGCTGGCCCGGATCACCGTCACCGGATAGCCGTACTGACGCTCCAGCACGAAGCGGGTCGCGCCCGCCGATAGCGACGCGGTGGGGCTGTCCCACACCAGCGCGATGCGCGGCTTGCGCACGGCGCTCACATAGTTGCTGCCGAAGTCGATGCCGTCTTCCACCCAGCTTGAGTTCGTGGCGATCACTTCCGCTCCGCTGGAAGCGGCGAACCGGGCCACTTTGTCGTGCACATCAGCGCCGTTCTGCTTGACGTGCACGATCAGCGTTCCTGAAGGATACTTCCGGCCGTTCTGCGTGAAAGGCTTGTTGGCCGTATGCACGCGCAGCCCGCCGCGCAAAGCGGCCGTCAGGAACCGCCCCGCCGCCTGCGTGCCCCACGGGACCAGGTAGGCGACCTCGGCGCGCCCGCTGACGGCGCCTTTGGGCTGATACGGGGCGGCCACAGGCGTGGCGGCCGCCGCCACGGGCGACTCCAGCCCGTCGCATTCGACGTTGTACATCAGCGGCAGGCTCCAGCCCGTGACGTCGTAAATCTCATCGGGCAGCCCTTTCTTGCGCCGGCGCTCCTGCTCCTGGACGAACGCCTCCTCCATGGGAACGTTCCTGTCGAGGAGCACGCGGATCAGCCGCTTGCGCGGTTGCGCGGCCCTGATCAGGTACGAGCCTGCGGGATACTTCCTGCCGCCGGCTTCAAACTCGGCGTTCGCCCTCCGCACCTCGATGCCATGTTCAGCCAGCACGCCCGCCAGCTTGTCCACGGCGCTCGGATCGCCGCGCCTGGCCAGCACGTACTCCTTCACCGGCTCCGACTTGCCCTCCTCCACCGCGGTCACCTGGTAGCGCCAGAAGCTTTCCAGCAGCTTCTCGCGCTGCTGCGCCGCGGTTTCGCACGTGGCGATCGAGGCGACAAAATGTTTTTTCACGCTCTCCTGATACCCGTACAGCGTCTCGTCGGAGCGGCGCACCACCAGGCCGCGGACGCTCGCATTCTCATACGTCATCCCCATGCCGCCGTAGAACCACGGCCACGAGGCCCCGTAGCCGGGGTAGAACTCGTCGAACACCTCACGTGTGAAATAGGGCCAGCCGAAACGGTCGAAATACTTCGCATTATTCTGGCCGAACCACTGCATCTGCTTTTTCTGTTCGGCTGTGATATGCGGGTTGTAAGGCGGCGCTCCGGGCGTGAAAAAGTAGGTGGAATTCGACCCCATCTCGTGCAGATCGACAACCACGTGCGGAAGCCATTCGCGCAGATAGCGGACCCGGCCGAGCGTCTCCGGCTGCGTGAGCGCGAACCAGTCGCGGTTCATGTCGAACAGATAGTGATTCGAGCGCCCGCCCGGCCAGGGCTCGGCCCTCTCCGCGGCGGTCGGCTCCTCGTCGGGCTCGAGCCCCACGTTGGTGGTGAAGTTGTGGATGAAGCGCGCCCGCCCGTCGGGATTCTGCAACGGATCGAGCAGCACCACAACGTTCCGGCGGATCTGATCGGCCATGGGGTCCTGGCGCGCGGCCAGCAGGTGGTAAGCCGTCAGCAGCGCCGCATCAGGCGAGGAGATCTCGTTGCCGTGCACGCCATACATCAGCGCCAGCACCGACGGCGCCGTGGCGATCAGCTTCCGCGCTTCCCCTTCGGCTGTCTTCCGCGGATCCGCCAGCCGCTGCTGCGCAGCCTTGATTTCACTGATGCGGCGGACATTCTCTTCCGAGCCGATGACGGCGTAGATCAGCCGCCGCCCCTCCCACGTCCGCCCGTATTCAAACAGCCTGATCCTCGACGGCGCCGCCGCGGCGAGCGCCTCGAAATACCGCACGATCTCTTCCGGCGTCGCGTGGCGCGTGCCGGGCTCGAATCCGAGCACCTTCTCCACGGTGGGAATGCCCGGATCGTATTGCGCGCCCGGCCAGAACTCGAACTTCTGCGCAGAAACGGCAGCCGCCGCAGCAGCCGCCAGCAGGAACAGCCTTCGGTACATGTCTTCCAGAATACAATCCCGCCCCTGTACAGCCGCCACAGGTGCTTCCCTTCCCCTGCGGACCATCAGCGTGAATGAACATCCCCGCGCCTTCCCCAACGGGATTCCTCTCGCGCTTGCGCGAGGGCTGCATCCCAGCCGTGCTTGCCTGAGCCGCGGGAGCGGGCCGCCCGTGACGCTGCGGCCTTTCAGCCGGATTTCTTGACCGGCCAGAATTCGCTCTCCCTGCGCGCCTCGCGCATCAGGCGGGCGATCTCCTGCACGATGGCGGGCCGGTCCTGAGCCAGGTTGCGGCTCTCGTGCAGGTCCTCGTCGAGGTTGTACAGCTCGATGGGGCCATCAAGGCCCTTCCGGATTCCTTTCCACGGCCCCATGCGGACGGCCTGCGAAAAGCCGCTTTCGTGGAACTCCCAATAAAGGAATTCGTGGGGCTTTTGGTCCTGCCCGAGCAGCGTGGGAACAATGGACATGCCATCGAGACCCGAAGGCGCGGGCGCGCCCGCCAGTTCGGCGAACGTCGGCAGCACATCCCAGAAGGCCCACGGAAAATCGACTGTCCGGCCGGGGCGGATGCGGGCGGGCCAGCGGGCGATGGCGGGCACGCGGATGCCGCCTTCGGTCAGATCGCGCTTGATTCCGCGCAGGGGACCGGAGGACTCGAAAAAGGACGGGCTGTGGCCTCCCTCTTTGTGCGGGCCATTGTCCGAGGTGAAGAGGACGAGCGTGTTTTCGTCGAGCCCCTTCTGCCGGAGAGCGGCCATGATCCGGCCGATGTCGGAGTCCATGCGGGTGATCATGGCCGCGAACCCCTTCTCGGGCCGCGGCCAGGGCTTGTTCTCGTAGGGAAAGTAGGAGGGCACTTCCATCCCGTCGCCGGAATCACGGCCCATTTCGTTGTTGGCGTGCGGCGCGGTGTAGCAGAGATGGAGGAAAAACGGATTCGAAGCGTTCTGTTTTTCAATGAACTGGATCGCCCGCTGCGTGAACAGGTCCGGCGCGTAGTCCCTGCGCTGCAGCCCCATGTTGCCGCGGCAGAGGAAGGCGGCCTCGCCGTCCAGCAGATGCTCGGGGTAGTAGTTGTGCGCGTGCAGCTGCGAGAAGTAGCCGAACCACTCGTCGAAGCCTTTGCGGGTGGGATAGCCCGTCGAGCCCAGCTCGCCCAGGCTCCACTTGCCGAACAGCGCCGTGCGGTAGCCGGCCGACTTCAGGATCTCGGTCACGGTGGTGTCGGCCGGCCGCAGGGGAAGGTCCGGCGAGCGGTTGCCGCGGGTCCACGCATGGCCCGTGTGCAGCCCGGTCATCAGAGAACAGCGCGAGGGCGCGCAGACGGTGGAGCCTGCGTACGCGCTCGTGAAACGGACGCCCTCGGCGGCCATGCGGTCCAGATTCGGGGTGTGGATGCGGGTCTGCCCGTAGCAGCCGAGATCGCCGTAGCCCAGATCGTCGGCGAGAATGAGAACGATGTTGGGTCGGGGGGCTGCGGGCGGGCGGGGCTGCGCGGCCGCGGCGGCGGCAACGGAGGAGGCAAGAAACTGTCTGCGGTTCACCATCGGCGTGCCCATTCTTTCATGCTTTCCTTCAATGCAACCACCGTCTGGACGTGCAGGTCCACGGTATCGTCCGTCCGGCGGGCATATCCGCCGGCCAACGTGACCACGACTGGCACGTGCTTGCGGAGCGCGAGGTCGAAAACCAGGCGGTCGCGCTCGTACAGGCCTTCTTTCGTGAGAGAGAGGCCGCCGAGCTGATCGTCCTCGTATGGATCGACGCCCGCCACGTAGAAAAGAATCTCCGGCCGGAACCCGAGCACCGCCGCCTCGCAAGCGGGGCGGAGCCGCGCCAGATATTCCTCGTCTCCAACGCCGTCTTCCAGGTGAATATCGATCGTCGAGGGCGGCTTCACGGCCGGATAGTTGTTGAAGTGGTGGATGGAGAGGGTGAAGACGTCCGGGTCCGGACCGAAGATCCCGGCCGTCCCGTTGCCGTGGTGCACGTCCACGTCAACGATGAGAGCTTTCCTCAGCAGCCCCTCGTGCTGAAGCGTGCGGACGGCCACCGCCACGTCATGCACGGCGCAGAAGCCCTCGCCATGCGCCGCGAAAGCATGATGGAAGCCGCCGCCGATGTTGAAGCCCGCCCCGTCGGCCAGCGCGCGGCGGGCTGCCAGCAGTGTTCCGCCGGCCGCAAGAAAGACGCCCTCCACCATCCGGCGCGAATACGGAATCTCCAGCTTCAGCACCTCCTGATAGCTGAGCTTGCCGCGTTCGAGTTTCCGGATCCATTCTTCCGCATGAACCAGCAGCAGCTGCTCTCGCGAGACCGGCTGCGGCTCGAGGAAATCCTCCGGGGAGGCGATTGCCTGATCGAGCAGCTGCTGACGGATCAGGCGGTACTTCTGTGCCGGGAAGATGTGCGCGCCAAGATGGAGGTCGTACTGTTCGTGATAAACAAGCTTGAACGGCAGCACGGGGCGCTCCTAGGCGCCCGCCTGGAGAGCCGTGAGAATGCCCAGGCGGTAGATGTCCTCGGCCGAGCAGCCGCGCGAGAGATCGTTGGCGGGACGGGCGAAGCCCTGGAACAGCGGTCCTGTACAGACGGCGCCGCCGAGCCGCTCCACCAGCTTGACGCCGATGTTGGCGCTGCCGACGTCGGGGAAGATGAGCGTGTTGGCCCTGCCTGCCACCGTCGAGCCGGGCGCCTTCGAGCGGCCGACGCTTTCCACCAGTGCAGCATCGGCCTGCAGTTCGCCGTCGACGTGAAGATCGGGGCGGCGCGCTTCCACGATGCGGCGGGCTTCGATCACCTTCGAAGCCAGCGGATGTTTGGCCGAGCCTTTTGTGGAAAAAGAAAGCAGGGCCACGATCGGCTCGACGCCGATGACGCTGGCCACCGTGTCCGCCGTGGCGATGGCGATGTCGGCCAGTTGCGAGGGCGTGGGATCGATGACGAGCGCGGGGTCGGCCATGGCCAGCACGCCGCCGGCGCCGCACTGTTCGGCGTGCGTGCACACGATCATGACGCCGGATGCAGTCTTGATATCGGGCCGCATCCCGATGGTGCGGTGGGCGGCGCGGAAGGTGTCGGCCGTTGTCGTAGCCGCGCCTCCGACGAAGCCGTCGGCATCGCCGGCGGCCACCATCAGGCCGGCGAAGACAAGGGGGTCTAGCGCCATGCGGCGCGCTTCCATCTCCGTGATGCCGCGTGCGCGCCTTTTCTCGTGAAGCAGGCGCGCGTAATCGCCGAGCTTCGGGTTGTGCTCCGGCTGCTCGACGACGACGCAGGAGGCCACCTGGCCGCTCGGCCGCCCCATCAGGATCGGGATGGCCAGCTCCTCGGTGCAGAGGCGGTTGGCGGCAGCGATGACGCGCGGGTCCTCCCCTTCCGGGAAGGCGATTCTCTTCTTCTTGATCTGCTGCCGCAGCCGCTCTTTCTGGCGTTCGAAAAATCGGCGGGCGGATTCCGGCTCCTGCATGAATCTCTCATTCTAGCGCCCGCGGAGAGGCCCGATTCACCGGCGCCGCCGCCGGGCTTACAATCGAAGAGGACTGCCTGCCGAGGGGCGGGCCTGCCGCAATCTCGTTCAAGTTCTCTACAAGGAAGGGTCCTGATATGCGGAAAAAAGTCACGGTCGTGGGCGGCGGCAACGTCGGCGCCAACTGCGCGCTGCGGATCGCCGGCAAGGAACTGGCCGACGTCGTTCTGGTGGACATCGTCGAAGGGATGCCACAGGGGAAGGCGTTGGACATCCTCCAGTCCGGACCAGTGGAAGGCTATGACGTGATGGTCACCGGCTCGAACGATTACGGGCCGACGGAAAATTCCGACATCGTCATCATCACCGCGGGATTCCCCCGCAAACCCGGCATGAGCCGGGACGATCTTCTGATGGCCAATTATGAAATTGTCAAAAAGGCCACGGAGGAGTCCGTCCGCTATTCGCCCAATGCATTTCTCATCCTGGTGACCAACCCCCTGGACGCCATGTGCTGGGTGGCCTATCAGATTTCGAAGTTCAGCAGGAACCGGGTGATGGGAATGGCCGGAGTGCTGGACACGGCGCGCTACCGCACATTTCTCGCCATGGAGCTGGGCGTCTCCGTGGAGAGCATCTCGGCGCTGGTCCTGGGCGGGCACGGCGATACGATGGTGCCCCTGCCGAGGCTGACGACTGTGGGAGGCATTCCCCTTCCCGAGCTGCTGTCTAAGGAGAGGATCGACGCGATCGTGCAGCGCACGCGCGACGGCGGGGCGGAGATCGTGAAGCTGCTCAAGACCGGCAGCGCCTACTATGCGCCCTCGGCTGCCGCTGTGGAAATGGCCGAGTCGATCCTGAAAGACAAGAAGAAAGTGCTGCCGTGCGCCGCCTATCTGGAAGGCGAGTACGGGCTGCACGGGCTCTTCGTCGGCGTCCCGGTGAAGATCGGGGCCAACGGCATCGAGAAGATCTACGAGCTGTCGCTCAACGAGGAAGAAAAAGCGCAGCTTCAGAAGAGCGCCGATGCCGTGAAAGAGCTGATCGACGTGCTGAAGGAGAAGGCGGGGCTCTGAGTCCGGGCGCAGCGGCGCCCCCGCGCGCCGCTGCCTTCGCCCCCGCGCCCGCCGCGCAGCCCCGGATGCCGGGGGCGGGCGCGGTACAATACAGACTCGCGCAGAGGGTGCGTGATGGATGAGCAAACCATCCGGATCGTCAGCGGGATTCTGGCGGCCGTCTGTTTTCTGCTTCTGCTCCAGCGGCGCGCCCGGCGCAAGTCGAAACAGAACCCGGAGACCTGAAACCGTCCCGCGTCCGGCCGGAAGAACCGCCGTCCGGGATTCGCGGCCAGACCCCTATGCCCAGAAGTCGGACCTCTCCTGAAAAAACCCCGCAAATTTCCGAAAAACACTGCTGCTTCCGTCTGTCCATCCGCCCGTCGCAGATTCACCGCTGGGGGGTCTTTGCGGATGAATTCATCCCAAAAGGGCGGAAAATCATCGAATATACGGGGGAAAAAATCAGCCGTGTCGAGACCGCCCGGCGCGCCCGCCGCCGGTACAATTACCTGTTCACGCTCGACAGCTACTGGACGGTCGACGGCAGCGTGGGCGGAAGCGGCGCCGAATTCATCAATCACTGCTGCGAGCCCAACTGCGTGGCCAGGATCGTCAAGGGCCACATCCTCTATTTCGCCGCCCGGGACATCCAGCCTGGCGAAGAACTCACCGTGGACTACCGCTTCGATGCCGACGTCGAAGAGGTGAAATGCCGCTGCGGCGCGCCGAACTGCCGAGGCACGATCAACCTCAAAAAGGAAGTCCGGAAGCGCCCCCGGCGCACGGTGCAGCAGAAACGGCGCCGTCGCGCCAAAAGCGCCAGCGGCAGGCCATCCTGAGAGTGGCCGCGCAGAGAAACCGGCAGCCGGAAGAGAAAAACCCGCCTGGCTGCCCACTGTCTTGACGAGGCACGGCTGAACTTCCGGAGGGCGCGCGGCCGCCGCCCACGGGTCCACTCCACCGAGGCGCTGCGCGAGCTGCGGCCGTGACACGGGAACCAGCCGGGCCGTCTGTCATCGGCCGATCGGCCCTGCCGGCAGTGCGGTGCGGCGCTCCTCACCCGCCGCGCCGCAGCCGGAGGGCGGTGCGTGCCCCCTCCCTGCCGCTCGAATATGCGTGGCTCCGTCGCCGGGCTGCGCCCCTGAAAACCGCCTGCCGCGCGGAGACGCGCCCTTTCATGCGGGAGACGGTTCAGCCGCCTCCGCTGCTCGTGCGGGGTTTCGGTGCATCGGCCGATCGTTCGCACGTTCTCCCGAAAACCGCCCCTCGGGGGGAACCACAAGGGAACGGCCGGCGGCTGGCGCCGCCCTCGTGCTTGGAACGAATCGCGCTTCCGTGACGGGTTTGGAGCCGCGGGCGGAGCGGCTGCAGGCCGCGGAAGCAAGCCCCCATGACCCTGTTGGAGATCAGCAAGGAGAATCGCCGGCGCGGTGCTTTGTATCGCGGTTCTTCGCTGAAACAGCGAAAGGACCTGGGTTTCAGGATCGTGGCGGGCGATTCGCGGGGGGCCCCCGTGACCCTGCGGGACACCGGCATGGATGAAAACGGCCGCGGCTTCGGAGCCGCGAACGAAGGCGGCGTCAGCCGCCGAAAGTGAGCGGTCGCCCACGCGTCTCCTCAGCGGGCGGTTTTCGAGGGGGCGGCCCCCCGGCCGGCCTCGGCTGAACGTGCGGTTTTCGCACGAACGGTTCCCGACCCGGCCTCAACGCAGGCTCCCGGCCACTCCCGGCGGCGGTCAGAGCCCTCGTTCCCTGAACATGCGCCGGTCTTCATCCCCGCCGCTGTCCCGCAGGACGATCAGAACCCGGCCGCTGCACTCTGACTGTTCCCGTACGCCCCTGATCGTGATTCCCCCGGCCGCGCCTTTGAAAACCGCCCTCTGGACGGCGCGAGTCCGTACGGGACACCCGTCCTGACTCCCGTCCGCCATGGGCGGCGCCGGCATGCGGGCGGAGGCGGGCGACCAGACTACTTGCGGAAGATCGAGAGGATTCCCGAGAGCCCGCCCGCCTTGGGCTGCGCGGCAGCTGGTTCCATGGATTTTCCGGCGAGTTTTTCCGTCAGCTGCAGGAAGCCCTTGCCGGCGGGCGAGTTGACCGGCACCGGCTTGCCCTCGACCACCGCCTGCTGCACGTCCACCGGAGAGTTGGGGATGACGTGGAACACCTCCAGGTGCAAGGCGGCCTCGACAAGCTCCTTCTGAAGGCCGACCTCCTTGCGGAAGCGGTTGACAACCAGCCGGATCTTGGAAAGCTCGACGCGGTGGTTCTCCAGGTTGGCCAGCGCTCTCTGGGCTGCGTGCAGGGCGGGCAGCTCGTTGGACGTGACGAGGATCAGCTCGTCGCAGAGCCGGGCAAGCCCGATATTCCAGCCGCCGTAAGGTCCGCCGGTGTCGATGAGGATGGCGTCATAGCTGGCGCGCATGAATTGAAACAGGCCGGCCGGGTTGGCGTCCCCGTTGATGCCGTGCACGGGCTGCTCCGGCGCGGCCAGGACGTCGACTCCGTTCTTGGTGGACACCAGTCCCTTCCAGATGTCCTCGTCCAGCTCGCCTCCCCGCGACAGGGCGTCCAGGAAGGAGTAATTTTGCTTGACTTTCGCAAGGAATGCCACGGTGCCCGCCAGGGGGTCGAGGTCTGCCAGCAGGACCCTCCCCTGGGTCAGTTTCCGCCAGTGCCAGGCGGCGTTGCAGGCGAGCGTCGACGCTCCGCAAGCCCCTTTGACCGGCATGAAGCAGAAGACCCGTCCCTCCGCCCCTCCCCGCGCCCGGTGGACGGATGCAATCCGCTCCATCACGGTGCAGAACTGATCCTCGGTCAGCGGCGCGCAGAGGAACTCGGTGGCGCCCTGGCGCAGGGTTTTCAGGATCAGTTCCGGGTCATTGGTGGCGTGGAGCGCGACCACGGGAAGTTTCGGATTCAGCAGGGACAGGTCGCTGAGCAGTGCCAGAGCCCACTCGTCCCGGGAAGTGGCATCCACAAAACAAAGGTTGATGCCGTGGCCGCCGAGCGCGTCTTCCAGCATGGCCCGTGTCGGGTATTCCGGCAGGGCGATGATTGGCGAGAAGGGAAGGCAGTCCGCCAGCAGCCCTTCCATCGCCGTCCGCATGCCGGGATCGGGGCATATCAGGAGGATCTTCCACTGACCGAAATTGCGGCGTGTCATGGACATGAGCGCTCGGCAAGGGGCTCTCGGCCCGCAGGCCCATCTACTAGCGCTATCGACTTTCTGAGCGAAAAACTTGAGAGTCTTGGACCGCTCCGCCAACTTTTCCAGAGAGGGCAGGCCCGGCCGGGTCTGCCGCCCGTTCTATTCGGAACAAGACCATGGACTCACCGAAAACGCCTCAATCCACTCCGTTCCAGGTCGGCATCTGCGAAACCCAGCCGGCCACGGCAGAAGGGCTGCGGTCTCTTCTGGAGAAGAGCAGCGAGCTTGAATGCGCGTGGGTCGTGCCTCACCTTCCGGTCGTCGTCCAGCTCACGCACCAGGCGAGGCCCGACGTCGTGCTGCTGGACAGGCAGTTCGGCCAGCAGCTTGTGCTCCGTGTTCTCGAGGAGATTCTCCGGCATCACCCGACCACCGGGGTGGTCATCTGGGGGGCGGCCATCAGCGAGGCGGAAGCGCTGCGGTATCTCCAGGCGGGCGCCCGGGGTCTGTTGAAGAAAACCGCCAGCCTCTCCGCCATCGAACGCTGCCTGGTCGCCGTGGCCCAGGGGGCGATGTGGGTCGAGGAGGCGCTGACGGCGCTTCCCCAGGACACCGAACGGGCCGCCTTTCCGCAACTCACGCCCAGGGAATCCCAGGTGCTGGATCTCGTCCGCCGGGGGCTGCGCAACCGGGAAATCGCCGCGGCTCTGGGCATCCGGCCGGGAACCGTCAAGATCCATCTCCGCCACATCTTTGAAAAGACCGGAATTCACGGGCGCTTCAGTCTGGCGCTGAACCTCATGGCAACCCGGCCCAATGCGGAAAAAAGGCGCGCGGAAGTCGCCTGAGCCGGGCCGGCGGTGCTGGTGCGGGCCGCCGGTTCCCGCCAGGCGGGGCGGAACCGGGCCCGGGACGGCCGACAGGACGCCGTCTGATATTCTGGCAGGGTGCGAAGGCGCATTCAGCCAGGCCTCCTGATGGTTCTGATCGCCGCTGCGGGCCTGCAGTCAGGAAGTCATGCCTCCGGCCTCCAGCAGGGGCCGGCGCCGGCACTGGTCAGCATCCTGGCGGAGGAACTGGACCGCAACTTCCGGATCCTTGGCGAAAAAGCCGAGCCCAAGCCCTACTATATCTGCTACCGCGCCGCGGAAATCGAGGGCGGAACGCTGGCAGCCGCGCTCGGCAGCGTGGCCCAGCGGGACATCAGCCGGCGGCGGAATCTCGACGTGACAGTGCGCGTCGGAACCCCGAAGATGGACAATTTCCATCTGCTGAAGGGAGAGCGTCCCCGCTTCACGGCTTCCGCCGCATTGCCCGTCGAGGATGTCCGCCCGGCGATCGCCAGAATCGCATGGCGGGAAACGGACCGCGCCTGGCGGGCGGCCGCGCAGCGGCTGATGCAGCTCGAATCCGCGGTGAAAATGCGCACGGAATCGCCCGAAACGGCCGATCTCCCCGATTTTTCCGACGAGCCTCCGTCCGTGTCCTTCCTCGAGGTTCCGCCGCAGAAATTCTCGCCCGACGAATGGGCTGCAAAGCTGCGGAAATGGTCGGCGATTTTCGCCGAATTCCCGTTGCTGGTTTCCTCGAGCATCACCCTGCAGTGGCAGCGCGAGATCCGCACCCTCGTCAGCAGCGAAGGCGCCCGCCTGCAGCATGGCCGCCACTTCTACCGCATCATGATCAGCGCCGCCGCCAAAGGTTACGACGGCAACGATCTGACCCTGTTCGAAAGCTTCGACGCCGACGATGCGGCGCGGCTGCCCCGCGACGCCGCGGTCGAGCAGGCGGTCAGAAAGGTCGGCGCGCAGCTCACAGCCCTGCTCCGGGCCAAGCCGGCAGAACCCTGGGTGGGACCGGCGATTCTCTCCGGTCCTGCCGCGGGCGTGTTTTTCCATGAAATCTTCGGCCACCGCATCGAAGGACACCGCCTGCGGGACGAGACCGAGGGGCAGACGTTCGCCAACTCGGTCGGCAAGCCCGTCCTGCCAGAGTTCCTCACGGTGGTCTCCGACCCGACGCTGCGCCGTACGGCTGGCGTCGATCTGAACGGGTGGTACGCCTTCGACGACGAAGGCGTGCCCGCACAGCGCGTCACGGTCGTAGAAAACGGAATCTTGCGGAATTTCCTGATGTCCCGGCTCCCGGTACCCGGCTTCCCCAGGTCCAATGGCCACGGGCGCGCGCAGCCCGGCTTCGAACCCCTGTCGCGGCAGTCCAACCTGGTGGTGGAGTCCGCCAAACGCGTCAGCCGCGCCGAACTGCGGCGGCTGCTCGAAGCAGAGATCCGCAGACAGAACAAGCCCTACGGGCTGTTCTTCGAGCGGGTCACCGGAGGCTTTACGCGCACCCGGCGGGGCGGCTTGCAGGCCTTCACCGTCATTCCCCTGCTGGTCTATCGCGTCTACGCCGACGGCCGTCCGGACGAACTGATCCGTGGCGCCGATATTGTCGGCACGCCCCTGGCCAGTTTCTCGAAGATTCTGGCTACGGGAGACGAGCCGGAAGTCTTCAACGGCTATTGCGGCGCCGAGTCCGGCAACGTTCCGGTGTCCGTCGTGGCCCCGGCGCTCCTCGTCGCCGAGATCGAGATCCAGCGGCAGCCGGAATCCAAGGACATTCCGCCCATCCTGCCGCGTCCGCAGGGGGAGGTGCGGCCATGAAACGGATTCTTCTCCTTCTGTTTCTGACCGCCGGAATGGCCGCTCCCCAGATGCAGGATGCCGCCGTTCAGGCGAAAATCCAGGCGGCGTTCGCCAGCGACCCCATCCTCCGGGCGATGGCCGAAGAACTGGGCCGCGCCCGGCAGCTGAGGTCGTTGGGCGAAGCGGTCTATTTCGGCGAAGTCTCGGCGGACGACGCCGAAAGTTTCTCCGTCTCCGCCACGCTCGGCGCCCTGTTCGCGCCGCAGCGCGCCTCGCTGCGCCCGGTGCGTCCCCTGCTCCGCGTGGGCGCGCCGAATTTCGACAACACAGGATCCGTCTTCTCGGACTTCTTCCCCGGAACGCGCTTTGACAGCGGTCTTCTTCCCCTGGACAACTCGCTGCTGGCGCTGCGCCATGCCCTGTGGCTGGCCTTCGACCGCGCCTACAAAACGGCCTACGGCGCTCTGGGCCGGAAAGCCGCTGCGCTGCGCGGCGTGACCCAGAGCGAGGTCCTGCCCGATTTCTGGCCTGCCACCCCCGTCGTCGTGCTGGAGACGCCGGCGCGCGCCAGGGTGGATGACGCCGCCTGGACGCAGCGCGTCAGGCAGCTCTCGGCCGTCTTCGCCGCCTTTCCGTCGATCGCCTCCTCCGGCGTGGAGTTCCAGGTGTCGCAGGGCATGTCGTATTACCTGAACACCGATGGAAGCGTCGTTCGCGTGAACGACCGTATCGCCTACCTGCGCGTGCGCGCCGTCACGCAGGCCCCGGATGGCATGGTGATTTATGACGGAGACTCGCTGGAGACGGTGGATCCAGGGCGGATGCCTCAGGAGCCGGAGCTGCGTCAGGCGGTCGAGGCGGTGGCGAAGAACGTCGACGCGTTGGCGGCGGCGCCCATGGGGCAGAGCTATTCGGGCCCCGTTCTGCTGGAGGGAATCGCGGCGGCGCAGGCGTTCGGCGAAGTCTTCGGCTCGAACCTGGGCGTCACCCGGCGTCCGGTCGCCGAGCCGGGCCGCCAGGTTCCGGTGCCCGCCAGTGAGCTGGAAGGGCGGCTCGGTCTGCGCGTCCTGCCGGACTGGATGGATCTCATCGACGATCCCGGACAGAGGGAGTTCGGCGGCCGCCCCCTGCTGGGCTTCTATCTCGTCGATCTCGACGGCGTGCGCCCGCAGCGGCTGGCGGTGGTGGAGAAGGGCGTGCTGAAGGCCCTCCTGACTACGCGCCAGCCCGTCAAAGGCATGGACGGGCCCAACGGCCGGTCGCGCCTGCCAGGGGCGTTCGGGCTCAAGATCCCGAGGATCTCGAATCTCTTCGTGCAGGCGGCCATGACAGAGAGCGAAGCGGCCCTGAAAAAACGCCTGGTGGATCTGGCCGTGCAGATGGGGCGGGAATATGGCATCGTCATCCGGAAGCTGGACTTCCCTTCTTTCGGCTCGATCGAAGACCTGCGGCAAAGCGCCGCCCAGGCGGGCAGGAGCGGAGGCGCCGGACGCCCTGCGCCCACCCCCATCCTGGTCTACCGGGTGTACCCCGACGGCCGTGAGGAGCTGGTTCGCGGGCTGAGGCTGCGCTCCTTCGGGACGCGGCAGTTCCGCGACATCCTCGCTGCGGGCGACCGCCTGCACCAGTTCGACTACCTCGACAACGGAGCGCCGCTCGCCCTCACAGGAGCGGGGAACTTCGTGGTCGGCTGCTCGGTCGTGTCCCCTTCGCTGCTGTTCGAGGAACTCGATCTCGAGCCGGCCACGGCGGACCTGCCCAAGCCCCCGATCGTCCCCCCTCCGCAATGACAGGCCGCGCTGGAAGCTGGCAGGGCAGGCGCGGCCGCCAGGTTGCTAAGCTCGAATCGGAAGCCCTGTGGGACTGCTGTCGCGCGCCATCCTGGCCGAGATCGCCGCCAGCGCGCTGCTGGGAACCGCGCTCTTTGTCTTCGTGCTGTTCCTTCAGCGGGCGGCCCAGCTGTTCTCCATCCTGGTCACCACTTCGGCAACGCCGGGGACGGTCGGCTTTCTGTTTCTGCTCCTTCTGCCGTCCACGATGCCGCTCACGATTCCGCTGGGAGTGCTGGCCGGCATCCTGATCACTCTCAGCCGGATGTCCGGCGACGGGGAAGTGACGGCGCTGCGCGCGGCGGGACTGCCGGCCTGGCGGCTGCTGGCGCCCGTCGTGACCTTTTCTCTGTTGGCGGCATCGGCGGCAGGCTTCTGTTCGCTCTACCTGACGCCTTTCAGCAATCAGCGGCTCATCCGCGTCATCAACGGCCTGGGCGCGGCTCAACTTTCTTCCGAAATCCAGCCGCGGGTTTTTGAAGAGAGTTTTCCCAACAAGGTTCTCTACGTCGGCGATCTGATCCCCGGCTCGCCCGTGACGTGGCGCCGCGTCTTCATCGCCGACCTGACGCCCCCGTCCGAACGGCAGAGTGCCGCGCCTCGCAAGGGCGACTGGCCCGTGGTCACGCTGGCGGCGGAGGCCATTGTTCTTCCGGACCCGGCGCGCAACCGCCTGCAGCTTTCCCTGAAAGACGGGGCCACCTACGAAGCAGCCCCCGATCCATCCGAATACCACCGGATCCAGTTCCCGCGCGGCGAGCAGGCGCTCGAGGCGAAGCCGCGCACCGAGATGCGGGCCAAGAACTACACCGCCACCCCCACCCGGGACCTGCTGCCGGAACTCCGCCACAGCGTGGAAGCGCGCATCGAGTTCCATCAGCGGCTCGCGCTGCCCATGGCGTGCCTTCTGCTGGGACTGGCCGCCTTTCCCATGGGCGTGGCCTCGCGGCGGGGCGGCAAGAGCGGCGCCTTCGTCATCACCGTGGGCTTCGCCCTCTTCTATTACACGGCCCTCGTCAGCCTGATCGGGCTGGCCCGAGAGGGGCGGATTCCGGCGGAACTGGCCTCCTGGCTGCCAAACATCCTGTTCGCCCTGCTGGCCGCAACGCTCCTGCTGCGGCTGGAAAGGCCGGGCGACAGGGACTGGCTGGCCGCCGCGCGTTCTGCCGCCGGGGAGCTCCTGCCCCGCCTCCGCTCCGTGGTGCGCTTCCCTTCCCCTCTGACGGCATCAAGGAGATTCAGCGCCGGCAGGATGCGGATCTTCGTCCTGCCCCAGGTCCTCGATTATTACATCATCTCCAGCTTCTTTTTCTACTTTTTCGTGCTGCTGTTCACGTTCGTCACATTGACAGAAGTCTTCAACTTTTTCGAATTGCTCGGAGATGTTTTCCGCAATCACATCCCGATATCCGATCTCTTCCGCTATCTTTTCTTCCTTGCCCCCAAACTGATTTACGACGCGGCGCCGCTCAGCGTCCTTGTTGCGACCCTCGTGACGTTCGGCATTCTCTCCAAACACAACGAGATCACGGCCATGAAGGCCTGCGGCGTCAGCCTCCACCGGCTCAGCCTCCCCGTGCTGACGGCCGGAGCGCTGCTGAGCGCGGCTCTGTTCGCCTTCGATCACTACGTCGCCACCGGCGCCAACGTGATCCAGGAGCGCCTGCGCAACCAGATCAAGGGCCGCCCCGCCCAGACCTATCTGCGTCCGCAAAGCCCGTGGATCTTCGGCCAGGGGCCGCGGATCTTTTACTACCGCTACCTGAACGAAGCGGAGGGCGTGCTCGGCGGCGTCAGCGTCTATGAGCTCGAAGAGAACAGTTTCGGCCTGGCCCGCCATATCTACGCCGACCGCGCCCGCTGGGAGCCCGCGCTCCGCACCTGGGTTTTCCAGAACGGCTGGGTGCGCGATCTGGGCCGCGGACGGGACAGTTTCCGCAAGTTCGAGGGAGAGGCCGCAACATTTCCCGAAATCGACGAGCCGCCTTCCTGGTTCGTCAAGGAAGTCAAGACATACAAACAGATGACTTTCGAGCAGCTCGGCGAGTACATCGCGGAAATGCGGCAGTCGGGCTTCAATACGATCCCGCTTCAGGTGCAGTTCCACAAGAAATTCTCGACGCCGCTGTTCGCCTTCGTGATGGCGCTCCTGAGCGTGCCGTTCGCCTTCCTCACCGGCACGCGCGGCGCGCTGACGGGCGTGGGAGTCAGTCTGGGCATCGCCGTTGCCTACTTCGCGCTGAATTACCTCTTTGAACAGCTGGGCAACGCGGGCCAGCTCCCTCCCCATCTGGCGGCCTGGTCGCCCAACGCCCTGTTCACGCTCGCCGGGCTGTATCTCATGTCGAGGATGAGGACCTGACCGTTGCCATGAAGCGAAGGAATCTGCTGCTGGCCTGGATCCCCGCCGCCTTGCGCGGAGCCGCCGCGGAAGACTGGTCCCGGTGGAACGACAGGAAGGTGCTCCAGATCCTCACGG
>Ga0101944_10004209_pt1 | contig 18236 bp, 10 predicted proteins | sample DewCreD2012metaG_FD_75245 | JGI IMG/M metagenome (GOLD analysis project Ga0101944, IMG submission 75245) | Hot spring sediment bacterial and archeal communities from British Columbia, Canada, to study Microbial Dark Matter (Phase II) - Dewar... ... | reverse complement strand
CAGCGCGGGGGCGGTGTCGTGTCTGGCGTGCAATGCCGGCATGCTTGTGTGTCCGAACAAGTATCTCGTCTTCATCCCCTGCCTGCTTTACAGCGTGACGGCGGGCCTGTATTGGCCGGCGATGGAGGCGGCCAACGCCGAGGGCCAGACGCCCCGGCAGATCAAGCGCGGCGTGGGCTATTTCTGCTATGCGTGGATGGCAGGCTCGATGGCGGGCTTCTTCTTCGGCGGATGGCTCTACAATTTGACCGATCCGCCGGCGCAGGCGCTGTTCGGCCTGAACATCGCGCTGATGGTTGTGTTGTGGCGCTGGACGCGCTCGGGGGCTTTGGAGCGGATCGCGCCGTGGCGCGCGGCGCCGCGCGAGGAGGAGGCCGTCAGCGCCTCGAAGCGCGCGCTGTTCGTCCAGCTCGGCCTGCTGTCGAACTTCGGGATGTATATGGGGGCCTCGTGCGTGCGCAGTTTGCTGCCCGAATACGCCCACGCCAGCGGGTTGACGGGATTCCCGTATGGGCTGCTGATGGCGGCATTGATTCTGGGCATGGTTGCGGGCAACAGCCTGCTGCGGGCCTGGCATGGGTGGCACTACTCGGGGCGCATCCTCATCGGCGGGCAGTTGGTCGCGGTCGGGGCGCTGTTGTGGTTTTCCTTCACGAAGAGTTATGCGGGGTTGTGCCTGTCGCAGGTGGTTTTTGGCGTCGCGATGGCGCTGTCGTATTTCTCGTCGATCTACTACGGCATGGAAAACCGCGAAGACAAGAGCGAACATGGCGGACAGCACGAGGCGGTGATCGCGGCGGGGATGGGGATCACGCCGGTGTTTGGGGGGATGCTGATCGCGGCGACGGCGTGGCCGCGGTCGGCATTTGTGGCGGTGGCCGTGTTGTTATTCATTTCGGCGCTGGTTCAGTCTGGATGGATGGCCCGCGCGCGGGGCCGGCGCCCGGCGCCGCCGGTGGGGATTGCGCAGCCCGTCGAAGCCGAAGCGTCGTGATATAACTCCCCTGCCATGCTCAAGCCTGGACTCGAAAGCGCGGCCGGCGTTTGTTTTTCGCGGCGCGTTGAATCAGTCTGTTGTCCCGTGACAAACGAAACCATCCGATTCTCTGTGAAACCAGGCCTGGAAGCCATCATGGGATCATGCGACCGGCAGGACGCGCTTACCCGCGACTGAAGTTGGGATTGATTTTCCGTCCCAGCACAAACCAGTTTTGTAGGACCGACGCCAGTTCGCGTTGAATCCGCGCATCGCTGGTTCGGCTTTGCGAAAGGTCCGTGAAGCGCGCAAACGCCTTCTCGATGCGCGCTGCGACCAAGCCGGACACGCGGCGACACGCAGCGTCCGAAACGGGGATCTTCACATCATTGGTTATGCCCAACAAGGCAAGGCGAGCCACCAGTTCGGCCTGTCCACCCGATTTGCACTCGACGACGGAGGACCGATCCTTGCCGAAGTAAACCGTGTGGTCCGGGAGAAGGGGAGAGTCGGTTATCGTGACCGGACGCTCTTCGGGAATGTGGACCGAAGAGTCGCATTCGGGCAATTGCGACAGCCATTCGGCCAAGGGACGCGAGTCATCCAATTCGGCGGCGTCCCAAATATCAGCAGCCAGGTCGGAGACGCTGAAACGCTTTCCGCTGGATTTGGAGCGTTGCTGCATTTTTTGTATCTCAACGACGCGAATATTGCGGAAATGCAGCGCCGTCGCCTCATACAGGCGATGTAGCAGCCGTGTTCTTTCCGTCGGGTCTGTGACCCCCAGCAGCTCGAAGACCGCGCTGTCCAGATCGCGGCGGTCTTGCTGTTTCAGTTCTTCGGAGCATATTGGCGGCCCTTGCGCGAGACGCAGGGCGCGCAAAGGAGAGTGGCATTCCATCAGTTGCTCTTCGACGAGGCGACCCACAGGGCGTTTCGACAGCCGCTGCAGCGCGTCGCTGAGCCGCTGAGCCACCTCGCGGCTGACACCGCGGGGATTGGGAACTTCGAGGAGAGTCACATCCACAACCTCGGTCTTGAGGTTGCCCTCAGTTCCCGCATAGCGCCCATAGAAAGTCTTGAACAGTCCCACCAGTGTGCTATTCAGGACAGCCAACAGCACGTCGCATTCTGTTGGGGACAGATTCTTGGCGCCGATGTCGAAAAGATTGTGATTGCAGACAAGCCTCTGAGGATTGGCCGCGACAATGTGGCGATACTGCTGCGCCATGGGCCAGAATGCGATCCCCGGCTTGACCAATGATGTCAGATCATACCAAGGATCCCGCGCAGCGCAGGTGGAGCGCTCAGGTATGGGCACAGGCTTCGACTTGCTTGAGGCGAAAGAGGCCGTCATTCCATATCGAAGATAGCGCCATACCCACGGCGCCTTGGCTTTGAGCGTATCGAGTCGGTCATGGACCAATAAAACCAGCCGGTCCAAGTCGCCCGCGTGGACGATGGGCCGGTCCACGTTCATCAGACTATGGACTTCCGGCGCCAGGTATTTTGATTCCACGGGGTGGACGCTTCCGTCTCCTGCTTTAACGATCTTAACCCGTCCGCTTTCGACCGACCTTCGCGCCACGCCGCCACAATTCTCCCGAAAGTCTCGGTCAGAGTTGTGCCGGCTCAGCATTTCCTTCGTAACGTCCTTGGGCATGAAGAACGCGTCACAGCCGCTTGTGATGCCGCGGCGAATCGAAGCGATTTCTCCCATTGCCGCGAAGCGGCCGGCGAATCGTTGCATAATCTCAAAGTAGATATCCGGAGCTCGGACATACCGTCCCCATTTGCCAGCGCAGTAATCGTCTGTTCGATAAGCCTTTGCGCCAGGGGCAAGATCCTCGCATACGCCGTCGTTGTTTTTCGCGTGTGTCGTTTCGTCGTTGGTCTCCGGTTCTTCCGTCGCCTCCAATATGGCGCCTGCCCGGACCCCGTCCACCCAGAGATCAACCTGAGTCTTGACGATGATTCGAAGATCGTGGTCCTCAAAGTCTCTTTTGGCGCTGAGAATCTTCTTTCTTATCTTTTCGAGGGCCGCCTGGCGTTCTCCTTCGTTTTCCGTCGTCGGATTCACGCCGATGATTTCCGACAGCTTCCTTGAAAAGCGAACGAAACGGACGGGATTGCTCATTCGGGCCGTCTGGTCGTCGCACCGTTGCAGAATGGTCGCGCACGTTTTGACCCGAGCGTCCTCGAACCACGGCTCGGCCGCGCTTTCCATAATGGCCAGAATCTTGAAGTGGCGCAAAAGCCATCCTTGCAGCGCAAAACCGTATTCGACGTCAAGCCATGAAGAGCTTGTCAGAAAGCCAAAATAACCGTTGGGCTTGAGCAAACTTGCCGCGACAGGCCAGAAATAACAATGGAGATCGCTGCGACCTGTCAAATGAAGGTCGGGCCAGTTGACGGTCGCCATACGGCCATAGCGGTTTTTGTCAACCTTCTCGACTTTTTCCTGCCGCACATAGGGCGGATTGCCCACGATGGCGTCCAACGGCGGCAGCGCGACGTCCGCGCGCTGGCCCTTCCCATCGGGAATGGAGCAAAAGGCGTGTTCGGGTGAGTAGTCAAAGAAATTTCGACGAATAATGCGAGGGTAGTTGGCCTCGTCTTCGATCTGTCTTGCGGCCAGATTCAGTGTCGCGAGGTGCGCAGGATAAGGCGCGATGTCGCATCCAAACAGTTCACCAATGAGATCACAGTGGGTTCGGTTGGGATCGAGATGGCGCTTGCGATAGTAAGCCCGAACCAGGAAACTTCCCGAACCACAAGCCGGATCGAGGACCGTGTCGGACCCGGAGCGAACACAGAAACAGTTGATGAGATCAACCACGTCGTCACCGGTGAAGTGCTGTCCATAGCGGCGCCGCTCTTCAGGACCGATAAGACGCTGAAAGATACGGCCAACAACGTCCGATGGCACTTCGCGAAAGTCAACGGCCTCGATCGCGCGCAGAAACCCCCGCCACGCATCCAGCGCGCCTGGGGGGCAAAAAACCAGACCTGTTGCCCAATCCGCGGCGTCAGGCATCAGCAAAGGCTCATAGTCTCCGCTTCTTTCCACCGCTTTTCTAAACAGGCCGTTGAGAGTGGCCAGCGCATCGTCGGGTTTGCTGATTGACTTCCTTATCTCCAGCCGCGGGAGATCCGGGAAGCGAGAGCGCAATGCCTTGTAAAAGATCATGCGGTTGGCCCACACATACGCCAGCGTCTTGGCCATATTATCCACAAGGCCTGCCCACACTTCAGGGGGTGTCCGAACGAAAGTCCAGTCCAGCCCGGTCATCCATTGCTCCACGTTTGTGGCGAACCGCTTGCTGCTCTCGGTCTGTTGCAGAACGTGGGCTGCCGTAAGCAGCACGGGCCAATCGAGGTGGCTTTCCAGGGAACGGATAAAGAATTCGTCCGGTGGGATGCCCCACTGGCGACGGCGACCGGTGACAATATCGGCCAGGTCCTTGAGCAGGTCGGGAAGAAAACGCGTCTTTATGAAAGCGAGATTTTCCTCCCGGGCCACGTCTTCGGCAGTTCGGAGCGTCCTCTGCAGTTTCCAGGGCCGAACTCGCCTCTCAAACCACGGACGATTCCACAGGCTTCGATCCCAAAGCACGAAATCGTTCACATTCCAGGTGAAGAAGTATTGAACGCCCGCATTGTCAGCCTTGGCTGCCGCATCCGCCATGAGTTCATGGTCCATGGCCGATTGCCCCTCGCGGGTTCCGGGCATCTTCACTTCGCCGCAGAGGATCACCCTGCCCTGCCCATCAAAGAAGCGCAGGTCCTTGCGCTTTCTGCTGCCTGTTCCACTCCCATATCCTTCGACACGCGCTTCGGCAAACGGATACGCCGTTGGCTCCATTGCCACGAGGTGATTGATCGCGCTCGCGATGACCGCGCAGAAGTCAACCTCCTTAATGGTCTGTTTGCGTATCGGCATGGCAGTCGCTGCTCGATTCTTTGCGAAATCTTCCTCGCGGACGCCATTGCGCCAAGCGGGAGTCAGCGCATCGGTGCCGGACTTATTACTCTCCTGCGGCTGGCCAGGCCAAGGGCAAAAAGCCAATGAGTCGCCCGCGTTTCATTCCAAGGTTCGCGCATCGGTGGGCCCATTGTTGTCCACAGCGCCTCGGTGGACAGGGATTTCGTCGGTTTGTCGAACCATATACTCCACTGACCAGATCAGGGGCTTATCCGGTGTAGCCGGAGTGGCTTTGTTGATGACCGAGACGGGTTTGGGGCGTGGTAAACGAAATCTGAAGTTGGGCCAAATCTGTTTGCTCCGTCCGCGTTCTTGCGCCATACTTGGGCTGGATATATCATGAGACTGCGAGCGAAAGCGGGGGCAAGAGAATGATTCACCGCAATACGGCTGCAATGGCGATTTACGGGCTGGCGGCCTTAGGCGCGGGCTTGGGCGCAGGTCTGAGCGCAAGTCCCGGCGCCGCGGCGGATCATTCATGGCAACGGCCCCATGCGCAGGTCCTGCCGCAGGGCGATCTGGCATGGCAGCCCGAGCCATTTGTCTTTCAGGCCGGGGCCTCGATCCGATACATCGACTTTGAGGGCGGCGCCGACGCCAACGACGGCCTTTCGACCGCGACGCCGTGGAAGCATCACCCCTGGGATCCGAACGCGACGGTCGTCGCGGCGGCCGCGTCAGGCGTCCATACCTACGTTTTCAAGCGCGGCGTCATCTATCGGGGACAACTGCTGCCCGATGAATCGGGCGCCGCCGGCGATCCGATCCGCCTGACCTCCGATCCCGCGTGGGGCTCGGGCGAGGCGTGCATCTACGGCTCGGAAGCGGTGACGGGGTGGACGCAGGGTCCGGCCGGCATTCATCCCGACATCCCGCAGCCGGGCAGCGTCTGGCGCGCCGATTTGAACTTTCTGCCGCGGGCGGTCTGGGCCGTGGACGGCGCCGGCGCCATTACGCGCCTCAATCTGGCCCGCGAGACCGACTGGACCGTCACGGCGCCGATCAATGACGGCGCGTGGCGGCACGTTGTCGTCGAGGTCGATCGCGCGGCCGGCATGGCCACGTTTTATGTGGATGGCGCGGCCGAGGCGATGGCGTTTTCGCTGTCCGGATCGTTGAGCAACACCGCCGATCTGTTTGTCGGGCAGGGCCTGGCGGGGACGCTGGATTTCCTGCGCGTCAGCCGCGGGACGCTGGCCGAAGCCCGGACCACGATCGCCGAACTGCGGGAGTGGCAGTTCAACGGCCCGTTCCTGCGCGACTTCAAGGGCGCGGCGCCCAACGGCCCGCGCCGCGACGCCGGCGCGCTGGAGTCCGAGCCGGTCCCCGTCACGCTCAGTGGTTTTTCCATTGAGTAAGGCCTACGGCGTGGGGGCGGCGGCCGCGGCAGGGGCGACCGATTTGGAATCCCGGGTGTCCATCAGCATGCCCGAAGGGAAGATGGGCCGTGTGAAATCGCGGCGGCGGATGCTGTCGTAGTAGGCCGTCCGGGCGAAGATGGGCGCGTCCAGCAGGCGGTCCATCAGCGCGTCAGAAGCGCCGTTCGCAGGCGCGGGCGGGAGTGGCGGCGGCGGATTTGCCGATGCGCGGAACAGAAAGACGAGGGCGGGCAGGGCTGCCAGCAGCGCGATGGCGCACGCGGCGCGCGAGGCGGCGCGCGTGAAGGGCGTCCGCAGGCACAGCCCCAGGAACGCCAGGATCATCATCCGCTGGCCGAAGTCGGCCACCCCCAGCAGGCGCAACGGAACGATCAGCGAGGCGGCGCCGAGCGCCAGAAAAAAGACCGTGTCATAGCGACCATCAAACGCCGCCGAGCGCCACTGCGCGGGCAGGCGATGGGCGATCGCAAACGCCGCCAGGGCCAGATACAGACCGTGAAGGCCGAACAGCGCCCAGAACAACGCCGGAAACGGCGCCAGAAAGCTGCGCCCGTCGGGCGTCAGCAGGTTGTGGAACGGCCCCAGCTTCAGCAGCATGTGCAGCTGGTAGAAAAGCAGATTCGCAACCGTGGGGGCGAAGTCGGTCGTCAGATGGATTTGCTCCATATTGCGCGCCACGACATAACGGCCCACGACATACCATAACGCCAGGCCCAGCGCCGGCAGCAACGCCAGCACGACAACACGGCGCCGGGCCAGGAAGCCCTTGAGTCCGGCGTGCGCCACAAGGACCATGAACACGATGGCATGGCAGAAGAAGACAAGAATGGACAACGCCGCCAGCCGCAGCGGGGAAAGCCGGCGCGACGCGTCGCAATACAGATACGCCGTGAAGAACAACAGCGCGAACTGATAGTTGAGGCTCCCCCACCAGAACGGCATCCCGAGGGCAATGGCCGGAAACAGGAACAGCGCCTTGGCGTGGCCGTCGTCGGGACTTATCGCGCAAGCCGCGCCGGACAACACGAACGCAAAAGCGGCCAGATAGGCGACGAGGAGCAGATGGGAGGCCGCCAGCGGCGGCGCAATGGACAGGAGGCCGGCAACGGCGGCCGAAACGAAAGAATTGGGCACGGGGTAGTTTTTGAGGGCGTAGCGCGTGGCCTCGCCGGGCGAGAAGACCCGGGCATGAGCCACGACGCCCTGATACACCCAGTCCGGATAGTCGGCCAGAAGGATGGTTTTCTGGGCGGCGAACGCCAACGCAAAGGCGCCGGCCAGCGCGCCCAGCGCCAGCGCCCACGCGCGGCGTTCCGGGATGCGGGCCAATCGTGTCGCGATAGACGTCATGGGGCCATGATAGGGACAGGACCTGCCGGATTGCGACCTCCGATTTTGCGCCAGTGGCAGGGACCCTCAGGGCAGCGGCTTGAGCGCAGAATCCACGACCGGCTCGATCGGCTCGGACTGAACGATGCCCAGCCGGACCAGTTCGTTGAAGACGATGCGCGCGATCAGCGCGTAGCCGTGGTCGTTGGGATGCCATCCCTTGGAGACGATGACCTGCAGGCCCTTTTGCCGCGCCTCACGGAAGCGGGGCCGCAGGTCCAGCATCGGCTGGCCGAGTTTCTCCAGCGCGGGACGGATCAACTCGGACTCCTTGAGCCGGGAATCGTTGTGATAGTCCAGCACGATCACGCGGGCGCCTTGGCGCCGGGCCAGTTCGAGCATCTGGCCGAAGTTGTGTTCATACAGCCGCTGGACGTTTTCCATGCTGCCGAAAAAGCGCAGGCCGTCCTCGTGCTGTTTTTGCGAGGGGAAAGCGTCTTCCATGGCATTGAATTTGCCGGCGCGCTCGCGGCGGTCCGAGAAAAACAGCCAGACCCACTTGTAGAGCCGGAAGACGCGGACATGCTCCAGGGCCAGGGCAATCTGGATTCGGGCGCGGTCGGCCCAGCCGGCCTTGGAGGCGAACAGGTCGGCCCGGGTCTCGTTGAGGTTCCACAGGTCGTTGTTGCCGATGAGCAGGATCAGCAGATCAGGCTTGTGCAGCGCGAAGAAGCCTTCGAGGCGCCGTGCGATCTGCGAGGAGTTGGCCCCGGGAAACCCCATCCGCTCGACCCGGATGTCCTGGCCGGGGGCGTATTTTTGAAGAAGTTTTTGCAGTTGGGCGGGATAGCTGAAGCGGCGGGGATCGGAGGAGGCGTAGCCATAGGTGACCGAGTCGCCGACGGCCATGATGACGAAGGCAGAATCGGGATGGTGGCTGGCTTTGTGTTCGGCTTCATGAAAATAGACGAATCCGGCGGCGCGCAGCAAAGCTTCGAGCCCGGCGTGAACCAGCAGGAGACCGAAGACAATCAGACCGGCCTTCTGCTTCCATGTCAGCGGTTTGATCGCGCGCCGGGCGGGAGAAGGATTTGAGCCTCCTGTCGAAGGCGTCTGAGCCTCGGACGGTGGAGGGTCGCCCACGACGGGTGGCGCAAGATCGGGCGTTGGAACGCCGGATGGTTTAAGTTTGGACATTTTTCGGGACCTTCGCTGAAATCGCGCCAACACCGTTGCATAAGCCGGGCTGTTTGGCGCGGTCAAGCGCAAACGGCCCGCGAAGGCCGATTGGGTTTGGCATCTGCCGCGGCGGGCATGTTTGCAATCGTGGATTGGATCCGATCCCGAACCGAATTCCCTTGTAACCGCCGCGCCCGGCAGGGACTATTGACACATCAGAGTTGCGTCCGCAGTCTGTTTGGGACGTTGCCGCATCGAAGGGAGAACAGCCATGAAAATCGCGATCACATCCAACGGCTCCCAGCTGAGCTCAAAGACTCACTGCGACTTCAGCCGCGCCTCGCGGTTCATTGTCTGCGATACCGATACGGGGGAAATCCTCGACGTCCTGGACAATCCGGCCGTCGAGATTGCCGGTGGCGGCGGCCTTGAGGCGGCTGAACTGCTCGTGCAGAACGACGTCGAGGCCTTGGTGACCGACGGGCTGGATCCCAGCGCCGGCGACATTCTGGCCGCCTCGGGCGTCGGGATTTTCCGCTGCGAACCCGGGACGGTCCGCGAGATGCTTCACCGTTATCAGGCCGGCGAGCTGGAGGCGCCGTTCCAAGGCGTCGCCGCGGAGGAAACCGGCGTGGCCGGCGGGGTCAGCCCCTCGCCGGTTCCCCGCGACTCGCGCATGGATTTGCAACGCGGCCAGGCCGAGGAGGCCCTGATCGGGCACCATCCCGAATACGTCTGCGTCGAGTGCGGCGCGCGGCTGCCCCAGGCGCCAGGCGAATCGGCCCCGACGCAGGTCTGCGAATCATGCCGGGGGGTCATGATCAAGGCCGCCGTCAGCGCGCGGGCCTGAGGACGGCACGAGATATTGAGTCCCACCGTCGAGAAAGGCCGCCGTCAGCGCGCGGGCCTGAGTGTTTCATTGGCAGCCGGGCAAAATCGGATTGACTTGGCGACCCCGAAACCCGTTGAATAGCTCGCCTGCGCGTTGTGTGCCGGCAGCGGCCCGCCGATTTATGATGCTGCCGGTGGCCTGTGAGTTCCTATGCCTTTTTCCAACACGGTTATTCGCATCCGTATCGCCTTTCGCCGGTTTTTTCGGGGCGAATCGTCGCCGCATGCGATCGCTTTGGGTGTGGCAGTGGGGACCTATGTCAGCTGCCTGCCCACGGTCGGCCAGACGCTGCTGGCCTTTTTCACGGCCTGGTTTCTGCGCGCCAACAAGACCGCCGCGGTCTTCATGGCCAACTGGCACGTGCCGTTTCTAATCTGCTTGGCGCACTGGGCGTTTCAGACCGAACTGGGATTGTGCGTTCTGGGCCAGCCCATGGGCTACCATGACATCCGCGCGTTGATCGTGGGGCTGAGCCTGACGAATCCCCAGGCGTGGAAGGGACTCGGCCACATCCTGTTGGGCTGGATTGTCGGCGCCCAGATACTGGGCATTCCCGCCGCGGTAATCGGCTATCACCTGACCTACCGGGCCGCGGCGGCGTATCAAGCCCGCCGTCATGCCGTCCGCCAGCGCCTGTTCCATCGCCGCCGCAAGTTTGACGGCGCCCAGGCCTGATCGCCCCGCCGCCCGCGAAATCCGCCCTGCGCCCGGGCGCGGGTGCGTCAAGCGTCGGTTCTCTGCCCTTGAGGCGGCATGGCCCCGCCGCATAGAATAGTGTCCAACATGAGCGCACGTGTGGCCATCATACATGATTGGCTCAACGGAATGCGCGGCGGCGAGAAGGTGCTCGAAGTCATATGCGAGCTGTTCCCCGACGCCCCGGTCTTTACGCTCTTCCACGAGCCCGCCAGACTGTCCGCCACGCTGCGGGCCGCCCGGGTGGTGGCTTCGCCGCTGAACCGCATCGCCTGGCTGCGGCGCCGTTACCGGATGCTGCTGCCGATCCTGCCGCGCCTGATGGAACGCTTCGATCTGCGCGGCTTCGACGCCGTGATCTCGTCGAGCCATTGCGTCGCGAAGGGGGCCATCCCGAGGCCGGGCGCCCCTCACGTGTGCTATTGCCATTCGCCAATGCGCTACGTGTGGGATTTGTATGACACCTATCGGGCGCAGGCGCGCGGGCTGTCGCGGGCGGCGCTGCCGCTGTTTCGCCGGCGGTTGCAGCGCTGGGACGTCGCCACCGCGCCGCGGGTCAGCCACTTCATCGCCAATTCGCGCCATATCGCCGCCAAGATTCAGCGCTATTACGGCCGCGAGGCCGCCGTCGTTCCCCCGCCCGTGGATTGCGCCTTCTATCAGCCCGGCGCCGGCCCGCTCGGCGACTACTATCTGGTGTGTTCGGCGCTGGTTCCCTACAAGCGCGTCGATCTGGCCATCGCAGCCTGCCGGCGGCTGGAGCGTCATTTGATTGTCGCCGGCGACGGGCCCGACCGTGGCCGGCTCGAGCGCTTGGGCGACGGCGGCGTCATCGAGTTCACCACCGGATGGGTCAGCGACGAGCGGCTGCGGACGCTCTATGGAGGATGCCGCGCCCTGCTGTTTCCCGGCGAGGAGGACTTCGGCATCACGCCGCTCGAGGCGATGGCCTGTGGCCGGCCTGTCATCGCCTATCGCAAGGGGGGCGCGCTGGAAACGGTTGTCGAGGGGCGGACGGGGTTGTTTTTTGATGAGCAAACCCCTGAGGCGATGGCGGCCGCGATCGAGCGCTTCGAGGCGATGGCGTTTGATCCGGCGATGGCGCGCGCCCGCGCCGTGGAGTTTGACCGGCCCGCCTTCCGGGAGAAGCTGTCCCGCGAGATTTACCGGTCCTTGGGCTTTGCGCCGTGAGAAATGTCTTCTTGGACATCCAGCGGCTTGTGATCATCTCGTTCGCCGGCCTGATCCTCCCAGGCGCCGGACAAACCGCTGTCGGCCGGCGACGTCCTCCTCGTCCTCGGCGCGTCGAGGGATTTGATCCGCTTCCGCGAGGGGCGGGGTGGGTGAATTAATCCTCCGTCCAACGGGATTCTTTGGTTGACTGGCGTCCGCCGCGGGGCCAGACTGGGCTTTTGCGGCGCCGCAGCCCCGCGCCGCGCACTCCATCCGCCGCGCGGCGCGGCTCTGATTCCGCCATGAAGGCTCCCGAACGCATCACGGTGGTGTTGATTCCCGATGGCGCCGGCAAGACGCGCCAGTTTCACGTTCACAAGCAGTGGCTGCGCCGGGCCGTCATCGCGGGGGCGGCCTTCCTCGGTCTGACCATTGCCTCCCTGGCCATCTGGACCGGCGTCCTGGCTCGATCCCGCGTGAGCCACACCGTAGCCGAAGATGAACTCGAGCGCCTGCGGCGGCAAAACGAGCAGGCGCAGGCCGAACTCGAATCGCTCAAACGCATCCATACCGCCTATGTCGAGGAAACGCAGACGCGCGTCGGACGCGTCGAGGACGTCCTGGGCAAAATGCAGGACTTCACGGGCATCCGGCTGCTGACCGGCGATGCCGGGCCGGTTGAAGGCGCTGCCTTGGCGACCAGCCAGACGCTCGACGGACGGGGCGGCGCCGCCAATCTCCTTGCCGGCCGCATCGGCGTCGAGGCGCTGCAATCGTATGATCCCGAGCAACTCGAAGCTATGGAACGGCTGATCCGCCAGCTCGATCTGTATTACGAAAATGGAACCCGCGCGCTCCAGACGCTCAAACGCCGCTCGCTGTCGCTGGACCGCACGCCGCTGATCCTGCCGGTGACCGGCACGGTCGGCTTTACCGACCGGTTCGGCAGCCGCGCCCATCCCATCTTCAAGCGCAAGGACTTCCATGCGGGCCTGGACATCGCCGCTCCGCTGGGCGCCCCCATTGTGGCGCCGGCCGATGGCGTGGTTGCGGAGGTGGCGTCGGACAACGCGTCGGGGCGCTACTTCGAGATCGATCATGGCCAGGGAACGGTGTTTGACGGCGACCGCGGCTCGCGCACAGTGCGCTACGCGACGCGCTATCTGCACTGCCAGAAAATCCTGGTCAAGAAGGGCCAGCGCGTCAAACGCGGCGAGGTCATCGCCCACGTCGGGGCCACCGGCCTGTCAACCGGGACCCATCTGCATTACGAAGTCCATGTTGACGGCCGCCCCGTCGATCCGGCCCACTATATCCTCGACCGTCCGCCGGGACGATAGGCTTCGTCCATCTCTGCCCTGCGGCCTCTGAGATACTCCACGCGTTTGAGCCAGTTGCAAAATGAAGGGAACGGGGGCGTCTCGCCCCCGGTTTGATGATTTTATTGTTTGATTTCCGGGGGCGAGACTCCCCCCCAATCCGTCAGCCTGCCAGGGCTATGTCCAGTTTATAGTGCGCCCTCCAAGGCGTTCGATATTCACCCGTTACCAGCGCTTCGGACGCCCTGAAGGGCGCACTATAAACGATTTCCGCCATAAGGCAAAGCGGGCTGACGGATTGGGGAGACTCCCCCGCTCCCTTCCAATCCACATTCTGCAACTGGCTCAAGATATAAGGATTTTCTTGCACGCCTCTTGTAAATGTAATGCGTCGCGTCAATGCTGTTGAGGTTTTTCACATCATGCAATGGCATCGGATGGTGTCGCAGGGGTTGAAACCTTCCATCGAGAAGCCCGGCTGCAAGCCGGCTTTGCCCTGTTGTCGCTGCTTTTCCACCGTCTGAAGACGGTGGCTGACGGGGTGTCGTCTGAAGCCGACAAACCCGTTCGCTGAGGGGGCGCCGCGGGAAACAATCAGCCCATCAGGTCGCCGAATGACAAACCCGTTCGCTCAGGGGGCGCCAGACCGCAATGATCTGATGCCAGGCGCGCCCCGAAAGTCTCAACTGCTGGATTCTGACTCACCCACTGGGAGCAACGCATCACGGGCGCAAATCATTCGTTTCTCACGTGTTCCATATATCCTGTGGGACTCAACTGCCGAAATCAGGGTCAAGCCTTCGCGACCGCCCCATCCGTTTCGGCGGATTGCGCGGGCAGCAGGACGGTGAAGGTCGTCAAGCCCTCGCCCGACGAGCAGCGAATCTGCCCGCCGTTGGCATGGACGATCTGCGACGTGATGGCCAGGCCCAGGCCCGTGCCGCCGGGCTTGGTCGAGAAGAACGGCTCGAAAATGTGCAGGATGGCGTCGTGCGGAATCTCGGGACCGGAATTCGTGATGCGCGCCTCGCACATCGTCTGCCCCTTTTCCTCGACCAGACGGGTTGAAACGCGAATGGACCCGCCCGGACTGACGGCCTCGACGGCGTTGCGCAGGATGTTCTGGAAGGCCTGAAGCATCGGCTCGGGTTGAACGCGGACCAGCGGGACTTCGCCGTATTCCTCGATGAACTCGATGGGGCGCCGGTCGTTCCGGGCCGCGGCCGCCTCGCGCGCCCGCGCCACCACGTCGCCCAGCAGGGCGTTGAGATTCTGAATCTCGGGCGGATTGAGATTGGGCTGGGCATAGTCCAGGACGCTGCGCACCACCTTGTCCAGACGGTTGACCTCGCGAACGATCACCTCGAGGTATTTGCGCGCCTTTTCGTCCTTGCCCAGTTCCTCGGACAACAGCTGGGCGACGCCCTTGACCGAGCCGAGGGGGTTGCGGATTTCATGGGCCACGCCGGTGGCAAACGTGCCGAGGGCGGCCAGATGGTCGGCCCGGCGCATCTGTTCGTAGAACTGCTTGAGCGCGCGCAGGTCGCGGAAGTTGATCGCGAAGCCGGTCCGTTCGCCTCCGGTGTCCTGCAGCGGACTGATTGTGACGAGGATGGGAAAGCGCCCCTGTGACGGCGTGGCCAGCTCCAGCTCGCGCGACTCGGCATACCGGCCCTCCCGGCGGGCGGCCCGGATCGCCTCGGCCAGCGGCGACTGCGCGTCGATGCCCCGCAGCCAATCCTCAAGCGACGCCCCGGTCAGGGCGCGAGACTCGGGTCCCAGCAGCGCCTCGGCGGCCGAGTTCATGGTCATGACCGCCCCGTCCACGTCAATCAGCGCCAGCCCGCCCGTGAAGCACTCCAGAATGTAGCGGTTGCGCTGGGTGACGTAATTCTGCAGCGAACTGAGGACCTGGTTAAAGCGCTGTCCGAGGACGCCAATCTCCGGCGCCACGGACACATCGGGCGCCAGCGCCGCCACGCGGCCCGTCGAGGCGATCTCCTCCAGCCGGCCGGCGAAGGACCTCAGGGGATGGACGATCGTGCGCGCCAGGATGTAGCCGGCCAGCGCCGCCAGAATGATGACGAACAGAATGGTCGTCAGCAGCGCCATCTCCGCTTCTTCGAAGGCCAGATACAGCGGCTCGCGGGCGGCCTGCGCGCTGGCGTTGTAGGCCTGTTCATGTTTGAGGAACTGATCTTCATACGTGCGGAAGACCTGGTAGCACAGCACGCCGGTCCCCAGCGTCAGACAGACCATCAGCGCGGGAATCGAGATCAACAGGCGCGTCTGGCGCCGGGTCAGCGGTTCCGACGCCGCCTCGTGCGGCGGCGGGATGGGACCGCTCGTGGTGGGTTGCTCGGGCATGGGTTTTGCCTCGTTGTTCGCGTATGCTTTCTTATCGGCGTTTTCCGCCGTCAACAGAATCCCCTTCGCGCAACTTTGCGATGCGACGGCCTCCGTCGCCTGCGCGTCAGGCCTCATGCTACGAGCGGGCGCGGCTGGCAAAGGGCTTGCCCGGCCAGCGCGCCGGAGGCTATGTTTCTTTCACTTTCTCGGAGTCAACGCGATGAAAAATGGAATGAAACTCACGATGCTGATGGCGCTGGGCGGGTGGCTGTCCCTGGCGGCGGCGCCGGCCATCGAAACCCTGGCCCAACGCGTTCAGGTTCACCGGCTCGACAATGGCCTGACCGCCCTGCTGGTCCGCCGCGCCAACGCCCCGGTCTTCGCCGCCGTCATCCAGATCAACGTCGGCGGCTGCGATGAACCGGCCGGGCAGACCGGTCTGGCCCACATCTTCGAACACATCGCCTTCAAGGGCACGCCCTGGATCGGGACCCGGGACTACGCGGCCGAACGGCCTCTGCTCGAAGCCATTGCGCAGACGGCCGCCCGGCTGGACGCCGAGCGCAACCGCATCCATCCCGACGCCGAACGCCTCAAGGGGCTGGAAGAACAACTGGCCGGACTCCAGGCCCAACACGAGACGATCGTCGTCAAGGACGAATTCGACGCCATTTACAAGCGATATGGCGGCGAAAGCCTCAATGCCAGCACCTCGAAAGATTTCACCAACTACTTCATCCAACTGCCCGCCAACGCCTTCGAACTGTGGGCCTGCATGGAATCCCAACGGCTGTTGTGGCCGGTCGCCCGCGAATTCTACCGTGAACGCGACGTGGTCGGCGAAGAACGCCGGATGCGGACCGACAACGATCCCGGCGGCAAACTCATGGAGGAGTTTTTCGCCATCGCCTTTCAGGCCCATCCCTACCGCAATCCGATCATCGGCTGGCCATCGGACATCCAGAACCTGGACGTCAAGGCCGCCGAGGCGTTTTACCGAGAGCGATACGCCGCCTCGAACATCACGATCGCCGTCGTCGGCGACCTGGACGCGGACGTGTTCCGGCGCACGATTGACCGCTATTTCGGCCGCATGCCGCGCCGGCCCGTCGCCCCCCGCGTGATCACGCGCGAGCCGCCGCCCGCCGGCCCGCGCGTCGCGACGGTGTATTTCGACGCCAATCCGCAGTTTGCCATGGGCTGGCCCAAGCCCACGTTCCACGATCCCGACGACGCGGCGTTGGAGGTCCTCGCGCGCGTCCTCGACGGGGGCCGGACGACGCGGCTGGAAAAGCGCATCGTCCAGGAAAAGCAACTGGCCCTGCAAGTGTGGGTCTGGCCCTCGGCGCCGGGCGAAAAATACGACAACCTGTTCATGATCTGGGCCGCCCCACGCCATCCCCACACGGCCGCCGAGGTCCAGGCGGCCATCTGGGAGGAGATTGAGCGGGCGCAGAAGCAAACGGTTTCCGATCGCGAAATCCAGCGCGTCCGCAATCAGCTGATGGCCGATTCGGTGCACAAGCTGAACTCGAATCTGGGGCTGGCGCGCGAACTGGCCTACAGCGCCGCCCTGACGGGCGATCCGCTGTATATCGACCGCCGCCTCCAGGAACTCCTTGCCGTGACGGCCGAGGACGTCCGGCGCGTCGCCGCGCGGTATCTGGTTCCAGACCGCATGACCCTGGTCCGTCTGGACAAACGCAGCCGGGCCGGCGCCGAATAATGTCTTGCCCGGTCGGCGCGGGGCTTTGTATGTTTTCAATCCAAGCGTGGGGGGCGCGCGGCGCCTCCGTCGCGATCGCGACGCCGGGCGGGGCGCCGCGGCCGCCGAGCCATTGACATGGTGGTCCTATGTCCACGATCAACCATGCGTTCCGGGAGATCTCGTGCAAGATCGTCTATTACGGCCCCGGCCTGGGCGGCAAGACGACCAACCTGATCAAGATTCACGAGAACATCCCGGACAAGCATCGCGGCGATCTGGTCTCGCTGGCCACGGAGACCGATCGCACGCTGTTTTTCGACTTCCTTCCCGTCAATCTCGGCGAGGTCAAGGGCTTCCGCACCAAGTTTCAGCTCTACACGGTCCCGGGTCAGGTCTTCTACAATGCCACGCGCAAACTGGTCCTGCGCGGCGTCGATGGCATTGTCTTCGTGGTGGATTCGGACCCGGCGCGCCTGGACGAAAACGTCGAATCGTGGAAGAACATGCTCCGCAATCTCTCGGAGTTTGGACTCAATCTTTCGGAAATCCCTTATGTTATCCAGTATAACAAACGCGATCTGCCCAATGCCGTCCCGATCGACGAGTTGCAGAGCCGGCTGAATCCCGACGGGGCGCCGTGGTTCGAGGCGGTCGCCATCGAGGGCAAGGGGGTCAAGGAGACGCTCAAGCGCATCTCGGCGATGGTTCTGGCCCGGTTGCGCCGCGTCACCGACGGCGCCGCCGCCGGGGCCGGGACGCTGGCGGGCGCGCCGCCATCCGGGCCGTCCGCCGAAGGCCGTCCGCCGCTGCCGTCGGCCGCGCCGGCGCCGTCGGCCGCCCCTTCGACCGAAGTCGCCTCCGAACGCCCGCGCCCGCGCGCGGGACGCGAAGAAGCCCCCCGGCGCATCCTCACCGCGCGCCAGCGATGCGACGTTTATTGGAAAACCTGGCGGGTCGGCAAGGCGTTTGTCGAGTTTCTTCCGACGGGCGCGCCGGCCGGGGCCTCTGAAGCCGAGCAACGGCTGGTCATGGACTTGAGGGCGTTCTGGGTCTATCGCGCCCGAGCCGACGTGCCGATGCGCGCGCTGGGACATGAAATCCGCAACACGGCCGCAGGCGAGGCGCGCTATCAGACCTACGGCAGCGAAAAGACCGCCGGCGCCCGCGCGTTGCGCGTCTTTTTGTGGGCCCGGGAAGAAACCGTGCCGATGCTGTATCTGCGCTGCCACGGCAGACGGCTCGACCTGACAC
>Ga0101944_10004207_pt1 | contig 18238 bp, 17 predicted proteins | sample DewCreD2012metaG_FD_75245 | JGI IMG/M metagenome (GOLD analysis project Ga0101944, IMG submission 75245) | Hot spring sediment bacterial and archeal communities from British Columbia, Canada, to study Microbial Dark Matter (Phase II) - Dewar... ... | reverse complement strand
GGCCCCAGTGGGAGGGGAAGAGCATTGATCCCACGGACACCATGACCTTCCATTTCCTGCGGGCCTACCATTGTGCCGGCCGCTGCACGGACTGCGGGGCGTGTGAGCGGGTGTGCCCGGTGGGGATCTCCATGAGACAGTTCACCAAGAAGCTCAACAAAGATGCGAAGCAGTTCTTTTCCTGGGAGGCCGGGCTCAGCCTGGAACAGAGGCCGCCGCTGGATGTGTACAGACCGGACGACTACAATGCGTTTATTCGATGAAGGGACACGGGACACGGTGCACGGTCCAGGGTACAAGGGGCAAGGCACAGGGTGCAAGGTGCATGGTATAAGAAAGCCACACTTCGGTGAATTTCGAGTCGTTACCATGAACCTTGAACCTCGCGCCTTGAACCATTCCGCAACCCCCAATCTTCGAATGAGCAAGAAACGGGAAGGTGTCGACAATGACTGAGAAAAGATTCAGTAAACCCTCCTGGATCGCGGCGTTGAGGACATTGAGGGACGCCTATCAGATTTTCGTGCCCGTCAAGGAAGGAGATTTTCATCTGTTCAAGCGGCTGGAGGATGCCAAGGACCCTGACTTTACCTTTCAGAACACGAGGCTTTCGCCCAAAGGCCTGGTGTATCCACAGTCGGAGCGGATGTTCGAGGTGAACCTCGACCAGAAGGATCCGGAGGCCAACATTTACAAGGAAACGGACAAAGACTATTCGCCTCGGGCCGTGGTGGGCATCAGGCCGTGCGACGCCCACGGGTTTCACATCATGAAGCGCAACTTTGACAATCCGGAATACAGGGACCCCTGGTGGGTGCAGCGCTTCGAGTCCGCCACGCTGGTGGGGATGGGATGCAATGAACCCTGCGCCTCCTGCTTTTGCACCTCCGTGGGGGGAGGGCCTTTCGCGGAGGAGTTTCTCGATGCGATTCTATTTGACCTGGGGGATTCTCTTCTGGTGCGGGCGATTACTGCCAAGGGCAAAGCGTTTCTGAGCAGGGCGGAAGGCGGAGCGGCTGCCAACGAGAGCATAAAAGCAAAAGCGGAAGCCCTCAAAAAATCTGCGGGAGAAAAATTTTCGAAGAAAGTCCCCACGGACCGGTTGAAATCAAAGGTCCTGAACGAGCTTTTTTCCGCCCCCTTCTGGGACGAGGTCAGCTTTGCCTGCCTCAACTGTGGAACCTGTACCTTTCTATGCCCCACCTGCTGGTGCTTTGACATCCAGGATGAAGTGCTGGGCAAGCAGGGGGACCGGATCAGAAACTGGGACTCCTGCATGTTTCCCTTGTTCACGCTGCACGGGTCGGGACACAACCCAAGGGACAAAAAGGTTCAAAGGGTCCGGCAGAGGTTTATGCACAAGCTCAAGTATTATGTGGACAAGTACGGAAGCGGGATTCAGTGTTCAGGGTGCGGCCGGTGCGTCCGCTACTGCCCGGTGAATATTGATATCCGGGAAGTGGCGGAGCGGATGAACAGCTTTTGAGAATGGAGTAAGGAAGCGGTTCAACGTGCAAGGGGCCCGGCGCCAGGCAGCTCCAATGAGGAAAACCACGATTCGTAACCGTGTCCCGTGAGCCGTGAACCGTGCACCGGCTCGCTATGCGGGGTGGCTCGAAGATGAAAGAGGCAGAGAGGAAAATGAATCGAATGGACAACCCCTATCTCCCCTATCCCGTTCGAATCGAGCAGATCGTGACGGAGACGGAAGACCAGAAGCTCAAGACCTTCAAGCTGGTCTTCCTGAACCCGGAACACGAAAAGAAGTTCACCTACCTCCCCGGCCAGTTTGCTGAGCTCTCCGTGTCCGGAAAGGGAGAGATCCCGATCGGCATCGCCTCCTCGCCTACGGAAAGGGGGTTTCTTTCCTTTACGGTCAACGAGGTGGGAGTGGTGACCACCCACCTGCACCTGATGAAGGAAGGGGACGTGATGGGGGTGCGTGGCCCCCTAGGCAACGGGTACCCCTGGAAGGAGATGGAGGGGAAGAATGTGATCATCATCGGAGGCGGGTTTGCTTTTACCACCTTGAGGTCGAGCATCGTCTACATGCTCCACCCCGAAAACCGACCCAGGTTCAAAGACATCATCGTGGTGTACGGAGCCAGAAGCCCGGGTCTGCTTCTCTACAAGGACGAACTGGCAACCTGGGAACGGCGGGACGATATCCAGATGCACATCACCGTGGATGCGACGACGGATCCCGACTGGAAGTACAACGTGGGGTTCGTGCCTGCCATCACGAAGCAGAAGATCACGAGTGCGGAGAATGCCATAGCGATTGTGTGCGGGCCGCCCGTCATGATCAAGTTCACCCAGCCGGTGCTGGAAGAGCTGGGGTTTCCTCCTGAGAGAATCATTCTGTCCCTGGAAATGAGAATGAAATGCGGGATCGGGATGTGCGGCCGGTGCAACATCGGCGACAAGTTCGTGTGCAAGGACGGCCCGGTGTTTTCCCTGGCGCAGCTCAAGCAGCTTCCGCCGGAGTATTAGCCGGTTGCTGAAAAACGCCCATCTACTGCGTTCCCCTCATCCCTCGTCGTTGCGACGTACCGGAATGTACGTCTCACTCCTCGGGATGTCGGGCGCCTTGTATCTGAGCGTTTTTGAGCAAGCAGGGGATTTCGAAAGACTCGTCACTCGTCACTGCCCTAAAGAGAGGTTCGTTATGGCCGATATTGATTTGAGCAAAGCAGACCCCAACTTCAGAAAGGAGCTGCTCGCCCATCCGGAGGGAGAAAAGATCTCCGCCTGCTTCACCTGCAAGACCTGCACGGCGAGCTGCCCGGTGAGCGCGGTGAATGCAAAGTTCAGCCCCTACCGAATCATTCGCCTGGCTCTGTTCGGCCTTAAGAAGGAAGTCCTGGAAAGCGATTTCGTGTGGCTTTGTTCGAGCTGCTATGCCTGCCAGGAGAGATGCCCCCAGGGGGTGAGCATCACGGAGTTCATGACCCTTCTCAAGAACATGGCGATCAAGGCGGGGCACGCACCGGCAGGCATCAGGGCCCAGCGTGATCTGGTCAGAGGTCAAGGCCGCATCTATGCCATCGACGAGTTTGACAACAAGAAGAGGAACAAAATCGATCTGCCGTCACTGCCCACGGCCTGTAGCGTCGTGAAGGTCCTTTTCCCCGAATCCTGAGGTGTTCTATGAAATATGCCCTTTTTCTAGGATGCACCATCCCTGCCCGTTCCAGACAGTATGAGCTCTCAGCGAGAAAAGTCGCCCAAAAGCTCGGGATGGATTTGGTGGACATCGGAGAGTTTGTTTGCTGCGGTTTCCCGGTCAAAGCCTCAGACTTGAAATCCGCCCTGGTCCTGGGAGCTTACAACATCGCCCTGTCTGAAAAGCAGGGTCTGGATCTGTGCGCGCTGTGCAGCTCCTGCACGTCTGCCTTGACCGAAGTCGTGCACCATCTGGCGCACGATGATCAGGCCAAGGCGGAAGTCAACGAGACTCTTGCCAAGGCAGGCCTACACTATGACCAAGGGGTGAAAGTGCGGCACGTCGCCCGGGTGCTCTATGAAGAAGTCGGTAAGGACGAAATCAAGAAGCACCTCACCAAGAGCCTGGAGGGATTGCGCATCGCGAATCACTACGGGTGCCACTATCTCAAGCCCTCAGAAATCTACGACAACTTCGACCAGGTGGAGGATCCCCACACCCTTGATGAACTGGTCGCTCTCACCGGCGCAACGGTGGTGGATTACCCGAACAAGAAACGGTGCTGCGGCGGACCGGTTCTGCCTGTGGACGAAAAGACATCCCTTGCCATTGCCAGGGAAAAACTGGAGGACATACGGGAGGCCGGAGCCAATGCCATCAACCTAGTGTGCCCGTTTTGCTCCGTCATGTACGACAGCAACCAGAAAGGCATCGAGACGGCCTTCAGCACAACCTACAATCTCCCTGTGCTCTACCTCACCCAAGTCCTGGGCCTGGCCATGGGCATGGACCGCAAGGAACTCGGCCTCAACATGAACGTGGTCAAAACCAAGGACGCCTTGGCCAAATACGCTGGGGGGGATTAGACCAATTTGGTTACATTAGGATGGCCGATTCATGCTGACGAGCGGACTCTCCTCTCGCTACGTGAGAGCGCACTCGGCGGCTTTGCGAGCGTGAATGGCCGTAGTGTCAAACAAGGGGACGGGGGAGTCGGAAGGCCCGACCAGCATCGAGATCTCGGTGCACCCAAGAATCACACCCAGTCTTTCCCGCACCGTTTCATTGATGATCCGGTAGTAGGGAACCGTCGATTCCCAACTCATGCCGCCGATCAAACCAATGGTTTTCATGGCTTACTCAGCCTCTTTGCCTTCAGCAAGTACTCAATGTCCTGCTCGTCTTTTACCTTGGGCGTCCTGATTTTCTTCAATCTGATAAGGTCATCGATGGAAGGAACTCTGAAGGGGATACCTTTAGATGGCTCTTCAATCAGGGTCGAGTTCCCGTACCATTCCTCAAAAGCAACGGCCTCGTCTCCGAGAGTTCTGACGTTCCTATGAAAAAAGAGATCATGTAACCGTTTAGCTCTTTGTAATAATCACAGAAATGGGCCAGGGGGTCTCTCTAAAAACAGAAAACGAAGAGCGTGCAGATAAGACTCCGCAGATAGTGGGCAGCACCCGTCCTCCGCAGTAGCGCTGCCACGGAGGATGAAAAGGCGGGCGGCGAACTTTACCCGCCTTCGGGGTTCCAGCCGGACAGGGGATGGCAAAAGCCCTTGAGAGGCAGTGGGTGGAGAGAGCGAACCATCTCTGCTCCTCTGAGACCCCTGATCCGCTGAAGAGGTCATGGGGGCGGCCTTGCGGCTTTCCCTGGAATGGCCTACAATAAAAAAATCATCCACGAGTAGGATCGGCAGAATACGTTCAAAGGAGGAGTCTTTTATGGATCGCCCATCCAGATGGGTCAAGCGGGAAATCCAATGTCCTCAGGACATGAGACCTTCCTACCTGTTGGTGGAATACCGCATGGGAGAGGACGGCAAAGAAACCTTGGTCAGTGTGAGCTGTGACAATCCCTATCTCAGGGATTATGGAGGAGGGGCCTGCGATTGGTCCTGCTGGGAAAGAATACCAGCGGAAAAGGCCTAAAGCCGGGCTGTTGGGCTCTTCATGTTTTTAATCCGGGGCTTTGGGGGTAATCTTTTTTATTTCGAAGGGAGGTGCACCCGCTTGTAATTTTTGCAGCCAAGTGGATTTCCCATGTTGCAGCTCTTTTGATAATACAAGATTGCCTCAGACAGTTGTCCGGACAACTCCAGAGCATAACCACGGTTGTTGTATGCCAGAGGGAAATCGGGATTGATCCCTATGGCGGTGTCGCAATCCTGGATCGCCTCTTTGAGCTTACCCTTGTGTGCATAGGCCCCCGCCCGATTGGTGAAAGCCACCTCGTTCTTCGGATCGAGAGCGATGGCTCCTGAGGCCGCTGCGATGGTTCCATCCCAATCTCCCTGATTGAAACTCGCTTCGCTTTGGTTCACCAGTTGATTCACAGCAGCCTGGATTTCAAAAGTTCTTTTCATCTCTACGTCATCCGTCGGGTAGCCTTGCGAGTTTCCCGATTTCCTGCACCAGACATAGTCATCGATGCCTTTCCAGACCGCGTCGCAACGAAGGGACTTTCCATTTTTGAAGTATAGAGAGTAGAGCTGAGTTTCGTCTGCGAATACGGTTGGTGCTGCGCCGGCAAGCATCGTCAAACAAAGAGCAACCCCTAGAAGCGCTGTTTTTCTTGCCATTTTGAGAGTCCCCCCCATTTGCCTTAGACCTAGAACCATCTCATCCACGTGAATGCCGAAAAGGGCTCCGTGGCTGCAAGTTGTATGTATTCTATCTCAAGGAGTCTTTAATGTCAACTATTTGGAATTTGCTTAAATTGGTTTTCTAAGGTGAAATTGAAGCTAGGTTATGATGAGTCCCTGAGTCTTCTGACCCGCGGTGTTTTCCAATTTCTTGAAGCTTTTCAGGTAAAGGGCGAGAGTTCGATCCACGAGTGTTTTCAAGAAAGGATTAACCGCCACGAAGGACTCTTTTTGGGAGAGAGAAAGACCGATAGCCAGACACGTGCGGGCCAGGCCCTCCTCTCCTGACTTCAGGAACACATACGCCATCTCTTCCAGACGATACTTGAGGGTCTGCCTGCGATCCTCCGAAAAAAGCGTTGAGAGTGCTTCGTGCTTTATTCTTTGGATGTGCTCCAGACGTTGTCCTTCTGAGATAAAAATTCTGCTTTCTTCGGCCTTTCTGATTGCTTCGATCAAAGGTCTCAGTCGGTTGAGGTCGATGAACCAGGAGGTCATAAACGCATGGCCGAAAAGGCGCTGAACTTGACCCTCGGTCGGCGGGCCTGAAGAGGCAGCGTCAGGGGACAGGAAGTCGTAAACCGCCGGTTTTTGCATCTTGGAGGATCGCTCCATCAGCCACGGTCTGAACAGGAGATAAGCTCTAGCGGATTCAGTGAGTTCCGTCCCCTTGGCGTGGTAGGCTCGCTCGAGAACATCGGCCACGTGAGAGAGGCTCGTTTCAACCATACCAGGAAGCTTGCTGAAGAAGAGCTGCCGGATCTCCTTCAGGCGCTTCTTGCTCTGTCTGGTGAAGGAAAACTCGATGAGTCCCAACTCGTCGTTCACAACCCCCACGGCGATACCCACACCCCCCATCCTTTGGGGAGCGCAAATGAAAACCGCCCTGCTGCCTGTAGCGTCAATCGGGCCGAGGTAAGCCACGGGATCGCTTTCGGCGGTCTTGCCGGCTAGGACTGCAGGAATTGCAGTATCCTCTTGTTCAGGGAGCACAATGCCTTTTTGCCGGAGTCTGAAAGCAGCCTTCTTAACGGCTTTTTGCACGGGTTTGTCGCGAAACAAGGACCTCAGTCCGAGGAGAATTGCTGGAGTGGCAGGGTTGTCGGCAGGCAGCCTTTCCGCGAAGGCTTCGGCGACCTGTGGATTGGGAACCCGCTCTGCAAGAAGCGAGGGACTCAACCCAGGGAGGTCTGCCAACAGAACATCAAGGAGTTTGGACTCTTCAGGCTTTAAAGCCGACTTTCCTGTTTTCTTTTTGGATTCGCTCATGAAAGAAGTCCCCGAATGAACTTCCTTTAGACCCGGCAGAGTGAAAAATCAACGAAAATCAGGCCAGGGGATTCGCGCTTGACTTGAAAAGCAATTGATTTCTATAGTTGCCAAAGAGATGCTTTTTGCGAGACGGCAACCTGTACGGTTCCTCCTGGAGCGACCTTATGTCTGAGCATGACCTTGCTGAACTGAGCGCAAGACTGCATTATGAGTTTAAAAGACCGGAACTGCTCAAGGAAGCTTTCAGGCATTCCTCGTATGTGAACGAGGTTGGGGATTCCGACTTGAAAGACAACGAGCGGCTGGAATTCCTCGGGGACGCCGTGCTGGACCTTGCCGTGAGCCACATCCTGATGGATCTCTTCCGGGAAGAGAAGGAAGGGGTTCTGTCAAAATGCAGAGCCGCCATCGTCAATGAAAGGGTCCTGTCGGAGGTGGCCAAAGAACTGCACCTCGGCGACTATCTCCTCCTCGGCAAAGGGGAGGAGTTGTCGAACGGGCGGGAGAAACCCTCGATTCTTGCCAACGCCCTTGAGGCTCTGATCGGCGCGATTTACCTGGACGGAGGATTTTCAAGGACCAAAGAAATCATTCATCGGCTCTTTGTTCCGGTGCTGGGAAGTATGGACATCGATTCTATCCTGGACGACTTCAAAAGCGTGCTTCAAGAGTTCACCCAGGAAGCCTACAAGACCAGACCTGATTATGTGCTGGTCGCCGAGAGCGGCCCTGCGCACGACAAGACCTTCAAGGTGGCTCTCTATGTTCAAGGCAAGCTCATGGCCGAGGCGGAAGGAAGAAGCAAAAAGGAAGCGGAACAGAAAGCAGCCAGAGAGGCCTTCTTTTGCCTGACGAAAAACCCTTAATCGTGCCCGTGTTTATTCCACACCAGGGTTGCCCCCATCGCTGTGTTTTCTGCGACCAGGAGAAAATCACCTCCCAGCCCGCCGGGGCCATTCATGGAACACGAGTGCGTGAGCTCCTAGAGCAGGCCCGGCAATGCCGAGGCTTTTACTCGAGAAAGCATCGGGAGATCGCTTTCTATGGAGGGACCTTTGCGAATCTTCCTGAGAAAACGATCAGGGAGGTGCTGGGGGTTGTGGCCCCTTTTCTGCAAGAAGGGACCTTCCAATCTGTCAGAGTGTCCACCCGTCCTGATTCGCTTGATGAGAGAAAGGCTGTCCTTCTCAAAGAGCTTGGGGTGGGCACGGTGGAACTGGGAACTCAAAGCATGGATGATGATGTGCTCACAAAGAGCCGGCGCGGCCACACCGCACAGGACACAGAACGGGCGGTCATTCTCCTCAAGCGGCATGGATTCAGGGTCGGTGTGCAGCTGATGCCTGGCCTGCCCGGCGATTCTGCAGAGAAGTTCTCAGCGACCGTCCGACAAGTCATCCGGCTCAAGCCGGATATGGTGAGGCTTTACCCCGTGGTGGTTCTTCGCGGCACCGAACTGGCCCGATGGGTTGAAAGGGGAATCTATCAGGCGCTTGCGTTGGAAGAGGCGGTTCAGATCTGCGCCGGGAGCTGCCTTTGCCTGGAAGAAGCGGGCATTCCCGTCATCCGCATCGGTCTCATGGCCTCTTCCTCTCTCCGCGAGAAGGGGCAGATCGTGGCCGGACCCTGGCACGAGAGTTTCGGCCATCTGGTGCGTTCGGAGATATACCAAAGGAGCATCGAGGCTTTCTTGCCGAAGCCGGGGCAAACGAAAGGGATCTCCATTCGAATCCCTGGAAAAGACGCGGCTCTCTTGAGAGGACACAGGAACGAGGGGATCCGCCGCATAGAGAAAGTGACCGGGGCAAGGATGGACGCCATTTTGGCCGACGACTCCCTGCCGGCAGGAGGGATTGCGGTGGAAACAAAATGAGCTTTCTATCCGGCTTCATCGCGATTGTCGGCCCTCCCAATGTCGGCAAATCAACTCTTCTCAATCGCATCCTGGGGAAGAAGATCGCCATTGTTTCTCCAAAACCCCAGACCACGCGCAACCGCATCACGGGCGTTTATCATGAACCGGGATGCCAGATGGTGTTCGTGGATACCCCGGGGATTCACCGGACGCAGACCCCTCTACACCGAAGCATGGTCCGGTCAGCGCAGTCGGCGTTCAAGGAAGTGGATGTTCTTGCCCTCATGATTGAGATGCCTCGCCCCCAGCCGCCTGAAATTCCCCTGATCTTGAGCAGCATGAGGAAGTCGAAGAGGCCAGCCGTCCTGGTCATCAACAAAATCGACAAGGGACCAAAAGAAACGCTCCTGCCCATTATCGCCGCCTACAGCGAAAGCTTCTCCTTCAAAGGCATCATTCCGATTTCGGCCCTGACCGGGGACGGGGTGGAACGCCTCTTGGGTGAACTGAAATCCCTGCTCAGGGAAGGTCCCGCCTTCTTTCCCGAAGACATCCAGACCGATCAATCCGAGGTTTTTCTGGTCTCAGAGAGGATTCGCGAAAAGATTTTTCTCCATACCCGTCAGGAACTCCCTTACTCCAGTGCCGTGACGGTCGAGCGCCTCGAGGAGGTGCCTGAAAAAGATCTCCTGTCGATTTCCGCAAAAATCCACGTGGAAACGGAATCCCAAAAGGGAATCCTTATCGGCAGGGGAGGAAAGATGATCAAGCAGATCGGACAGGCGGCGAGGGAGGACCTGGAGGGTTTTTTCGGGAGCCGTGTTTTTCTGGAATTGCTCGTTCGGGTGGACAAGAACTGGAGCAAAGATCCTCGCGCGCTCAGGCGGCTAGGTTATTAAATGAAAAAAACCAGTTTGCTTATCACAAACCGGTTTTTTTCTTAGGAGGAAAGAGTTTTTTTCTCTATCTTGCCCTATCAGATATGCAAAAGCTTTGCCAAACCCAAGTGGAAACATGCCCCATTGCTAATCATCTGTTATTACTTGTTTATTTCAGAAAGCCCAAAAGCATCCCTATTCGCTTGTCTGTTTGGCCGGTACAAGATTTTGTACCGAAAAGAGAGGGCGCATGAATTTCCTTTAAATAACTTACTGATATCATTATTCAAAAATAGGTACAAGTTGTTGGACCCCTAAACGGAGATGTTGTACTTTTTCATCTTGTGCTGAATCAGGCTCTTGGTAATTCCGAGCTGTTCAGCAGCATGGGATTGGACATTGCCGCTTTGCTTGAGCGCCCTTCGAATGAGCTTTTCTTCGATTTCCTCCAGGGTGCTCTGCAGAGGCGCGTCGGGCGGAATGAACCTTTCTATGTCAAGATCTTCTTTTGATTTTGTGAACTCTGCGGGGAGATCTTTCAGGTCGATCATCCCCCCTGAGTGCAGGACTACTGCTCTTTCGATCACATTCTCCAGTTCTCTCACGTTCCCAGGCCAGGGGTAAGCATAGAGCGCGGCCCATGCCTGAGGCGTCAACTCAATTTTCTTGCCGTCTGCATATTTCTCGACAAAATGCGTGACCAGGAGGCGGACATCTTCCATACGCTCGCGGAGGGGGGGCACCTCGATGTGAATCACGTTGAGGCGGTAGAAAAGGTCCTCCCTGAAGGCCCCTGCCGCCACATCCTCCTTCAGATTGCGGTTGGAAGCTGACAATACCCGCACATCCACTTTAATCGTCTTGGTTCCTCCGACCCGTTCAAACTCCATTTCCTGGAGGACCCTGAGGAGCTTCACTTGAAGGGCGGGAGACATGTCCCCTATTTCATCCAAGAAAAGAGTGCCCCCGTCCGCCAGTTCAAAACGCCCCTTTTTCATGGCGATGGCGCCGGTAAAAGCCCCCTTTTCATGACCGAAAAGCTCGCTTTCAAGGAGGGTTTCTGCAAGGGCCCCGCAATTGACGGAGACAAAGGCCCGATCTTTTCTGGGGCTCTCATAATGAATGGCCTTGGCGATCAGTTCCTTTCCAGTGCCCGAGGGCCCCGTGATCAGAACGGTGGCCTTGGAGTGGGCCACCTTGGCGATCAGATCATAAATCTTGAGCATGGCCTTGCTCTTCCCTACAATGTTTCTGTATCCATGACGCTCGGACAGGGCCTCGCTCAGCCGGCGGTTTTCTTTGACCAGTCGGTAATTCTCAAGGGCCTTGCGGATGGTGAGCTTGAGCTCTTCGTTCTGAAAGGGCTTGGTAATGTAATCATAGGCATGTTTTTTCATGGCCTCCACAGCCATCTCGATGGTCCCGTAGGCGGTCATCATGATCACGGGCACTTCAGGCTTGATCTTCTTGGTCTCTTCCAGGAGTTCCATGCCCGTCATCCCTGGCATCTTCATGTCCGTGAGCACCAGGTCGACATCTGCTTCCTGAATCAGGCGGAGCGCCTCCTGAGCCTTGTCCGAGGTCATGATTTCATAGCCCTCCGGACCCAGGAGGGCCTCAAGCACGACAAGGTAATTCTTTTCGTCATCTACAATCAGAATAGTGTCCATGGCCCTCTTGCCGAATCAAGAGGCTTGCCGGGGCAAAAGGATTTCCACCCTGGTGCCCTTGCCCTCCTGACTTTCAATAGCGATCGTTCCCTTGTGACCCTCGATGATTTTTCGAACAATGGCAAGGCCGAGGCCCGTTCCTTTGTCCTTGGTGGTAAAAAAGGGATTGAAAATCTTCTTTATGTTTTCAGGGCTGATCCCCATGCCTGTATCCTGGATCTTTATGCGAAAGTTCTCTTTCTCCTCTTCGATATAGACTTCGATGCTCCCTCCATTTTCCATCGCCTGGGAGGCATTGATAAAAATGTTCAAGAAGGCCCTGTAGAGCTGGCCGTAGTCAGCCGGGAGTTTGAGGGGCCTTCCGTCCATCTCGGCCTTGACGGTGATCCCCTTCCTGTCCAGCTCGGGCCGCAGAAAATCGATGTTTTTCCTGATGATGTCTTGCAGGTCGCACTCCCGGATGTCGGGATTTTGAGGCCGGGCGAAGTCGAGGAACTCGGTCACGATGCGGTTCAGCCGCGTCGATTCCTCGGTGATGACAGAGGAAAGCTTTCGGTGGCTCTCACTCGCTTCGGGAAGCGTTCCCATGAGTTCAGCGGTGCTTCGGATGATCCCGAGAGGGTTCCTGATCTCGTGGGAGACCGCCGCGACCATTTCGCCCAGCGCGGCGAGCCGCTCGGATTGATGGAGCTGATCCTCAAGTTCCCGTTGCGCCCGAGCCCTCTCCTCAATCATGGTCTCTGCTTTGTGAACGATCAGAAGAAGGGCAAGGAAGAGGAGTCCCATGAAGACAAGGGAGAGGCCGAAAACAAGATACTGAAATCGCACAATGGACTTGTACTCTTCGCTCATGTCCTGGATCAGTTCAAAAACCCCTCCCACCTGGGTTGAACCGCCGTAAGGGTTGAGACCGGTGAAGGGGACGAAGGTCCGGAGTTTCTTTTGCCCGCCGAGAAGGTCGATCCCCAAGCCCCAGAGGTCGAAAATGTTGGCCGTCACGGACGAAGAGCTTTCGCCCTCCACCGCCTTACGATATCCCATGTTCTCCGTCACCTTTTGCCCGATCAAGGTGGAATCCGTACTGTAAGCGATAACCCCTTTGGATATGTCGTAGATGTTGACCACGTCCACATTGAAGCCGTGGATCGTGTTTTTGACGACCCGGTCCATGAGATCATACTGGTCTGCATCGCTGAGCTTGATTCGACCGTAGCGGGTGATGATGGGAAGAACAAAATTCTGAAACACCTGGTGATTGAGGTTTTTGCCGATCAGAAGGGCGGTGTTCTGATAACTCGTGAGAAGGGTTTCCTTCGCTTCCTGGGACAAAACCACGGAGAAGGGGAAGCTGAAAAGGGCGAGGACGACAAAACTGGCCCAGGCAAAGAACTTGACCAGCCTGAACTGCTTGCCCTCCTGCGGTTTGTTTTGAAGCCTTGTTTCCATAACCATGAAACTGCCCTTTTCCAAGACTGATGCGTTCGTAAAAAGTCCCGCGGAGTAAATCTGTCATTTCGACCGCAGGGAGAAATCTTCTCTTTTCAGCGTAATACCACTTCAAGATTTCTCGCTTCGCTCGAAATGACATGAAAATGGGACTTTTTACCGTGAAAATACACCCGTAGGGGAGGGGTTTACCCCCTCCCGCGGGCGGGCGTAAAGCCCGCCCCTACATTTTCACGCGCGGGGGCGGCCGATAAGTCGGCCATGAGCCTTTACGAAGCCGTGAGTTTTCGTTCCGGCAAAAACGGTTGGGCCTTGGTCAACCGGAGCTGAGCGGAGGAGTGCTTGGCAGCTTGCTTCTACAGGGGTGTGAAGTGGAAAGAGCGCCGTAATCCTTGAGGCGGCGGGTTATGGGGATTTGGGCGCCGATGCTTGTTCTCGGATGCCGTGCTGAAAATCCTCGGCCCAGCGAATCCATATTCTCTTTCGGTTCTGAAATTTGTAGAGGACTCTTTCCAGCTGCTTGGAAAGTTCCAGGTCGAAGATCCTCCGCCGGGAGAAGAACAGGAGTTCTCTTTCAAGGCTTTCGTAGTCCGGCATTCGCGGTTCAAGCCCTTGGGAGTATTTCTGGAAATCGAGGTGCATCTCCTCAATCCTCTTTTCAAAATCGAGTATCTTGCTCCTGGTCTCCTGAATCTCTTTTGAAATCAGCATGGCCTAACCTCTTCCAGCTGCGCTGTATCACCGGACAGGACAATCCGTCCGGCAACGTCCTTCCGATGCGTTAGCAGAGAAAATCTTGTTTTTTTCGCCTTTCTTTTTTTTCTATTCTACATGGATTCCGAGGAATGTTTCAACCTAAGACTTGAGGATCTTGACATTCTTTCCTGGATAGTGAATGATACGCACTCCAAAATGGCGGATCAAACACGCGCGAGGAGGGAACAGCCATGTCCGATTCGGTGCTTTTGAAGTCGGATTTCCAGGATCTCAAGCTGGTCAAACGGGGAAAAGTGAGAGATGTTTACGAAGTGGACGACAAGCTTCTGATCGTGGCCAGTGACAGGATGTCGGCCTTCGATGTGGTGATGGATGACCCTGTCCCTGACAAGGGGAAGATTCTGACCCGTATCTCTCTTTTCTGGTTCAAGCTTCTGGGAGGCCTTGTTGAAAATCATCTGATCAGTGCGGAACCCGAGGATTACCCTGAACCCTGCCGCAAATACAAGGACCTTCTCAGGGGCAGAAGCATGCTGGTGAAGAAAGCGATCCCTCTGACGGTCGAATGCATTGTCCGGGGCTACCTGTCGGGTTCTGGCTGGAATGATTACCGCGCTACGGGCCGGGTGTGCGGAATCAGCCTGCCCAAGGGTCTCAGAGAGTCGGAGAAGCTCCCCGAGCCTATTTTTACACCCTCGACCAAAGCGGAGGCGGGCATCCACGATGAGAACATCTCCTTTGAAAAGGTCGTTGAGATTTTGGGACGCCCCCTCGCAGAGCAGATCAAAGACCTGAGCCTGAAAATCTACAGGAAAGGGAGTGAATTCGCTGCCGGAAAAGGCATCATCATCGCAGACACCAAGTTCGAGTTCGGACTCAAAGACGGTCATCTTCTCTTGATTGACGAAGTCCTCACCCCCGACTCCTCAAGGTTTTGGCCCATGGACACCTACAAACCCGGCGCTGCACAAGAGAGTTTTGACAAGCAGTACTTGAGAGATTATTTGAGCAGCCTGGACTGGCCGAAACAACCGCCCCCCCCAAAACTTCCACAGGAAATCATTGCCAAGACCCGTATGAGGTACATCGAAGCCCTTGAACGCCTGACCGGCCAATCCCTCTAAGAGCTAGAGCTCAGAGCGGAGAGTTTGAAGGACTTGCGGTTTTGCCTCGCTCTTCGCTCTATCCTCTTTGCTCCCTCCTCTTTGGTCCCCATTTTTCTCTTTTTTTCTACGCTTTCGCTCTAGGCTCTCAGCTCTACGCTCTAAGCTGCCTATCCCCTGCCTTGACAAAGGCGGGCCCGATGCTTACTGTTTAGTCGTTTACCGCAATCTCTATCTTTCTGAAATTACTTGGATTAGAGACAAACTGCACAAGAAGGAGTCACGAATTCAAAGGCATGAATGACCAGAGTTCCGATCAACAAAAGGATCAATCCCTCGGCGAAGCACCGAAGCAGGGAAATGCCGTTTCTGAGCCGGCAAGCACGCCTTTCGATGAAATGAGCCGGGAGCAGCTGCTGGAAAAAGTCAAGGAGCTTCAGAAGGAATCGGAGAAAAACTACGATCTCTACTTGCGATCGCAAGCAGAGATGGAAAATATGAAAAAAAGAAACAAGAAGGACAAAGAGGACTGGCTGAAATTCGCCAATGAAAGTCTGATCAAAGAGATACTGCCCGTCCTGGATAATCTTGAAAAGGCTCTATCTCATTCCAACAAGGATCATAGCATCGATGCTCTGAAAGAAGGTATCCATCTGACGCTCAAGGGGTTGAAGGATTCCCTGTCCAAATCCGGTCTTGAAGAAGTGAAGGCCGTGGGGGAGCCTTTTGATCCCTGTTTTCATGAAGCGGTTTCCGAAACCAGTGATCCCAAGGCAAAGCCCGGGACAGTGGTCACGGAACTGCAGAAAGGATATGTGTTGAACCGCCGTTTGATTCGGCCGGCCATGGTCGTGGTGAACAAGAATCAGGCCAACCGAAAGGCGAGCCAGGATATGAGTTCCGAAGGGGCATGCGATACAAATTAAATTCGGTGAGGACACCTTAGGAGGATGAACATGGGAAAAGTTATTGGTATTGATCTTGGTACAACCAATTCATGCGTGGCCATCATGGAAGGTGGGGATCCGGTGGTTATCGCCAACGCGGAGGGAAGCCGGACCACTCCCTCCATTGTCGCCTTTTCCGACAAGGGGGAAAGGCTTGTGGGCCAGATCGCGAAAAGGCAGGCCATTACCAATCCTGACAATACGATCTTCGCAGTCAAGCGATTGATCGGCCGAAAATACGATTCGGCCGAAGTTCAGAGAGATATCAAAGTCCTTCCCTACAAAATCGTGAAGGCGCCCAACGGCGATGCCCACGTGTCGGTCAGAGGTCAGGCTTACAGCCCTTCGGAGATCTCTTCCATGATCCTGACCAAAATGAAGCAGACCGCCGAAGACTACCTCGGAGAGAAGGTGACGGAGGCGGTCATCACGGTGCCGGCTTACTTCAACGACAGCCAGCGCCAGGCGACCAAAGATGCAGGCCGGATCGCAGGCTTGAATGTGTTGAGAATCATCAATGAGCCCACGGCCGCATCCCTGGCTTACGGAGTGGACAAGAAGGGCGACAAGAAAATCGCCGTATTTGACTTGGGCGGCGGCACCTTCGACATCTCGATCCTAGAGATTGGGGAGGGGGTTTTTGAAGTCAAATCCACCAATGGAGACACCCATCTGGGCGGCGAGGATTTTGACCTGCGAATCGTGGATTACCTGGCCAATGAATTCAAGAAGGATCAGGGCATTGACCTGAGGACGGACAAGATGGCTTTGCAGAGGCTGAAGGAAGCGGCCGAGAAAGCCAAAATGGAACTCTCCTCTTCTCAGGAAACAGACATCAACCTGCCCTTCATCACCGCAGACGCGACCGGGCCCAAGCATCTCAACATGAAGCTCACCCGGGCCAAGCTCGAAGCCCTGGTGGACGATCTGATCGAGAAAGTGGTCGGGCCCTGCAACATCGCGATCAAAGACTCGGGGATCAAGGTCTCGGATCTCGATGAGGTCATCCTGGTCGGAGGCATGACCCGGATGCCCAAGGTTCAGCAGAAGGTGAAAGAGATCTTCGGCAAAGAGCCCAGCAAGAACGTGAACCCCGACGAGGTGGTGGCGGTGGGAGCCGCCATTCAGGCAGGGGTCCTCAAGGGGGAAGTCAAGGACGTTCTTCTTCTCGACGTGACCCCTCTGTCCCTCGGCATCGAGACCCTGGGCGGCGTGTTCACCAAGCTGATTGAAAAGAACACCACCATTCCCACGCGCAAAAGCCAGATCTTTTCCACGGCGGCCGACAACCAGCCCGCCGTGGAAATCCACGTGCTTCAGGGAGAACGGGAAATGGCGGCAAGCAACAAGACCCTTGGCCGCTTCCAACTCGTCGGCATTCCGCCTGCACCCAGAGGGATGCCTCAAATCGAGGTGACCTTTGACATCGATGCCAACGGCATCGTCAATGTCTCGGCCAAGGATCTGGGCACGGGCAAGGAGCAGTCCATCCGCATTACCGCCTCCAGCGGGCTCACCGAGGAGGAGATCAAGAACCTCATCAGGGATGCGGAACTTCACGCTGAAGAGGACAAGCGGAAAAGAGAGCTGGTGGACGCGCGCAATTCGGCCGACTCCCTGATTTACTCCACGGAGAAATCCATCAAGGAACTGGGTGACAAGGTGGACGCCGCGACCAAGGGCGACGTGGACCGGGCGATCGAAAAACTGAAAAAGGCCATGGAGGGGGATGACGCCCAGGAGATCAAGCGCCTCTCCGATGAGCTCATGCAAACCTCCCACAAGATCGCGGAGATGATGTACTCCCGCGCCTCTCAGCAACAGGCCCATGCCGGAGCCGGCGGCGGCCCGCAGCCCGGAGGCGCCTCCAAAAAGGACGACGATGTGGTGGACGCGGACTTCGAGGAAGTGAAAAAGTAGGCAACGGCTTCTGCTTATCCTGAAAGGCTGTCTCCCTCCTCGCGGTGGGGACGGCCTTTTCTCTTTCCGGCGAGCTTTGCGATGAGGATGCTCAATTCATAGAGTACCACGAGGGGAAGAGCCAGCAGGAACTGGGAGATCACGTCCGGCGGGGTGAGAAACGCGGCGATGATGAAAATGAGCAGGATGGCGTAGCGGCGCTTCTGCCTGAGCAGATCCGCGGTCACGACACCCATGCGGCTGAGAAAGAAAGCCACCACGGGAAGCTCAAAGACAAGACCGAAGCCGAACAGCAGCTTGACGGCAAGAGAGAAATACTGCTTCACGGAAGGAAGGGCGCGAAGAGAGTCGTTGGAAAAGGACAGAAAGAACTTGAATCCATAGGGGAAGACCACGAAGTAGCCGAACAGGGATCCTCCTACGAAGAGGAGGGAGGAGAAAAGGACGAAGAGGATGACATGTTTCCTTTCTCTTTGATAAAAACCCGGCGCGGCGAGAAGATAAAGTTGGTAAAAGACATAGGGCGCGGCGAGGAGGAGCCCGGCCACCAGGGCTGTCTTGATGTACACAAAAAACATCTCGGGCAGCCCGGTATAAACGAGCCGGTCCCCGGGAGC